>JAABUP010003061.1_pt1 | contig 30369 bp, 35 predicted proteins | sample 5559201 | NCBI WGS metagenome assembly JAABUP01 (sample SAMN10711887, study PRJNA513373) | rock metagenome | isolation source: Antarctica rocks | place: Antarctica | reverse complement strand
TCCCCCCGCCCTCCCGGATCCTGTGCCTCTGCTGTTGCCCATTTACTGCTTTGGGTTGGCCGTGTCTCCAGCTGCTTGGGAAGTCTTGGTCGAATAATGGCCAGGAAGCCAAGCAAAGTTGTTTCAAACCTTTAGGTGCCTGTCAATCGGTCACTCCACAAAGCCTCAATTATCTATAACCATCAAAGGATGGAAGGAGTGTGGTTATCGGCTACACAAGCAGCTCTTGTTGTGCAGGTTCAGGGAACCAATCAATAGCTGTCTGCCATGTGTTTGGCAGCTGCAGATGATTTGGTGACAGCAGTAATTTTATTATATATGGCCTGTTGTTGGCTGATGTTCTCTGTTGCAACAGGAAGACTTTCTGATGTGCATGCACAAGCGCATGGAGGACATTCTGCATGAGGCAGAAGCCATTGCTGACATCATGGCTCCTGGCGTCGACCCTGCATCCGTTCAAGGTCAGTCCCTTACAACCATAGCTTGGCTTCATGGCTGAATGCTGCACGCACATACATTTCCTACATGCCTACATTTCGAGATGAGCAATCAAAGCTCCCCAGCAACAAATTGGTTTTGTCTAACCAATCAAATGCATACACTTGAAACTTTTTATGGTAGACCAGAGCCACCATCTGCCAAAACATGGCGCAAGCAGTTGAAGGTGGATCCCAGAGCACCAGTGCAGATTTTCATGTACTCTGCATGGCTCAACAATGGCCACCTGGACCAGACACAGCCCCTGTGATGCTGTCCACCTGTTTCAACAACTACTTTGCCAGCTGCCCTGTACCATCTGGGCTTACCTGCATCATATCATGCAGGACTGCTAACCAAGGTGTCGGCGAGGGCTTCCTGGGGGTTTGAGGGGGAGACCCCACCGCCCCTGCAGCGGTTTGCAGTGGAGCTGGACCAAAGGTTCATCACCGAGATGGCCCACACAGCTGCCCTCTTCTCTGAGCTCTTTGAGCCCTCTGGCCGCAAGACACTCTTAAAGGTGAGCCCTAGCTCGGAAACTTTGTTGTTTCAGCATGTGGCTGCAGTCAGGTTGTGTTCATCAGCAGCCATGCTTCCTTGGATCAAAAGAAAGGTCTGCAGCTGGCAGGTCATGTGCGCACAAGTCCTCTTGCATGTCCTGATTGCTCATTGCAGCGCTGGCCAATCGTAACCACTTGCAGCTTACGACAACCCAATTGTGTAGACGTCTTGTGAGCAATGTGTGATTTCAGGCAGCTGCACTCACACATTGCTCTGAGGCAGAAGTCTTGAGCAATACTGCCTGTGTCTGTCTGTGCAGGTGACAAGGGAGGCGTTCAGTCGTTACATGCGAGTCATCAAGCGAGCCCTGACAGACGCAGCCGTCAAGGAATCTGGCCGAGCAGCTGAAGTAGCCCTGGCCTTGCCACAGGAGCCAGCTTCTGCAGAGCAGACGGCTGGTGAGGCTGCAACTGATCTTTGCTGTGCAACTCAAAATCTGGCAGAGACTACCTCTGACAACGGCACAGACTACGCTTTCATACGAGAGCCTGGCAACAGCAAACAGTTTATGGCACACAATGCAGCAGCAGTCCACATAAGGTGATGATGCTGATTGGCTTTGGCACGGCGTTTAGCTGCTGCAAAGCCATCTGGAATTGCTAGCATCCCCTGGAGTTTGTTGACACGTGCAGGGGGTATTGGACATTTCAATGATGTTGCATTACGTGATTGTCAAAACTGTCGAATTAGTAGGCCTTACAGGGATGCACAAGACAGGCTGCTCTGGAGAGACAAGACTTGTCCTGCATGTACCTAGCTCATCATGAGCTGGAAAGCGTTTTAATTATTATTACTATTATTACTACTATTATTATTATTATTCTGGCAGACAATCTGGCAGTTGCTCTGGAGCCACCCTGACAGAAAAAGCTGCCCAAGCATCTGAAGTAGCCTCACTTGCTGGTCATGGTTGGCTTTGTGGTGCACAGGTTTCTCAGGAGATTGGGGGACAGCTGGAATTTCTGATGCATTGTACACCATCAGCAATGACATGCAGCGCATTCAGTCGCTGCTGCCAGAACTCTCCCCTCAAGACAGGTGAATGTCTTTGTGACAGCACGACCCAAAAGAACATCAATGTAACCATGTTTCAGTCTTAGATGATTCCCTGTACACAAGGTACAAACTAAGTAACAAGGGAGCAGCCGTGGTAAGCTGGCAGTACAGCCGGCTGTTGTGTGCAGGATGTGTCCTTTGCCTTATGCTCTTTTTAGCAAGCTTCAAATTTGCACATGAACAGCTCTTTGCAGTAGAGTATATGATGCACTTTGTGTCAGTGGCATACAAAAGATGCTTGTCGTGCCTGTGTTGATGTGTTCCATCCTGTCTACACACATTGCATCCAACACATGGTTCCAATGTACAGGGGTACCGAGGTGGTGGAAAGTACTGTGCGGCAGCACATAGGAGCCTGCTTCTCAGCGCTGGAGCGGCGAGTGCTGAGTACCCTGAGTGAAGCATCTCAGAGGCTCAGCTCAGGCCCTGCAGCTGCGCCTGCTCCCAGTCAGCACGCCAGCACACAAGACAAGCCTCTGCTGCAGGCACGCAGACTCTTCTCATCATGTTTCCAGAAATTACGCTTTGAGTATAGCCTAAACCTCAAAATTTACGTCCAATGAACACCTGGTGCAAAGCATGTCCTAGTGGATGGAAAGCTGACCGTGTCATAGAGTGATGCGGATGGCTTTGCTGCCAGCCAAACTTTTTGGGTGCAAGATCACCCCTTACAGCCTGTGCTGACCCCAGCCTTTGTCTTGTTGCACATGCGCATGCACGCAGGCACCAATGCGCATGCGCATTTGTGGCTGTTAATCCCCAGCAGCAACCGGTCCAAATTCCATAAAGCTACCATATGCCAACTACAGAGTTGCTAATCTTGCTGGTCACGCAATCTGTGCGTCATGTCAGGCCCTTTCTTCACCTGGTGAGTGCATGCAGAGAGCGTGGCAAAGTTCAGCCCACAGACCAAGCCTGGTACAAAGGTGCAGCAGTTGTCTCACCTGTTTCTGTCAAGAGCCATGGTGCATGCATCGCAGGCATTCATCACCAGCTGCACATTTACCAAGACAAGCATGGCCAGCATGCTTGCAAGTAAACTCAATGCCCCGGCACCTGCAAAAATGGCCCAGTGAAGCTGCATCACGACTGGCTGCATCTGTCCTCTTTGGATGGTCTGTTGATAGCATCTCTTGATGCTGCAGGCGTTCAACAGCAGCAGTGGGCTGGTGATGAGGGGCAGTGCCAGCATCCTCTCAGGCCTGCAGGTGTACCAAGCCAAGGAGTGGGTCCTGCGCAGCTGGCGTGATGTCTTTGTGGACCTGGTCCAGGGTCAGCTGCAGTTCCTGTTCCTTTCACTGCTGACAGGTGTGTTGCCTTGCACACATTGTGCAATGCTTGACCTTGTCTCATTGAGATCATTCATTGAGATCATTCATTGACTTGTTGCACCCCATTAGCGCTTTCATGCGCCTCATGACATGATGCTGCATGTGCCGAGCGGAAGCTCAGCGACGTCCTGGTTTCCATGCAACGTCATATGGTGTATGCTGCCAGACGCTCAGATGCATCTGCTGAATGTTGGCACCTTGACAATGCCACATGCATGTATTTGATGCCATGATCTATGCTGCGTTTTGGTGCAGGATTTGTGAGGATGTCAGGAATGCACATGGATGGCGCTGACCCGGGCCAAGCCACCACTGCTGCAGGTCTCCAGTGCTTGATTAGCTATCAACATCTTGCTCTGCCTGTGCTTGGCAGGCAGTGTTTGCCCATGCCTTGTTGCGGACCCGTGTCCATTGTACACTGTTTCATCTTCCTGCACCTCTAGCTTACTTATGCTCTGATGTCTGCTTCCCTCTCAGCCATTCCTGCTGTCGACTGCTTTGTTCAATTTGCTTGCGCATGTTCTGATCTTACTAAATGCATATGCTGACAAGATTTGTTTGTGAGTGTCTCTGGCAGTGGACTTTACAGCCAGCTGTTGAGGCCCTTGTTGGTTCTGTCGAAGATGCTGGTTGTAAGCAGCAACTGCACGCAAGTACGCAAGTGAGCTGTGCTCTTTGATATCAATGTCACTCTGGCTGTGCGTGCAGGCAGCTCTGCTTCCATGAATCCTTTATTCCCTGCGGCTGGCCCTTCAAACCGCTCCTCAGATGCTGGGGGCGCCCGCCCACAGGGGTCCCAACCCCTCACACCCACCAAGTAGGCACTCATACATGCTGTAGGCAGAGCTTCAAAGCAAGCTGCCGTAATGTTGGGGACTTTAAGTCAACAAAGCTGCCAGACTTGTGCCTCATCATTTATTTCTTTGCTATGCATTGTGCATGATCATACACATGTGAGCCCTAACAGTCAATTGCACACAAATATATATCTGTACAGCAGAGAACATGTCACCTTACGCGCCGCCTTCCATTTCACCTCACGTTCTGGATGCATGATTGAGCAGTACATTGCTGCATCTGTCTCAACCATTAGTCTGGTCAAGTTATTAGCCTGCAAAGCAAAGCAAGTAATCCAGCAGGCAGCAACATTGCTGCTGGCAGAAGCACACATGCTGCTGGCCTGCTGCTGCTGTCGGCGCAGCTGGTTTTGTTCAATATGCACCAAAGCACAATTTTAGGTGAAATCAGGAAACTTCACGCTTTTGGCCTATCTGAAACATTTCTTCTTTGCATGTGAGGTCTCACACAGCAGCTTGAAGATTGTATGCACACAGGGCAAAGCAAACAGCGCAAGATTCAGCAAAACCGGTTGGCAGAACCAACCCCCCTGCCGGACTGTTGCTGCTGCTGGCGCAACTGTGCTCCTTCATGGAGAACACAGCCGTGCTGCACGTCATGGAAATCATTGCTGCCACCTTTCCAGGGCAGGGCGGTAGCTCCGGCAGCGACCAGCCCCCGGCCTTTGTTGCTGGGGAAGTTGCTAGGTATGCCACTGACTGGGCTAGCAAGCTTGCCAGGGAACTTTTGTTGGACTGCAAACACACCTTGAATTGTGACGATGCAGCACTGCATGAGATAATATCTGGGAACCGGTTTGCAGACCTTTTGCAGAAAAGGCTGTTACCATACATGCACGCAAGTGAACATGGTCTCACTGGATTCATGAAGCATATTGTCGCAAGTCAGATGAGTATCAATTACAACGGACCAGCTGCAGAACAGCCGTGCCTGCTGATTGAGGCATTCAGCAATTTTTCATTTCAGCACACATGGGCATACATGGCTGGGGCCAAATCTTGATCAGTGCAGATGCAAACCGTCGAGCGGTTTGTGCATCTGGACCCTGACGAGCCACCAGCTGTGTAGCTGAAGAAACTGTCATGCCAGCAAACAAAAAAAGAACCAGATTATCAAGAAATCCATCGGACTATGCCCATCATCTGTACGCACCACCACCTGGATGATGTGCAACGCACATCAACCTCATTGAGCCCACGATTTGTGCAAAACAGAAAACAATGCAAAGGCATGTGCAACACATGACTTGTTCTTGTGCATATGGTGTTTGTGGGCCGTAATGCCAAGCTGTAATGCTAGGCTGTGCCCCAACAGGCTGTGTGTCAACAGTATTAACAGTGTCAATGGGTCCCAGTGAATGGGTCTCTGTGAAAGAGCTGTGTGCAGTCAACCCAAGTAGTTCCTATGCATTGCAGGCGGTTGGGCACAGCAGCTCAGACACTGTTGGGAGGGTATGTGGAGGCACACGGTCGCCAGCTCACCATTGCTGTGCGCCGCAGTGTCGACTCCACAAACTGGCTTCAGGTGAGCTTTTCTCAACACTGACATGCATGACCAGCCCTAGGAAGTGGCGGCCCATCTGTAAGGGGTTTGCAGTTGCTATGCAGCCTGAGGAGACATATTCCTAGTGTGTTGACAAATGTGTCAGGGGCAGATAGTATAGTCCATCATTGGCCAGTCAGTGATTCCTGATGGGATGTTGCTGACCATGTCTGTAACCAATACACACACATATGGCCAACAACAGCTCGTGCAGCTGGTGCCATGGCTTTGTGATAATGCGCCACTACAGGAAGACAGTCAGCAGAGAGCTCACATGCATATTGTGTTCATCCACATGGACCTCACAAGTCTTTCAGGCTGGCACCCCTTGATGTGCATCTTTCATGGTGTCTCAGCCTTTCAAGCTGCCATATCTTGACACCAATGGTTGACATATAGAATGATGTGCTTGGCACAAGTGCTGAGGCATCCCGCTGATGCAAGAAATTTGGGCAGCAGTCTGTGCTTGACAAAAAGCAGATCGTCCTGTAGGAACTACATATCAAGTAGTGCTTGTGATGCTTGCTGAGCCTGAAACTCATTGACAGTCGTCCAACAAAATGCTTCACAGCATATTCACACACAAACTTTGTGATACTTTGCTGCACAAGCAGCACAGATGCCCCACTCATAGTGTATAAGATGCTGATAGCTGGCAAATGCTGACTCTGAGGAGGAGCAGCCGGATCCAGACGCAAGCAGAAAGCCTACTGCCTAAGACTTTCCTCACATGCCTCCAAGCCTTTCAGGCAGGCTCGCCTCAGCCTGTGTGTGTCTGTGCAGCACAAGGAGCCCAGGGGCCCGCGTCCCATCTGTGACCTGCTCATAGAGAAGCTGGCAACTGCTGAAGCCGAGGTGGTGCAGCTGGTGCAAGAAACTGGGCAGGTCACGCCTCAAAATGCAAGAGGACACAGATCTGCTGCCAGCGTCAGGTACAGTCCCTTGGCAAATCAATTACTGCAGACGATTACTAGCCCAGCTGAGAATACATGAGATATCACTTTCTTGGTTGTGATGGTTGCTCTCTGCAATCATGATGGTGACAATGGTCTACAACCTTGCCCTGAGAATGCTTGTTGAGACAGGATAGCATTAAGCAGTCATCAGCATGTGGAAGAGCATTTATGTGTCAAACTTCTTTGAACCCTCGTCCATGGGGATGCCAACCCAACTAGCAAGCGATAAGCAAAGTATCTACATACACAGTGGACAGTCAGAGGGGTATGGGCGAGGGGACTCCTGGGGTGCTCAGACGCCACGCACCCAGCTGACAGGCAGCGCCATGGAAAGGAATGTGGCCCGCCTCTTCACAGATAGGGTTAAATTCTCTGCGGCTGTTGAGTTCACTCAAGCTAGCATCTTAGCAGGTGAGCTACAACTATTTGGTCAATTTGCAACGTCATTCTTGCCTCACCCAAACTTGTCCTGAATTCAGATAGAGAGCTGCTGACTTTACGACTGCGCTCTGGTACCTGTGTACTCAATTTTACTGAAGACCTGTGTCTGGCAGATAGTTGACTTCAGCACATCACAGAGCAAGACAGGCTTGTTGTGCAACAGGCCAGCCCTATCTCTCTTGGTTCCCTGCTGGCATCTGCACAACAGCATGTGACCATGCATGAGCTGTTTACCATGCTGTACATAGCTGTTCTTGTGCGTGGCAGGAATCAGCAGAGTAGGGCTGAAGTCTCTTGTGGAAAGTGTCCGGCTGCAGACACTGAGCAGGGCTGGCTTGCAGCAGCTACAGCTTGATGTGCATTATTTGCGGCCACTTCTGCGCAGGTAAGCATGCTCTGTTGCGCACAAAATTTTGCTTAGCATTCAAAGCTGCATGCTGCCTCCACCTTGTCCTGGAACCAGCCGACTTAATATCATTGCTGCATACTAACTTTGAGTGTGAGTCAACCTGCAGACAATTTCTGATGGTGTGGCTCCTTATGTTGCGGCATGCAGGCTGCTGTCGCATAGAATGCTGTTGTGCACTGCAGGTTTGCACAAGGCAATGAGGCAAATGTAGTGCATCAGCTGCTGGACGAAGTGCTGTCAGCGGCTCTAGAGCGGGCAATAGAGCCACAGCTGCTTGAAGGAATGGTACTTGACCAGATCATGGGTTCTTACACTCCATCTTAAGTCTGCGACGGTGTAAAGTTGACTACATGAGAGACAACTCATACTGAGGATTTTCAGGTCGGAATTGTAAGGAAACACACTAAAATTCCTGTATGGGTCACTGATCAATGTTCTATTTACAGCTTTGCAACAGGGACAAGCTTGCCGCATGTGCGATTCCAGAAAAGTACTTGGGTGCCCGCACATGAGGGTTGTGACAAATGGGCTGCCCATGCAAAACTGCCGCGAACAAAATTAGCGTTGCAGGTGTTGCCCTGCCCAAAATTTCGCAACCCTGTTGGGCAGCCTACTGCCCATGGGTTTGAGGACCGCTGTTGAACCCTGCACCCAACACTGGCACGACCGTATGCTTGCTAACATTACAAAATTCATCGGCAATCACAGTGCTGGTGGTTTTTGTACCAAGTTTGATAGCCCTTGGATCCAATTCCCCTGTACTTGCTTTTGCGAGCAGGAACTACACCGCTGATGCAATTTTGCACTCTGATCAAGCTTCCACTGTCACCCCCAGGGTCTCCATCAGCACAAAACTGATAGCGTGCAGTGATCCTGTTGCAGTGCATTGCATCAATACAGGCAATTATCTCGAAATGCCATTGCACTGTCCAAAATCAGAACGTCAAGGAAGATGGTAGCAGGCATTGTGGGTGCTCCGTGTGGGCGGTCTTTTCACAATACATACAATATTGTGCTACTGGCATGGTGTGAGTGGACATGCTGGGTGGTTTACTCGCATGCGCAGCAACTGCCAATGTCAAAATGACCAGTTGGAAGAACTTCATGATGAGTCACGAGCGCATCCACCCCAGACTGTTTGACAGCGCTTGCCACAACTCTACAACACCTGGCGTGGACCACCATTGCATTGCAGGAACAAAAGCTAATCAGTCAGGTCAGTCGTCAGAGTCGTACAGCTCAGCAAGCCCTTGCAGCCCTTGGGAGGCGATGGGCTGTCCAACAGGTTTTGACTGGAGCCAGCTCCTGCATGACGGATAGCACTCTCACCTCCCAGTTGGAGGTGCATCAGGAGCTGTCTACCCTATGTATCTGCACCATATGTGCTTGGGCCCAGAGGCATGTAGGCTTGGACAAGTGCAACAGCAATGTCGAATCTTGGTGACAAGCACATACAACGGCATTGGGCAGGCTTCACATAGTGCAGTGTGCAACACTCATCAACACCATCTAAACTCAAGTTTCCCTGCATACATGTTGCCCCAACTATCACAGACCATTGAGCAAGGACTTCTGGGTCTAGATCCTTGATGCATGACATGCAGTTGCACAGCTACAGTAGCCTGCTTGAAAGGCAGCTGGCACTCACGTCACAGTGCTTTTCATTCTGCCCAGCATGCCTGGTTTCCGAGCACTCTTGTGACCACTCCCTGATCTGCCACTGCTACTGCCATTGCCCTCTCTAGCAGCCTCTTGCTGCCCAGCCGGGAGTGGCCCTGCCTTTGCAGCGGCAAATGCTCCTGGACGACTCTGTCTGGCTAATGCATCTGATGCCACCTGGGATGCAACGTTAGCAGGGCCAGCAGCAGAGCTTGCCTGACCAGCTGTGTCACTGCTAGCTGAGGCTTTGCTGATAGACTTGGCTGTGGCAGCAGTGCTGGGCAGAGCCAATTGAGGAGCTATGGGTGGCGAGGGGTCACTACAGCCATCTGGCCTATGCAGCTCAGGATCAGCCCTGGCTTGCCACCTATGGCGTGCTATCCCAGCTTTCCTGTTAGACCCAAATGACATAGGAAATGCATCCCTAGCAATCTGATCACTAGCTGCTGAACCTGTAGCTGCCAGCGATGCTGCTGGCAGTTCCCCCATGCCCTGACTGCTGTTCCCATTTGCCTGGGAGAATCCACCAAGGTGCCCATTAGGACGGCTGGCAAAACCCCCCTTAAGTGGGAGTTGCTGCTGGGCTGGAGGTCCGGATGGGTTGCCCAGCAGTTGGCTTCTGGCCTGGGTTGGGGCATATTTGATGTGCGGAGGTGCATCTGAGCTCATCAAGTCAGAGGGTGGTCTGCTCCAGCTAGGTTGCTTTCTGCCCATGAATGAGGGAGCAGGCAGCCTCTGATGCAGCGATGGCAGCTGATCTGAGTGATGCTGCTTTGTGCGCTGCTGCTGTGACAGGGCCATAGGTAGCTGCTGTGGCAGCTGCTGCTTGCTGGCATGCATGGTGTGCGCCTGCTGCTGCTGCTGCTGCTGAGAGAAGGGAAAAAAATTGTGATGGCTAGCATCACTCTCCAGCATCAGCCCTGTGGAAGAAGAGCCAATGCGTGCCTGCTTACTCTGACTGGTAGCATTTACTGGGAAATGTTCCGCGGCAGAAGACAAACTGCTGCCCTTTGCCCTGTTGGGCCCAGTCTGACTGTTGTCATTAAGCACCAGCTCAAGCTCTTGGTCTGGCTCTGCCGCAGAATCTGGTCTGGGTCGCTTGAGCCCAGCCTTGCTGACTGGACCTCCTGCATCTATGCCTGGAAGACTCAACAGCAGCTGCTGCTCACTTGCAAGCACAGATTTTGGATCAGCCCCTGACAAGTTGACAGGCTGTGGTAGCGGCAGGAGACAAGCTGAAGCCTTGTTGCTGCCTGACCCCTGGGGGGATTTGGGTGGGGCCTGCCCAAGTTTGGAGCTGCCCAAAGAGAAGCTTGAGAACCCAAAGGGCTTACGGCTGGCCTCCATAGACCCAGGGCTGGTGACAGGGTCCCAATTGGGGCCCCTGGCAGCAGCCTGATCAGGGTGAGTCCCTTGGCTGGGGGCAAGTCCAGCAGCCTGATGGGGATCATGTGCAGCCAGCCAGCTGGGCTCCTCTGCAGAGTCCTGACTCTGCTGGCTCGAGCTGGCCTGATCTTTGCTGAGTCCATTGTGGTCCCTGCTGCTGCCGCCCATCTGAGAAGGCCAACTAGCAGCAGCTACACCATGACCATTGCTTTGAGCTGATGCAGCGCTGATGCTGGCATTGCAGCGGCGGCTGCCGATTGCTCTGCTGTGCATGCTGTTGCTGGCGTCTGCCTCGGAGTCCTGAGCATAGGCGGCCATATGACTCAGTAGAATTGTTGAGTCAGCCATGGGCTGTGACTCATTTTGGCCGTCAGCTAAGACAGGGTCTAGTCTTCTTGGAGGGGGTGGGCTTGAAAGGTTGGCATGCAGCAAGTCCCGTTGCTGCTGGTGTGGCCTGGACCGTTTCACCAAGGGACCTGAGTGAATGTCAGCTGTTTCACCAACTTCCCCATCTTCTAAGGGGGACAAAGGGGGGCATCGTTTCCTGGTGGGGGGCTTGTCAACATGGCTAGGGGGTACCACAGGGTATTGTTGGCGAGGTCGGTGGCGTACGTAGAAGAGGATGTAGGCATCGCACTTGTTGAGGACCTCGTCTATTGAGACTTGGTAGCGCAGCTCATCATTCATGAGCCACCATTGGCCCTCTGCAGCGCAATGCATGCAGATGTCAGCTGAGGGTTGTATTGCACAATTCACTCACTCAGCATTGCTGTGTCTTCATTCATTGACTTGACAAAAGTTTGATCTAGAAAAGCAATATGTTCAATGACATGCCTGCATCAAGCAAGTCACACAGCGAGGGCTAGCCACAATGCATTGGTCAACTCACAATGTGCGCAGAGCTTGACTATGACAAGCTATGGATGAAGGACATCAGGACTGCTGTGGCTGCTGTGAGCCACATGCTTACCGTGGGCATGACACAGGGCACTTGTGAGTGATGTGTACTCAAATGATATGTCTGACTGAGCATGAGCATGCAGCAGCTAACATGGCAAGAAAGGCTGCAAAAACAGCTTTGACTACATCTCAGTAACAGAGGTGGAAGCTCACCAGAGTCGAGGACGTAAGAGAAGTAATGGCCAGCACTTGACCAGCTCCCCTTGTGCACCAGCACACCAATCAGGCGGTAGGTCACACGCTGCTCAGAAAAGGCATGTCCCTTCTGAGCAAAGCCGGTTGCCCTATGAGGAAAGGCAGGCTGCTGATGGGGACATGTAGCTGGCCCCTGGGAGAAGGCAGAATGTGGTGCCTGCTCTGGGCTGTCAGGGCTGAGGAAGGGGGCTAGGTTGAGAGTCAGAGGAAAGGCGATGTGGCCAGTGAGCTTGACAAAGTCGGGGCGGAAGCGCTTGAGGTGCAGAGTGAGGGTGTTGGGTGCTGTATGGATGTGCAGTGACTTGTGGGCAGTCTGCTTCCTGCCCATATGCAGACACTCAGTGAAGCAACACACAGGTGAAAACAGATTGGCATGTTGTGTGAATGAAATCTGACGTGGTGTCAGGAGGTTGATCGCAGAGGGAAATGCACAGAAACTGCATGTGTACTGCATGCACACACAAACCACACTGATCCAGTCATTTGTCTTGATGCTTGTCGGCGAGCAGGATATTGGGCATTGCGTAATTTGCACAATCTCTTTGCACCCCAGTACATAAGATGCAGACACAAAAAATCAGAACGGCAGCAAGCTTGCAGAGCAACCTAGTTGTGACACTTAATGTCAATAAGTTCTGGGAACTGTTGAAGTGGAATGTTATATGCAATTGCATGGTTTGAATGCGATGCCAAGGAAGCAGAGGCAAAGTGACTACACTACAGCACTGCAAGCCAATGCTTTGCAGCAGCTGCAGAACAAATACTTGTTGCAAGCGCGATGACCTGAGGGCATGATGGAAATGGTGGCAGCCGCATTTGTGATGTAGTGGCCATGAGCTGCTACCAGTGAAGACATGCTTTTGGCATACACTGATTATCTAGCAAAAGGGTATGAACATCTTACCTTTGACACCAGTCACAATGGTAGGCGTTTTCGCCAGACATGACCTCGGGCTGTATAAACTTCCCCAAAGCAACCTCCACAGACTTCACCACGCCATAGAATCCATTGTCAACTTCTACTGACAAATCATTCATGGAGTCATACATGCTGGAGACCTGACCACAGTGCTGGCACTCCACTCTGCTTGCAAGCACTCCTCCAAAGACTTGGTCAATGATGGTATAGACAGGCTGCAGACAAGAGCATGAGTCAGTGATGTCTGAGGCTTGGGGTGCATGCATATTTCAGTGGCAACAGACATTCATGCCACAGGCGGTGATACAGGACTGAGAAGCATTCAAATGATGTGGCCTGGCTATACAACTGATTGCTCACACTCTCACAGATCTGGAATCAGCATGAAGCACTGCATGTGAACAGGTAGTTGATCATGGGGCAGCAACCTGCTTGCTTGGAAGCCCATTTTTGAGGATCTTCTCGTGCAGGTCGTGCACCTTGTCCAGCCACTGTCTCAGGAAGTCATGTGCATCTTCCTGGAGTCATAGGAATTTGTCGTGATGTATGCATATGACACCATTGACTGTGGCGTAGGAACTTGGCACCTGCTGCACTAGCAAGTGGCAGAGACACACTTGATGCAGATCCACGTCACTGTGGTCAGACTGAAGCATGCAATACAAGGGCGCTGAGAGCTATCAAGAGGAATTCTGTAGAGGAATTATATTAAGGAATTATCTAGAGCAGGTAACATATCTTCAGCTGCAGCTCATGGGGACGAACAAACAATAGAGGACACTCTGCCTCCAATTTACTGGGACAGCCTGGCAGGTGCATTCACAACAAGGGGACATGCGTACCTGCTTGCATGCTGACAAACGTTCGTTACTCAGAGTGCCAAGAGTTGGCAATCCTGCGGAGATCATCCACTTCGGGCAACTGGCTTTCCGCTCTGGGCTGACGTTGTTTGCATCAAAGCTGCATCTGATTCTGAATGCTAAGTAGCATAGCGCGCATTTTATGCACTTGCATGTCTGACGAAGGGTCCCAAACGCAAGGTTGGCTAAAATAGGATTGTGCACCAAGCACTGCACTATGCTATTAATGTAGCAAGTAGCTCCCTGATTTTCCAGCCCCTGCCCAATACCACGAGACTGCTGCCAAGTGCTGTCAAGCTGCAGCACGCACAGCTTTTCAGGTCATACAGTCAAGCAAGCCTGTTGGTCTCAGCAGGTCAAACCAGCTACCTCAAAGCCCATGCCTAATTTTCAGAAGCAGGACTGCAGCGAAAAGGCTGTCATTCGACGGTAAGCAATGTAGCCCAGCATTCCAGATGCGTGTAGGTCAACGTACAAAGCCAAAACAGCTCTGGCTCTCGCTCTTGGCGAGGCCTTAGTGCGTGCTGTCAGCCTATCTTTGCCGTGTAATAACAGAGCGCCAAGATGGCGTCTGCTTGCTTGCACAATGCGTTGTGAATGTTTCAAAGATAGAGCACTATGGCGGTGTCACCGCAGCTTCTTTTGTCCCCAGTCAAACCAAGACATTGCGATCCCAACATTTTCCCCGAAACCAGAAATGCCACCATCCATTCAAGGCAATGCAGGTCACTAGGTCAATGGATGCACAGCTACAATCAATGTTACTCGCAAAGGCTTTTGCATGTACGTGAGCTTAGGCAGTGGTCTGAAGAACAACTGTAAATGTGCGTGTTGTGCTGCGCTGCATTCCCATACAAAAGAAATGGCTCGACACAGACAATTACGTAGTTTGCAAGGCTATGTTGCAACTATCAAATCTCCTCAAGTTCCAGACAGCACTCAACATGCCCAGGATTTCAGGCACTGTCACAGAATTGATGGATCATGATGCTCAAGCAGTTTCCTCCAACAAGCATCAGGTCCCAAGGTCTTTGCACCCGCTTCCAGCACACTCTGAATTGACATCATGATCGATCATCTCATGAGTACAAATTGGAGAATCAACACAGGCTGTTCATTGGACACAATTTTGCATCAACTCACTGCAGCTAGATGCAATGACAGCTTAGCTGATACGCCAGAGCCCAGAAAGCCTTGTTTGGCTACCGACGGCGCTCTTTTACATGGCAGTGAAACAAAAGCATCTCTGCGAAATCAGACTGCATCCTGCTAATGACCATCCAAGCACTCTGCACCTAGACGGTCAGAGATGAAAGCCTGAACACTGAAGACAGCTCAAAGCTCAAAGCCTCGGCATGTCAATGCTTTTCCTCTGGGCAACAGGAGTCCAGACATACTCAGCATTCTTGACAAAGCCATTTTTGGAGACTAGCACATCTGACTGCGGGGGCCCTCTGGTGCCATAAGGGTAGCTAAACAATTCTACTCTGCCAGCATCAATGGCGTGAAGAAGAGGAGTGAAGACTGCCCAGGCTGCCCTCAGCTCATCCCTGCAAGATGCAGGTCAAGGCATTCAGAAAGCGGGGACCACCTCTGAGAGACAACTGGAGATTAGCTGACAACAGACAAATGCAGGTGGTCATGGTAGCACAACGCATTTGCGGTCAGGTCACAGGTCACAGTCAGGTCATAGTCAGGTCACAGGTAACAGCAGCTTGTGTTTGAACTTTGGCACGACATGCATAGATTACTGAAATATAGCATAACACAAGGTCTAAAGACAGATGCGTACATAGACATCACCCACTCCATGCAATGGTTCACGTAATGGATACTTCCACAGGCCGTAGCCATAACAGCACATGTTCAGAAGAGGTGTGGTTGCCACCTTCTGACAAAATGCTGCTGGTCTCCTCTGATGGCATCTAGAATGAGGCGCTCGTACGCCTCTGGGATGTAAGCGTCTGTGTAACGCTCCTTGTAGGTCAGATCCATCTCACTCATGATGGGTGTGTTGTCCTGCCCTGGCTTCTTTACCACCTGTGCATCACCCATATGATCAACCATACTCATCAAGCTGAAGATGGGCGACAGACATCAGTGGGTGAGTTGGCTATCTTGGAGGCATGCAGAGAAGGTCTGCAGGGCCGCAGGACCTGCCTAGGTGGGTACAGACCAGACCAACTACCTCCAAGCATTGAGTCATTGAATAGCCCATTCTGATTCAGTGTGGGGCGCCCATTTGTCAACAAATCGCCTTTTGTACTCAATTTGGACAGTGCAGCCCAGCAGTACAGGCGCAGTAGCCAACTGTGAACTCAGACTTGCAACAACCACAGCCCTTCAACAACTTTGCACAACTCTGATGCGCCCCGCAAGCTTCCCTTCCTTACAGTATACTTTCCCTTTTGTTCACACCAATGGGGGGCACATTCTGAAGCACATACACCTGGTTATACATCATACATTTACGGGCTTACCATCTTGAGGTAGATGGCTTCATCAGGCTGCAGGCGGATGACCAGCTCATTTCTGAGGGGATCCAAATTGGAGGTGAGCTCTGCTGCTGGGGGCCGGAACTGGATGCGGATCTCCACCTTACGCTCATTCAGGGCCTTGCCTGCCTTTAAAATGAAAGGCACTCCGTCCCATCTGTAAGCAAGCAAGGGCAAAGTTCAAAAGGCAAGCAGCACTGACACGCGTAATATTGTGTCTGCAGAGAAAGTCCATTGATTGGTGCTGGATGCAGAACTCTAGCGCTTGTTGAAGGCCTTGTTTGGCTTCACAGCAAAGGGCACTGTCTCCTGTCTCTAAGGAAAGCAAAAAGAATCAGTGAAGGCAGTCAGCGATCAGAAGGTTGCTCATGAGTGCTTATCTCCTGGACATAGAGGAGCAGATTATATTGTTTGATGTAGATATCCAAATCACCAAGAATTCAGGGCTCTGCCTGCCTTCAGGACCAAGGGTACTCCATCCCATCTGCAGGCAAGCAAAGGCAATGCGCGTAGAGCAACTTGAAGTTTTTGGCTGCTTCAGTACAAAGGACAGGGCTGAATGCTGACCTCCATATTATGCTCACTGAGGGCCTTGCCTGCCTTCAACAAACGGCGCCCATTTGCATTTGAGAGTAAGCAAAGGCAGTTGGCAAAAGGAAACGTGTTAGCCCTTGGCTGCTGATCAGAGAAGGGCCAGTGATACCGATGGATGTGGATTGAATTTTGGCACTGATTTGATGCCTTGCCTGGCTTTTAATCGACGCCTTGGCTGCCATAGCTGGACGTGGGCAGCTGTAGTGTATGAACACCTTGCCATAGCTGGACGTGGGCAGTTGTAGTGTATGCTTGTTGCAATCATGCAGCCTGTCAACAAACCTGGTGCAAGCCAGAGGCTCCCAGGAAGCATGTGAGTTGAGTGGCAAGCATACTCACCTGATACAAGCTGTCTTGCAGACAGTGCAGCCTGATGTTGATTCCATGCAAAAGGGCAGAGTATGTTGTGACAGCCCTCTCGACATGCTGCAGCTTGTGCACACTTGCCCAGCAAATGACACAGCTGACACAGCTCTTTGATGAAACCATAATCACACACCTCTCATTGTGCACATGAAGAACTGTCGTCGCAAAAGTAGGTGCCTTTGAGTCCTTAGGCACTGTCTCATCATCGAGGTACCCAGGCTTGTCATTGGCTGCTGAGTACTGGGCAAGGACTGTGTCCTCCACCTTGACGGGCTTGATACACCGGATCACCTTCACCTTCTCATCTCTGATGTCATCTGCATTACCTGACACTGGCTTCTCCATCGCAATCAAAGCCAGAATCTGCGCACAAGAAAAGGGTGTTTGTGTCATGATGACTCTGCTTTCCTTGGCTCACATGTCATCTGCATTGCCTGACATTGGATTTTCCATTGCAATCAAAGCCAGGATTGGCACACAAGCCAGCTTTGGCATACAAGAAAGAAAGGTGAAGTCAAGCACACGATGGTACTGCTTTTATTGACAAAGACATTGTCTGCATTGCCTAACACTGGCTACATTGCAATGAAAGCCAGAGCACAAGCAGGCCTCAGACTACATTGAAGATGGCAACTGACTAAGCATGCCTTGACTTTGTGTGCATTGCCTTATGTTCTGACTCAGAGTGTGCTAGCCAATGCTTTTGTTGCTGTTTGCATGAAGTTTGCTGCTGACATATGCATCAGCACCCAGAGTATGCCAGGCACTACACCACAGCAGCAACATGTACTTCTCACAGTGGTTGGTCAATGACAGCAAGTGGGACCATTTGTGCCACAGATCTCTTGCGTGGCATGAAGTATCAGCAGCCATTGCACACAAAAGGTCTCACAAAACATATGCTGGGGGCACATGCTTCATCAGCAAGGCTTCAGTGCTGAGCAGGCGCATATTCAAAACAGCTAGAAAAGCATGTGGAGTTGTTTACCTGTAGCATGTGGTTCTGCATGACGTCTCTGATGATACCATACTCATCAAAGTAGCCTCCCCTACCTTCTGTGCCAAAGGGCTCCTTAAAGCATATCTGCACACCAACAAAGCAAACCTCAAGTCCTGGTTGAAGCACGACACAACAGGTGTGAGTCAACCAGCAGGGTGTGCATTTTGTCAGGATGCTTGGGAGAGCAGATGCATCCTCTGCTCTTTCAAGGGGTCCAGGGAATGGTATTACACATACTGCAGGTGCCCTGTGAGAAGGGCTTTTGCCAGGCAGCTGAGGCCGTTTGTTCGGAGCATGCCCTTCAGCATGAGGGTCGCGCATTTACTGTAGTAATGTTGTGCTCCCACTGTAGTATGAGCAACATTATCAAATTACCTGTATGTTTGAGATGTGGACACTGTTCCACATAGGTCCCAGAAACCTATTGGCGAAGCGCATGACCAGCATGTTCTGCATTAACTCCTTGCCCAGGTAGTGATCAATTCTGCATGCAACAAGAAGACAATCAGCTTTGTTGAGTGTGCATGGCTGATAAATTGTACACACTGGCTTTATTGCCAGCTCCTTGCCCAAGAACATATTGTTCACTTCTTGAAACGATGTTTCTGCAAACTTCTGCCTGATTCACTGTCTGTGTCAAAGCTTTCTCTCCAATTTGTATTCCACAAACATGGCATGTAACAGAAGATGCATAACATGCTTGCACACAAGAGCTTGAGGCATCCAGTGAGACATGGGACATCAAATGTCATATTAATGCTGATACAACATAGTGCTGCAGACATGGATGAATACAGATCTTGATCCCTGCTTGGTCTACAAATGGATTGGCTTTCTGGCAGCCTTGCATCATGCAAGCCCATGTTTGCATGCAACACGGCAAACCTGTCAGGTGTGGGCGAGCTGAATTGGCGTGCTTGTTGCTTGGTGTTGGCAATGACATGCAGCACCTGGCAGCTCTAGCAAGCATAGCTTGAAAAGAAGCATGCATTAGCCCAAAACTGTGATGCACCCAAGCCTTAAGAAGTCTCAAGCTACGGAGTCAAGCACCAACCTGTATATTTGATCCTCTGGGAACAGGTTATTCAGCTTTGTGGCCAACTCCTCTGATGACTCCAAATCCTGTGTAATGACCAGTCATGCTAAGTAATTGTTATGGCTTTCAATTGGCTTGCTTGAGGCTGTCCTGGTGCTGTTTGAGGCCAGCAGCATTGCTTGTGTTCTTGGGGCAAGTGCAGGCTTAAACCATCACTTGACAGTAAGGTACCAGGCCCATGATTAACAGCACAGTCCTATGTCAACAGCCTTCTGTCAGATCAGCTGGGTTGACCCCAGCAAAGTGAGCTCACAAACATGGCCAGGCTTTTGGCAGCATTAGACACGGAGGCACTTGTGACACAGCATGCAAACAGGTGCCAGCACTGCTATGTACAATGGTTTTTGTCTGCATGCCAGGCCTGAAGCCTGGTCACCGCATGTTCAGAACCAGGCCTTCTACAGTGCATGCCATGACACTCCATACAGGGGAGCCTGAAATCCTGACCAAATCGGCTTCAGCACCTTATGTCATTTTGATATGACTGAGTTGAGCATACCTTGCCAAATGGCTTCTCCACAATGACACGCAAGAAACCGCCGTCACCAACATCCACATCAGTGCAGTTCTCCTTAATGCCCTGAGTCACCTCTGGGTACACTGAAGGAGGCAGGGCCAAGTAGAACAGGCGGCCTTTTGGATCCTTGCTGTGCTTGCCTTCGCGCTCAGAGATGGTCTTGTGCGCCTGCACAGAAGGGCAGCACGTGAGGCATGCTGTCTGATCAGCTACTGTGTACTTATGGCAAGCAAACAAGATGCGCAGCATAATTCTGCAAGAAAAGCTCAGCACTACTATACCTCAGAAAGTCTTTGCATGCTAATTCAGCACGTGCCAGTCAAAAGTCTATGCACTTGAATGGGCAGAACCCACTTTTTGGTAACCTTCTGGCTTGTCATATGGCCCTGCTTCATAATCTAGCTTGTCCAAAAACTCATTGATCTTGTCGTCATCACCCTTCAGGTTGGGTTTGACCTTTTCTTGCAAGTCCTTCTTGCTGAGCTTGCTTCTTGCATACCCTAGTATGCTAAGGTTCTCGGGCACAAATCTGCAGACAGGGCTCAAGTATGCAGCATAACAAACAGCAAACGCAGCTTGCTTCGGTTTGTGACACCTCACCAAACGGCCAAGTTGACACGGACCAAGCATGCTCAACTAGGAGAACGCACCCGCGGCTGAACAGCAGGAACAAAGCAGGAAAGGTCTTCTTCTTGGCAAGGTCACCACTGGCGCCCAAAACTACGACGGTAAAGCACAACTTCTTGGGAACCTTGCACTGTATATTGTCTCGATCTGATGCTGTGTTTTCCGCTGGCATCGGCGGTCCGAGCACTTTCATGGACTGTCTCACATCTTCCTTCGACGTCATTTTGGCTATATGTGATTGTGCAAAGCCAAGCTTCTTGTCTTTGCAACAAATGCTGTTGCGAGCATGACAAAGACTTGGCTGAACAGTAATGTATTCTCACGTGCCTGCTGGGCATGCCAGTGTCTAGTCGAGCTGCTCCTCTGGCGTGTCAATCAACAGAGAGGACGATCATGTATTGGTATTAAGAGGTGCTCAGCCTGCAGTACGTACCCACTGGATCACATTCTTGGTTCTGCTCGTTGCTGGCAACCAGCCGATCCAGCATGCAACTATCTTTGCTGCTCAGCCTGCGACAATTCGATCAGATTTGGTATTTAGCATATGCTTCCGGCATCTCTCGTGCAGCAGTCACGTTGCGTCAAGCACAGTACTACACCTTGCATACCTACAGTCAGCATGCACAACCAGACAACAGCGCACGGGTAGACCCTTCGAAGCCAATCAGGGGTCTTTTGCTTGAGAGACCGGAAGAACCTGGACCCGAGGACTGCTGCCAGGTGTCCATCTATGCAAGTTCGCGAGTTCAAGTTTTGCCCTCTGCAGCCTGGCTGATGCTGTCCAAATGCACCTCAGAGTGGGTGCTCTTTATGCGTGTGGGACATGTACAAAGACAATCTGCATGAGTATCGGGTCCAGCAGGCCCAACTGAAGGGCGAAAAGCCTCCAGTCAAGGCCCTGGACCCCTTTGAAGAAATGGAATTGAAGCTGAACAGTTTGGCTCAGGAGGGCAAGGGTCCTAAAGCAGCTAAGTCATAGTGACTTACTGCATACTTGGTGAGTATGCCATTATTGCATATGCAAAGATGGCGTGATTGCACTGGCTCAAAGCCACAAAAGCAGTATGAAATGCACTGTGGAGCTGATGCCTTGCAGCCATCATGCGCAATGGGGAGCTATGACTTATACCTTTTCTGCCTGACACAGGATAACTCATTCAAAGTACGCATCCTACCTAGCATGTGACATTCACAGCACAGATGAGGAAGCAAGATGCTCTCTGAATGCATCAAGCATTCCTGCTTCCAGGGCAGAATCTGCTGCACAGATCAGCAGCTTTGCAGGTATGCAATATACAAAGATGCAACATTGCCACACATATAGGCTGCTGAGGTTAGCTTGACGCGCAAATTACGTGTGCGCAGGTCGCCAGTCTGGCACTTATGGCTTTGTTGTGTCGTCTGCTGGCGTTACCACTATACTGTACTGCTCAGCAAATTTGCCTGCTGTGTAATTGTACGAGTGGCTGTTGTCATACCCCCATTGGCACCTCTGAAGCCATAACAGAGCTGGAGCAGTTCCAAAATGGGCTCAGGAAAAGCTTGAAGGACAGGCTTGTTTCTCTCAGCAACCGAGTGTCCATTTTCTGCACCACTGTTATGAATTCAATCTGAGATGCTCTGCAATCATCAAGGCATCGCTGGTGCAGCTGACCTTACTAGGCAAGTCTTGCTGGTGGAGACAGTCTTGAATTGAAGGATGCTGTGCCATCATACTGAGCTCTGCAGCCTAGATCCTCTGGTCAGCAAGCCGCAGACCTGGAAAAGGCTCATGTGCTTCAAATCCTGATCTACATGAAGCCAGTGTAAGTGAGTTATATGGCTGAACATTTGGAGCTATGGCTCATTATTATTACCTCTGCTGCGGGTCCCGTTGTAATTAATTCGGTTGAGTTGACTCGGGGCGGAGCTTCTGCCAATGTTTGACATTACAGCCTCTAGACTCAAAGCCTGCTATCCCTTAGGGGCTCTCCAGTAACAATAATGGCACAGTCGCGCTCGCCTTCCTGTTATTGCTTCTACAGGCATCGCTTGCTGTCATAATTTGCGCGCTCACACCGGATGGAAAGAACAAACTTGTTCGAGCGCATTGCGGAAGCCGCAGTTGCATGCAAGGCGTCTGTTGACACTGGGTCATTTGACAGTGCTTTGTGCTCGCACTTGACGGCTGCGATAAAGGACTTTGCAGAGGTCAACAGCTTCGCAACTGGCTCAGATACTGTGAACTGCACGTTGCTAAATTGCTGCACACAGCGAACACAAACAAGCGTCCCGATGGAATCTATTCATGCTGCAGGTTGGCCTCAAAGGTACTCGAGCTGTCGAGCCTAATTTCTGGAGTGTGGTGTCAGCAATGACCCAAGCATTTCCCTTGCTGCTTGGTCCCTGCTGGAGTCAGGCAACCAGCCATGTACGGCTCGAGGAACCAGAGATGTTATTGCACTTCTGGGTAGCTCAGGTGACTTTGCATGCTACTTGTTGAGCTTGTGCTGTGTCCTGGTGTGCCTTGCTGCAAGCTTCCAGCCAAGCTGCCACGTGAACCGCTTGCAGGCTGCTGTGGATGGCAGCTTAGTGACACTCTGCAGCAAGCTGCCTAGTCAGCCTCAGGTCGCATCAGCATATGTCAAGAGTGCACCTATGAGAAGCAAGCGCGTTGCTGAGCTGCAAGTGGCTCTAGAGCCGCTTCAGGTGAGCTAAACGCTTGTGTGATTAGCATTCCAGCAGGGTATGACCAGAGCTGAAACAGCTTGACCTAAACATGAAGTTGCTGCTGCTACTTTTCTGCTGTATGTTCAGCTTAGACTGTGAGTCAGCCCTGCGCAACGCAACTTCTTGCTCAGCTACAGCCGCAACTGCAATTGCAACCGCTGGCTCATCTTTCGCCATGGCTTTGTGGCATCGGGGTGCTCTGTGGCTGATTTCCTGCTGTGTAAGCTGATCACTGTGCTACTCGTTATCAGCTTGATTGCTTTGAAGCAGGATCCCAATATGCAAGCCATGTTACAGCAAGCACTGCGCTCCAGCTTGACTACAGCAGACACTACATCAGCTGCAGATTCACCAGTAGAAGCCAAGCCAGAAGCATCTCTGGAAACCTGCTCACCCTCACAACTAGACAATGAGCACATGCAGCAAGAAGCTTGCTCTTCAAGTAAAGGTGCAGTCAGAGCGCAGGAGCCTGCACAGGTTGCAGCAAATTCTCCATGGACAGATTTCACAGAGCAGCAAGTCAGCACAGGTAGCCTGTCTTGCTTGCACATACGGGCCCTCTGCACATAATTATTCCAGCCCATGCTGCACAAGTAGTTAGCTCAACCTGCGACTGTTGCCGACAAGTGTGTAGGAAATCGTCACCTTACTGCCAGAGCCTTGTTGGAATATCTATGTACAGCTTTTTTGACATGTCTGGCATGGCATTTATATCACTGTTCCTGGTCTCTTGCCCTGCAACACTATTGGAACAGATGTGGAGCATGAGCTGTCTTTGAACAGCCTGCACAAGCTATGAAGAACCATCGCCTAATGGCGATGATGCATGTGATGAAATGCCTATCTCACACACAGCACATAATCTGCATCTGTGCTGTTGCAATTGCTCAGGATAAGAAGCTTGTCATCCTGTGTTGTCACACCTGCCGCTGTATGACAGGTAGCCCTGTGAGCATGACAATAGCAGCGTTGGAGCCACCTCCCCTAGATGGCAAGCTGACTTGTTTAAGTGTTCAGACTTCTGTTTGTTCTCTGCCAGCTGTCAGTCAAGAGCCAGCAGGACCCCCTCAGGTAAAACAGCCACCTCAGTCGCTGCCATTACACACTCAGTCCTCAGCAATAGCATCAGCTGCAAGTGGTCAGACTCAGTCAACTCACATGCCGGCAGCTCAGCAGTCTGCTTCTGCAACCCGCAATGCATGGACAGACAGGCTTCCACAGACTCTGCCCTTGCCTTGGCCCCTTTGGAAACGCTCAAATAGCCCTAGCCCAACTGATCCAAGCTCAACCACACAAAATGAATGGTCATCAGCGTCAGTCTCAGCATCAGCGTCATCCCCTCAGCATGGTCCAGGCAGCCTCAGTGGTGATGTCAGAGATGCATGTCGGCTTTCACAGGGCTTGGAAAGTTCTGCATCACCGGCTGCGGCTGCAGCTGCACCAGACATACAAGGACTGATTGCTGATCCTCACCCTGCCCCACAAGATGAAGAGGACAATGAGCCCTGCAGTCAGACCCCTGCAGAAGCAACAACCCATATGAGAGCCTCTTCAGCGAACAGCATAGTCGAAGGTGCTGTGGCTGACTCTTCTACAGAGCCTGGTTCCGTATCAGAAGTTAGTCCTGCCAGTGGCAGCAGAATTGCAGATGCTGCGCCTGATGTTGCATCGTCTGGCAGCGCTGGCCAAGTTGTTGCTGCAGCAGATGCAATGGCACATGTCACTGCTGATCTGGGGACATCAGGCAGCGCTGATTGTATGTCATCTGTGCCTGTCAGGGGTGGGAAGCCTGGCAAGTTAGGCGCTGCTGAGGCTCATGTATTGACGCTTGAGCAGAAAGCTCTACTAATCAAGGGCCTCCAGCTCAGCAAGCAAGTGCAGCAGGTATGTTGTACGTCTCCAGAACTCAGGCCGACTTTGTTTCTGCTGGTCTCTACTATGACTGTGAACAAAAAGTTTTGCTTTTGGTTTGAACCATTTGGTTTTGACCATTTGGTTTTGACCATTAGGTGTCAGTGTAGATTTTCGCGCCGACGCACATGTTGCACAGCATGACTACTGAGTAACATGTTATGATTGGCTACAAATCATCTGTAGGCAGTAGAGCAAGTCCAGTCAGCAGCACAGGGCAGTGTTGAGCCATTAGGCCATGACAGTCCTCCTGTACGGGTCTTGTGCACCTTAGTGGAGTCAATGCTGTCCCACGGGTTGAAGTCCTTTGCTCCCAGGCCCCAGACCACAGGCTGGGCTAGCTACCTGCCCCCAAAGAGGGCCACTGCTTTTGCAGTGCTTCAGGTGAGCATTTGAGCGTCGTGATGTATGCTTGTTTGGCGCTGCTTATAAAGCATTACGGCTGTGCTGGAGCAGAGAGAAGCAGCATGCTGCATTGCTGTTGTCATCCACATCTTTGCCACAGCTGCTAGTATCAAGATTGGCCCCGTTCAACTTCATGCCGTGACAGTGAGGTGGTGTTATGTCAATTGAGAAACTCAGTCCCATGCAGACCAGTCAGCCAGAGTGGCTCGTTATGTTCAAGCTGTGAGTCACTCAGCATCACACCTTGCAGCGCACACTGTCAACTTTCAGAAAGCTTTATGAAGCATGTGTCCTGACAGTGAGTATGTACCTGTAAGACTGACTGACTGAACCTGTAAAGGCCGCAGAAGGGGTCACTTTGAGTGAGGGCGCGCTAGGTGTCCATGCAGTTGTGGAAATGGCTGCTGGGAGTATTGATGAAGCCAGGCTGCGCATGTGGGTGAGGGCAGGGCTGAATGAAGGCTGCCTTGGGGCACGCCTACTTGCCCTGTGGTTGAGCCGGGAACTGTATGAGCAGTGGTATGACAGGTACTCTAGTGGTCATTTTGAGACTTGGTCAGCAAACGCCTGTCAGCTGTCTGCCTGATGGCACTAGTCGGGGTTGCATCTGCTGATTGCGCTTGCCTCGTGGGTCTCTCTAAAATGTCATGCCGCTCTTTTGGGTGGACTACTTTTTTCTCCTCTTTCTGTCTTTTCACAGTTGCAGTTTTCTGTCATGTGCGTGTCACGAATGGCATACATCACTCTGTTGTTTGCTCGCCACCCCCCGGCTCCCCTCCCTCCAGCTACATCCCTCAGCTTACCCTTCTGTCCTCGACTCCAGCTTGTGCCAGATACCCTTCTGCTGAGGTGAAGATTCAAATGACGCATTGCATGACATGCGCTCAGCAGTGTATTCTGCCTGCAGGTGGGCGCTGCTCTTGCAAGCTGAGCTTGTGACTGAACTCTTCCAAGACAGCCTAGTGACCATAGACACCATCTCCTTCTCCTTGCCTATTGAGGTGCCCACTAAGACACCCGCAGCTGTGGCAGCTGGTGCGCTGTTGTCATCTGCTGGTAGCCTATTTAGGCGACAGCAGTCTCACTACCAGGCTTGCACCTCCCAGCCAGACAGCATGCCTGCTCAGGGTAGTCCCACCGGCGGCCATCAAGGTGGTGCAAGCAACAGGCATTTTAATGCATCAGCAAAGAGGTGAGGTGGACTACTTGGGTACACGTTTTCACGTAAATTCCACACTGCCTTGTTTGGACAAGCTCATTTGCAAAGTGACTATGCTGCTCGCGTCGTTGCCACTGGCCTAGCAAACTGAACAAATGCTTGCAAACACACATATACACGTGCCACGTGGCATGTCGAAAATTGCAATGGACACGTGGTGTTCTACTCAGCAGTGGCTTGTACCTCTGTAGGAAACCTCGGACCATCAACTTCAACAATGCCTTGCCTGGTAGCCCAAAGCCACCCCTGTGTCCTCACTCGTTGCCCCTTTCTGCACCAGACCAACCTCTTCATCAGGCAACACTGTCAGACCCTTCAGCTCAGCCGCTGACATCATCAAGCCCCTCTGCTCATCCACGCATGCTGTCAGATATGTCCCAAGTTGCCATAGATCAGCTGCCGTTTGCAAGCTCAGAAAGCGTAGTGGCAACGCCTCCTGCAACTTTGCAGCCATCTCATGGCCATCAGGCTGCTATTGAGCCCCTACTTGAAACGCTGCGTCAGCATGTAGGGAGTCAGCTTGCAGACAGCCTAAATACAGGCTTGCCTTTTGATGATGCAAGATCTGAATCAATGCGTGATAATCAGCTCAGCATTGCTGACAGTCTGCCTGTGCAGCTGCCTCCAGCAGCTTTTGACTGCCAATGTCAGCAGATACTGGAAGCATCCACAGATGATACCAGACAACTTCAAAATGACATGGCTGCAGCAGCTGCCAACCAGGAACTGGATCTGCATGCTAAAGCGCAGCGTCCTTCTTGGATGACATCATCTCCAAGTCTGAGAAGGGCACTCTTTTCAAGGGTCCAGTAGCCGCCAGCAGTCCCTCACCACTCCAGTTTCCAGCACCAGCATATGTCAGCTCAGGGACTGCAACACATGTAGATGCATACAGCCTGAATCAAGGCAGTCACAAGCAGCAGGCAGATGAAGCCGTACATCTTCCTAGTTGTTCTGAGGAAGAAATCACCTCAGTGGTGGGAAGGCGTAAGAGCTCAGACCAGCTGGGTAGAGCGCTGAGCAGCAGGGAATCTATGCGTGAAGGGGACTTTGCTTCCTTGCTGCTGCCTGGACACTTCCTCTCTGTGTCAGAGCTTGGTAGGGGCTCTGCTTTCAGACCAAAGCTTAGCCTTTGTGTCTGACTTGTGGCATACATTGTACATGCTCTACACAAACGCGCTGCACTTGCATCAGTGTCTGGCTTGCTGTGTGTGCGGCACATGCAGACGTCTCAAAATGTGAAATGCTTCTGTCACAATCTGGCATCTGGACCCTGATTTGCCTGCAACTGCCCTGTGTCTCGACCTAGGAGGTAGGGCTTTAAATTGCTTGTGTATTCTGCCACATTTGGCACACTCTGGCGTCTGTATCTCATACTATACAAGCATTGCTTTACTTTCCCATTGATTCTGCAAACACAAAGTACAATAGACGGTCACAGTGAATACTCACCTCACTGCAGCTTGATTTGAGAGCAAGCACGCTCGCAAAGCAAATTCTGCGTGCTCGACTGCAGTGGCATGAAATTGCTTTGGCTATGCAGATGCTGACCTGAGGAGCAACAGAAGGGCATCCAGCTCCCAACCCGACAGCCTTCTTGCCTCTCCTAGTTCAACACAACCTGCACCTAACTCCTTTCCCCCCAGCTCAGCAGAGTCAGTGGATCATCCTGTCAGCGAAGCCTGCAGAGCTGCTGTCTGCACACCAATTCCTGCTAGCCCTCACATCACCACTGACTCAAATGGCACCCAGATAAAAGCTTCCAGCAATGATGCCATCGCTGTAGTGATGCCAGAGGATGTGTTGTACAGTGCTAGCCTGATTGTGGGTGAGTCAGGGTACCTGGTGCTGACGCTGACTCCAAGATCACAGGATGTGCATGACAAGGATGCGCATGTGTTGCCAGCTGGTCGCATGGCCCAACTTGAAGGTGACTTTGTAGGTCTGCTCTACAGTTGGCTGCATGTCAAGTTGACTTCCTGGCAGAAGTGTCAAATTGCCAAGTATGAGTTCAAAGTATGACTTCAAAGTATGACTTCAAAGTTTGCGTTCAAAGTATGACTTCAAAGTATGAGTTTAAAGTATGAGTTCAAAGTATGCGGCTCACACGCATACTACCTTGTCTGCATTTCCAGCTGACAGGTTATATGATATCAGTTGGACACAATGATTTGTATGCTTGTTCACATTAACTGTTGCAGTAAAGAAAGTTTGGCATGACCAGAACATATCATCCGCTATCTTTGGTACCTGCTTTCAGCCAACAAACAACTGTTGGTCACCCCCATACGTTTGTGTATCAAGCTCTCAGTTGCCCAGCAACAGTGTAGCAGATTTATAGCTCAGGGTCTGTTCTGCCACGTTGCTGAAGCCCTGCATGGCTGCAGGGGCTGATGGCATGTCCTACTCAGATATCACTGCCATGCTGGTGAGCAGCGCTGTGCCTCAGGCTCACCACCTGGACACTGCCCAAGAGACACCTGCTCCCCTGCCTATACCTCACTCTCCACTGGCAAACCACTCAGATGGTGCCAATGCCCAGAATAGCTTCAGTCATAGGGATATGCGGCCAAGCAGCCACAGCATCAGTATTGGTAGCAGACATGTAGCTGACACAGGTGTGAGTGTAGTCCCAGCATTAGCTATCCACAGCAGCAGCCAAGCAGACGCCAGCTTGCAGGAGGCAGACACAGATGCAGAGTCTACGTGTATGCCAGCGCCAGAACAGTCAGCTGCAAGAGCTGAGACCATTGATCTGCAAAGCATATTAGGTGCATCAGATCAACACAACGCTTGCCAGATCCCTGCTGATGTCCACTCTGGCAGTAGACACCCCTCTGAGGCAAACGCGCATGACGTGCTGCACTTGTTGGCTGGTGTCCAGTCAAGTGATGATCTGAGCATGCAGCAGCTTCAAGCACTGGCTGGCATGGATGCCCAGTCATCTGATGGTATCACCACGTTGTGTGACTCTCCCCCAGAGTCAATCTTCTCCCTTGGGTTTGATGACAGGCTGCCAAGCTTTGAGCAGGCTGCTGCAATGCATAGGCCTGGTGTTGGTCACATTGACATCAGTACAATGCTTGGCTTGTCAGACCTGTCTGCGGAAGCAACAGTATCAAGGCTGCATGCTGAGGAGACTAAAAGCGTGCCTGAACAGCAGCGTGCTGGCCCTGCTGAGGGCACAGCCACGCCTGTCCTGGATGAAATGCTCATGCAAAAATCATCTTACGAGGTGAGCTATCAGGTTTTTCTATCTGTTTGTGAAAGTGGATGCAGCAGTTGAGCTATCAAAGCACACGCCCAGCCAGTCATCCTCAAAATCTGGTCAAGATGGCTTGTGGCAGTTTGCCAATGGTGAAGACGCATGCTTCCCTTTGTTGTTAGCCTGCTATCACCACATCTGTGCAATGACTGCACCCTCCCTGCCTCTCACCTGTCCTTAGCATTCCTCGCCGCATGTTTAGGTCTAAGTGCAATGAGCCACCACTGACGAGTCACAACTGGCTCCACTCGCCAGACTGTAAGGTCATCAATGAAATCAAAATGAGTGAGCATTGCAAGCTGTTGTTGACCAGCATAACAAGCACACAAAGCATGCAGAAGCTGGTCTCTGTCTGTCGACACTCGTGACTGCCTTGCAGGCTTTGGACGCAGGCCCAGCCCAGTGCGACTCAGATGATGCAGGCTGCCAAGCCGGTACTGATGCCAACACTGAAGCATTACCAAGAGCTGTGTTTCAGTGGGGCAGCGGCAGTTCTGCTCCTGCAACCCAAGTCCATGCCACACTTAGTCACGTAAGACCTTTAGTACCCTGTCC
>JAABUP010003060.1_pt1 | contig 30372 bp, 30 predicted proteins | sample 5559201 | NCBI WGS metagenome assembly JAABUP01 (sample SAMN10711887, study PRJNA513373) | rock metagenome | isolation source: Antarctica rocks | place: Antarctica | reverse complement strand
CCGGTGGAGGGACCACCCACCACGGACCGACACGCCGCCAGCCCAGGACAGTCCCCAGGGAGATCAGCTGTCCGTCCAACCGGCGATGCGGTGTCCGCCTACAGGGAGATTGGCGTGTCCGATGTCACGCCCTCCCGAGCCCGCTGGACGACCGGCGCCCGGCTCGCCAGCGAGCACGACGACCTGGTGATGATGGCCGGGTGCAGCCACAACGTCGCCGCCCAGGGCACCCACCAGCCGTGCGCGGCGGTCCTGCTGATGGTGCTGCTGGCGAACTGGGGCGCCGGATACGGCGGGGTGGCGGTTCTGTCGCAGACCTGACCGCGCGGCAGCAGGACCCCGACGCCAGCGGACGGCGGGGCCGCCGCCGACCCAGCCCACGGCCGAGATCGAGAGGAGGTCGACGATCCGCCCGCCGGGGAACGCGCCCAGGGCGATCGAGCACTGCAAGACCGACACGAACAAATGGCGACACGCGCCGTCGAGGGGGAACCGCACACGGCCCGATCCGCCAATGCAAGCATCGTGCTCGCCGGGTTGGCGGCGAGCCAGGCGCCGCCGGCGTCACGGTGCCCCCGCCGTCGGGTTCTTCGCGAGGCGGCTCACGGCGGGCCGAGGAGGCCTCGTGTGCGCGGTGATGGTCGCGGTGCAGCCGCTCGTCATCGGCGACGTCGAGATCGAGTGCTACGTCCTGGACGACGGCACCCGTGTCATCACTCAGTCTGCGTTCCTCCAGGCCCTCGGTCGCCATCGTCGCGTGATGGGCCGCCGCACCGAGGGAGAGACCGAACTCCCTCCTATCCTCCAGGTCAAGGCCGTCCGACCCTTCTTGCCCGAGGGCCTCGCCGAGAGGGCCAAGTCGATCTCGTTCCGCCTCCTGACCGGGGGACGGGCGAGCGGCTACAACGCCGCGCTTCTCCCTGAGGTGTGCGACATGTACCTGGCGGCACGCCAGGCGGGTGCGCTTCCCCACAACCAGCAGCACATCGCCCAAGCCGCTGAAGTGCTCGTGCGCGGCCTCGCGCGTGTCGGGATCATCGCCCTGGTCGACGAAGCGACCGGGTACCAGGAGCTGCGCACCAAGAACGCGCTGGAGAAGATCCTTGCGGAGTTCGTGGACAAGGAGCTGCAGCCCTATCTCAAGACATTCCCGGCAGACTTCTATAAGGAGATGTTCCGGTTGCGCGGCCTGCCGTACTCGGCCGACAACGTGGCCCGACCTCAGTACTTCGGCTTGCTCACCAACGACGTCGTGTACAAGCGCCTGGCGCCGGGCGTCCTGGAGGAGCTGAAGAAGGTGCAGGAGAAGACCTCGTCGGGACGTGGGAAGCACAAGCTCTTCCAGAAGCTCACGCAGAACGTCGGGTACCCGAAGCTGCGGGAGCACTTGGGCTCGGTCGTCACGCTGATGAAGCTCAGTCAGAACTGGGACGACTTCAAGGGGAAGCTCAATGAGCTGCACCCGTTGCCGGAAGGTTCGCAGGCAAGGCTGCCGTACGAACCGCAGCCTAGCGTGAGCGCCGGTAGGCGACGGTCAGCCCACCGGTGATTCCGCGAGCGTTGGTCCAATTTAGAAACCGTCGAATTCGGCGCCGCTCGCTGCACGACCGCGGCTGGGCCACCGCGCACGACGCCCGCGCCCAACTCGCCGAGGTAGCGCTCGGCGGGTGCCACGCTGACCGTGCCACATAGCGATCGTCGTGCGGGGAGGGATGGCGACGTGATGATTGTTCAGGGCGAGGTGGTGGCAATCAGCCGCGACGGAGAGCACCGGTTCAGCAAGGTCGTCACCGAGGAGATCACCCTGGTGTCGGGTGTCGGTGTTCAGGGCGACGCGCACGCCGGCGTCACCGTGCAGCACCGCTCCCGCGTCGCCGCCGACGCGACCCAGCCGAACCTGCGCCAGGTGCACCTGATCCACTCCGAGCTCTTCGCCGAGCTGCGCGAGCAGGGCTTCGACGTGGCCCCCGGCCAGCTCGGGGAGAACATCACCACCGCGGGGCTGGATCTGCTCGGCCTGCCCCGCGGGACGCTGCTACACCTCGGTCAGGACGCGGTGGTCGAAGTCACCGGGCTGCGCAACCCGTGCGCGCAGATCAACGCGTTCCGGCCGGGGCTACTCAAGGCCGTCCTCGGTCGCGATAGTCGCGGTAGTCTGGTTCGTAAAGCGGGGATCATGGGTGTGGTTGGCCACGGCGGCCCAGTCAGGCAGGGCGACTCCATCGGCGTGCGCCTTTGGTCGGCGGCGCCGTCGTCGATGGTGCGCCGCATCGCCCTTCCAGGATTACCGGTCACGATCGGGCCTCCGGGGTCGAGTCAGACCCACTCAAGGGCGTGGTGCGGGCCGACGGGAATCATGGCGGTCGGCGGGGCTACCCCACCGACCTGACCAACGAGCAGTGGGCGCTGGTGGCGCCGCTGGTGCCGCCCGAGCGCGGCGGCCGGGGGTTCGGCCGCCCGCTCAAACACCCGCGCCGCGAGATCGTGAACGCGATCTTGTACCAGGCCCGCACCGGCTGTTCGTGGCGGCTGCTGCCCGGGGACCTGCCGCCGTGGGCCACGGTCTAGGACTACTTCGCCACCTGGAACGCCGACGGCACCGTCGACCGCGTCCACGACCGGCTGCGCGCCGCGGTACGAGTGTCGGCGATCAAGAAATTCCCCAGCGGTAGGGGTCTGACGATCACGTAATTCCCCACCCCGATCACGGAATTCCCCATGGGGACGACGTACGCCGTGCGGCGTGTCGTCGGGGGGTCTGGTCCTCGTAACGAAGAGCCTGGCTGTCGACCATGTGTTCGACAGCGAGGGAAGCCGATGGCGAGGAGAAGCTTCACCGTGATCGACGTGACCGAGATCCTGGTCCACTGGTATGCGGGCCGGCCCAAGACCGAGGTGGCCGACTCGTTGGGGGTGGACCGCAAGACGGTGCGCAATCTGGCGCCGGCCGAGGCGGTGAGGCGCGGACATGGCGGTGCGCGAGGACGTCGCGCTGGGCGCCCGGATCGCGGCGATGCGCCTCGGCGGGCTGGCGCTGGCGATGCGCGGAGATCCCGTCGCGCGGCTCATGCACCGACCCTGGCGGCTCGATCCCTATCCGACCTACGCCGCCGTCCGCGCGTCCGGCGGGGTGATGCGCAGCCGCACCGGCGTCTCCGCCGTGGCCACGCACGCGCTCTGCGAGTCGGTGCTGCGCGACCGCCGCTTCGGCGTCCGGCTCGCCGACGGACGCCTGCCATTCGCCCCCGCCGACGGCTCCCCCTCCCTGCTCGAGCCCGTCGACCTCTCGCTCCTGGCGCTGGACGCCCCCGACCACACCCGCCTGCGCCGCCTGGCCCAGCCGACGTTCGCGCCGCGCCGGCTCGAGCAGTACCGGGCGACCGCGGAACGGGTCACGGCCCGCCTGCTCGACGACGCCGCGGCCCGGGGGCACTTCGACCTCGTCGCCGACCTCGCGTCCCCGCTGCCCATCACCGTCATCGGCGAGCTGCTCGCCATCCCCGGGGTGGACACCGCACGGTTCACCCGGTGGGGCCGCGCGCTCGGGACGGCGCTCGACGGCGTCCGGTCGCCGGCCCACGCCCACGAGCTCGCCGCCGCGACCCGCGACGCCCGGGCGCTGTTCTCCGAGCTCGTGCAGCGGCGTCGGGTCGAGCCGGGCGACGACGTCGTCTCCGGCCTGGTCGCCGCCCTCGACGCCGGGACGATGACCCTCGACGAGCTGCTCTCGCTCGCCCAGCTGCTGCTCGTCGCCGGCTTCGAGACCACCACCAACCTCCTCGGCAACGCCGTCCGCGCGCTGCGGTCCACGCCCGGGCAGTGGGAAGCGCTGGTCGCCGACCCGTCGCTCGCGGCGGGCGCGGTCGAGGAGACCCTGCGCTACGACCCGCCGGTGCAGCTCACGGCGCGGATCGCCCACGCCGACCTCGAGCTCGACGGCGTGCCGCTGCGCCGCGACTCCGGCGTCCTCGTCCTGCTCGCCGCCGCGGGGCGCGACCCGGGGGTTCACCCCGACCCCGACCGGTTCGACCTGCGCCGGGAGCCGACGGTGTCGCACCTCGCCTTCTCCGGCGGCGCGCACTACTGCCTCGGGGCCCCGCTCGCGCGGATGGAGGGCGAGGTGGCGCTGCGGATGCTGGCCGAACGCATGCCTGGGCTGCGCGCGACGGGGCGGATGGTGCCGAAGGTGTCGACGGTCCTGCGCGGCCCGCGCCGCTACCCCGTCGCCGCCTGAGTCGCGCCCGGTCCTGCTCGGTCTCTCAGAGCGAGGCGTACAGCGCCTGTTCGAAGTCCACGTAGAGCTTCCACGCCTCGTCCTCGGTGATGAACGGCAGCGAGTTGGTGTAGAGCGACGCGCAGATCCCCGTCGTCCGGTCGATGAAGAAGTGCGTGTTGAACAGGCCGGCCCACGAGCCCGTCCCCGCGCGGCGCATGCCGGGGATGTCGTCGGTGTTGAGGAGCAGCCCGTAGCCCCACTTCCACCCCCGTCCGGGACGGAAGGTGTCGGTGGTCGCCGGGTCGGCGGTCGGGATCTCGGCCGGGACGTCGATGTCGCCGATCTGGTTGGTGAAGGCGGCGTCGACGGTGTCCTGGCGCAGGATCCGCACCCCGTCGAGCTCGCCGCCCCGCAGCAGCGCGCGCTCGAACCGGATGTAGTCCCGGGGCGTCGAGTACAGCCCGTGCCCCCCGGCCCACCAGTCCGGGCTCTCGCTGATGACGTTTCCCGCCGACGTCCACGTCCCGCCGTCGTCCTTGACGTGGACGGTCACGGCGTTCTCCTTCCGGCCGTCGTCCAGCCGGAACATCGTGTCGCCCATCCCGAGGGGCTCCGTCATCCCCTCCTTGACCACGACGTCGAGCGTGGTGCCCGCGACCGCCTCGACCACCTTGCCCAGCCAGTCGGTGTTGATCCCGTAGACGAACCGGGTGCCCGGGTCGTCGAGCAAGGGGGCCTTGAACGCCTCGGCGGAGCCGGGGACGACGTTCGGGATGCCCGTGATCTGCTCGTAGCGGACGAGCTCCTCGTTCCAGAACCAGTACCCGAGGCCGGAGGTGTGCGTGACGAGGTGCCGCACGGTCGCCCGGCTCGCCGGGGCGCGCAGCCTCGGTGTGTCCCCGTCGAAGCCGTCCAGCACCTGGAGGTCGGCGAACGCCGGGCAGTAGGTGTCCACGGGCGCGTCGAGGTCGAGCTCGCCGCGCTCCACCTGCTGGAGCGCGGCCGCGGTGGCGACCATCTTCGTCATTGACATGATCCGGAACTGCGTGGACGTGCTCACGGGGTCCTCGCTCTCGCCGACGATCCGCACGCCCGCCCCGCCCTCGTACAGCACCCCGTCGCGGTCGGCGACGATGGCGACGGCGTGCGGGACGGCCCCCGCATCGACCGCCCCGGAGAGCACCCGGTCGATCGCGGACCCGTCGATACTTCTGCTCATCTGGACCTCCAGTGGTCACTCGACGTCGAGCTCGCCGAGTGTGACCGCGATGACATCGGACGGGTACTGGACGACCGGGCGGTCCGAGCCCGCGTGCTCGGCTAGGAGAGCCCTGAACAACCGGGTTCTGGAGGGTTGGGACGGGCAGGGTCTCTCAATGGCCGTCTGCGCGGCGTGTCAGTCGAGCGCCCGGGGGCGTGACTACGAGTTCACCCTGCCCGTCGCGGCTCAGGGTGAGCACCGGCGGGCGGCTGGTCAAGAGTCGAGGCCGCCGGGCGGGCCCCTCCCCCTACGGCCTGTTATGTGGCCCGCGAGGTGCCCGCCGGGAGCGCTGAGAGAAGATCATTCTCTACGCCGAGGACCTCGTCGGGATCCAACAGCGGCTCGCGCCGGTCTTCGTCCCCCTGCGCGACGCCGCCGCCGTCGACCCGGCGACGACCCGGCTGTGGCGGGAGATCAGCGAGCGCCGGGCCCGGAACATGCGCGCGTTCGCCGCCGATCTGCGCAGCACCGACCGACTCCCGGGCGGACGTGGACGACGACACCGTGGCCGACGTGATCCGGAGCATGAACGACGCCGAATGCCGAATACCCGGGTGCTGCTGGTCTACGAGCGCGGCTGGAGCCCCGGGCGGTTCCGGGCGTGGATCGTCGACGCGTGGACCCGGCTGCTGCTCGCCTGAGGGGCCCCGGGAGTCGGTGTAACCGGGCACCCGGGCGGGCAGACAGGCCCATGCCCGATTTCCCGCCGGTCCATCACGTCGCCCTCTCGGTCCGCGACCTCGGCGTCAGCGAGCCCTGGTACGTCCGCCTGGTCGGCGCCGAGCCCGCCATGACGTTGTCCGACGGCCCGTTCCGGCGGCGCGTGTTCGCCCTGCCCGGCGGGCAGCTGTTCGGCCTCACCCAGCACGACGCGCCGCGCGAGGGTGACTTCGACCCGCGGCGGATCGGCCTCGACCACGTCGGCTTCGCCTGCGCCGACCGCGCCGAGGTCGCCGCGTGGCAGGCCCACCTCGACCAGATCGGCGTCACCCACTCCGGGATCGTCGAGGCCGACTACGGCTGGGCGCTCTCCTTCACCGACCCGGACGGGACGGCGCTGGAGTTCTTCGCGCTCGCCTCCTGAGCCTCGCCGGAGGATGACACCGGCATCGGCGGGCGCCGGGCGAACGCGGGGGCGTGCTCGGGCAGCGCCCCGACCCCGACCATGCGGGCGGGCACGACCTGCAACCCCGGGAACCGCCGGAGCAGCCGCAACGGTGCGGGCATCGTGCGGGCTCCCGGGGCCTGGGTGCCGTCGCCGAACACCGAGCCGATCACGGTGCGGTGCAGGATCCGCTGCACCGTCTGCGTCGCCACCGTGGGGAACCAGCGGCGGCGCTGCACCCTCGAGGCGGCCCGATCGACGACCTCGGGATCCCGGTGCGCCGGTGCCAGCACGGGGCCAAGAGCGCGGGCGGCGGCGACCGCGTCCTGCACCGCGAGGTTGATCCCCACGCCGCCGATGGGCGACATCGCGTGTGCGGCGTCGCCGAGGCAGAGCACGCCGGGCGCCGACCACTTCCGCAGCCGGTCAAGGGTCACGCTGAGCAGCTTGACGTCGTCCCACGACCTCAGGCCCTCGACCCGGTCGCCGAGCCAGGGGTGCAGCCCCAGAAGGTCCTCGCGCAGCGCCGAAATCGATCGGCGGCGGTACCCGGCGTCCGTCCCCTGCGGGATGAGGTAGGCGACCTGGTAGTAGTCGCCGCGGTCGAGCATGACGACGAGGCGTCCGTTCGTGGCGCGGCCGAGCCCACCCGCCGGATCGGTGCCGTCGCCGTCGTCGCCGCGCGGCAGTCGGAACCACCACACGTCCATCGGCACGTCGTAGTCGTGGACGGCGAGCCCGGAGAGCGCGCGGACGCGGGAGTCGCGGCCGTCGCAGCCCACGACGAGGTCGGCGTGCAGGACGCGCTCGGTCCCCTCGGTATCGGTGTGGCGGACCCCGCTCACGCGCCCGGCCGCGTCGCGGACGAGCTCGGTGACCGCGGCGTGGCGGAGCAGGGTGAACGTCGGCTCCTCTTCGGCAGCACCGGCGAGCATGTCGAGCAGGTGCCACTGGGGGACAATCGCGATGAACGGGTGCGGCTGACGCAACCGCGAGAGGTCCGCCATCGTCGCCGTCCCCGCGTCAAGTGTCACGCGGGCCTGCCGGATCGGCTTCCACGGCAGGGTCGCGAAGCGGTCCCAGAGCCCGAGCTCGTCGAGCAGGGTCATCGTCGAGACGTGGACGGTGTCGCCGCGGAAGTCGCGGAGGAAGTCGCCGTGCTTCTCCAGCACGGTGACCTCCACGCCCGCCCGCGCGAGCAGCAGGCCGAGCACCATGCCCGCGGGCCCGCCGCCGACCACCGCAACCGTCGTTCGCCGGTCCTCCATGACGATCACCTCTCGCATCAGCGAATGTTCCTTCGCTTAGAGTGGTCCCGCCGGGCGCGAGCGTCAAGGCGAAACATCGTTCGCTTTCGGAGGAGGACCGGGTGCCGCGGATCAGCGACGAGCGTCGGGCGGCCAACCGCACCACCATCATCGACGCCGCCCGGCACTGCTTCGCCCGCGACGGCTTCCACCAGACGTCGATGCCGGACCTGGCCGCCGAGGCGGGTATCTCCGCCGGCGCCTTCTACCGCTACTTCACCGGCAAGGACGAGGTGGTCCGCGAGATCGCCCGGGAGGCCTTCGCCGGGGTGGGGGCGGCCGTCGCCGCGCTGCTCGAGCAGACGTCCGCGCCGTCGGTGGCCGACGTGCTGGTCGCGGTCGTCGCGGCCCTCGACGCGCCGTCGTTCCCCGGGGGCCCGGCGGACGACCGGAGCCCCTCCCGGGTCGAGGACCAGTTCCGCTGCGCGGTCCAGGCCTGGGGCGAGACGCTGCGCGACCCGGGGCTGCGCGCGGAGGCCGCGGCCGGTATCGACCACGTGGCCGGCCAGGTCGCCGCCGCCCTGGCCCGCGGGCAGCAGGCCGGTCGCGTGCCCCCGCAGCTCGACCCGGCCGACGGGGCCCGTCTCGTCGTCACGGTGCTGCCCGGGCTGGTCGTGGGGCGCACCGTGCTCGGCCACGACTCCGCCGCCCTGCTCCGCGCCGCGCGAGCCCTGCTCGACGGGTGAATTCCATCCTTTTCGGCCTGATATTCGCTATTGCGCGGACAGTGCGACAACGACCCGCAATGCGTCAGACTGGGCTGCAGCGTCACCCGCACGAGTGCGCCTCCACCGAGTCCGGAGGTGTCCGTTGGGGCCGTCGCCATGCACATGAGCGACGGCATCGTGAACGCAGCGACGGCGCTGATCTTCGGTGTCGTGGCGGTCGCCGGGCTCGCGGTCTGCGTGGCTCCCCCATGCCGGCGCACTCGGCACAACCGCTGACGTGACCGCGTCGACGAGCATCCCGCCGCGCGCACGAGCGGGCAGAAGGCGGGGCTCTCGCGGGCACGACTCCTGCGCAGGGACATCGACCTCAGGATTCGAGAGGAGCAGGAGACCGACGACTGCGCGGGCGCGGCGTTCGGGCGGGTGTGTGCTCACCACCCTTGCCACTCGCTGGAGCGGGGACGCTCGACGGCGGCGTCGAGGGCGCCCGGGTCGTGGTCGCCCTCGCCTGGGTGCGGATGCCCGACGCGGTGCAGGCGGCCGAGCTGAAAGAGCGAACGGCACGTTCGTTCCGTTCTTGCGGAACGAGCGTGCCGTTCGCTCGTCGGGCGGGCCGGCGCCGGGGCGGGGCGGCGCCGGGCGGGGCGGGGCCGTGCGTGGCGGGGGCCGGCGCCGGCTCGTTCACACCGCCCGCAGCGCTTCGCGGCGGAGCAGACGGTGCGCGGCGTCGGCGACCTCGAAGGGCGCGATGTCCAGGCACTCCTGGTCGAACGCGCACACCAGCTGCCGACACGGTGCGCACGTGGTCGGCCGGGTGAGCACCGTCGCGGGGGACGCTGCCACGACACCTCGTCTTCGTAGCGACCCTGCGTCACGAGACGACCTCCACGAGGTTCAGCACCCCGACGAAACCGATCCGGGCGTAGAGGGCGTTCGACGTGCGATTGGCGAGGTCGGTGAACAGCAGCACCTCCTCGTCCCCACGCCCGCGCAGGAGCGAGCATGCCGCCGTCACCGCGCCGGCTCCGTAGCGCATCGCCGGGACGTGGGCGGCGTATAGACCGGCGCGATCCGCCCGCACCCCAGCAGGGGCACCGCGGCCATCGACCGGGCCTCGCGAGCCACCGTCCACAGCACGACGCGGCCCTCGTCGACGGCGGCGGAGACCAGGTCGGGTCGGGGAGACCAGGTCGAGCCGGGCCTCGGCGGCGAACGCGGCCCACCACGATGCGACGAGCGCAGCGTCGTCGTCCCCTGCGACCCGGGCGTACCCCGCCACGCCGTGCAGCGGCGCGAGCGCGCCCAGCCGGTGGAGCCGTTCCCGCACCGCGACCCGGGGGAGGAGACCCGACGCCGCCACCACTCCCGTCGCCGACGCCTCGGGCCCGGTCGCCGCGGCCACCGGCCCGATCGCCGTGACCTGCGGACCCACGGCGTCGGGGACGAGGTCGGAGACGACGAGGGGGTGCGGCGGGGTTCGCACCGCCACCGCCGACGGGCCGGTGCCGTCGTCCCACCAAGCCAGGACCGGCGGGAAGTCCCCGAATGCCGAGGGTCCCCGACGCCGCAGCGTGTCGACGATCCCCGCCGGCACCGTGAGCTCCACCCGCCGCGCGGCGAGCAGCGGCGCCACCGCGCCGACGAACACGGAGGGATCCGTCGTGACCTGCCACGCCATCGACCGATCATGACCGCCCGGGCAAGGGAGAATCGGTGCAGTGCTCACCTCGAACATCCGCGACGTCGCGGGCCTGCCCACCGCCGACGGGCATCGGACGCGTGCCGGGGTCCTGCTGCGGGGGGACGCCCCGTTCGCCGACGACGCGCCGCCCGGGCTCGACTGGCCGCCGCGCGCGGTGGTCGACCTGCGGACGGTCGAGGAGCTCGACCACCCGCACCCGCTGACCGCCTCCGGCGTCGTCGTGCACCACCTGCCCCTCACCGACGCCCTCGCCCCCGACGCCGTCGCCCGCGGCGAGGCCGGCGAGCTGCGGATCGAGGAGCTCTACGTGCTGCTCGCCGACGGGGCGGCGGCGTGGCTGCCGCACATCCTGGAGGTCCTCGTCGACGGGCCGTGGCCGGTGCTCGTGCACTGCGCGGCGGGCAAGGACCGCACGGGCGTCGCCCTCGCGGTCCTGCTGCGGCTCGCGGGGGTCACGCGGGCGGCCGTGGAGGCCGACTTCAGCCGCACCAACGCGCGGCGGGGCGTCCTGCGCGACCGCCTCGTCCGGCGGGGTGCCCTGGGTCCCGAGGCGGGACGTGACGGCGTGGGCGTGGAGGCTGCGGACCTCGTACCGGTCCTGGACCGCCTCGACGGGGACGGCGCCCAGCGTCTCGCGCACGCGGCCGGCGTCGAGGACGCCGTGATCGCGCGCTGGCAAGGCGTCCTGCTCACCCCCTCGGAGTAGTGCTGTGGCCGGACACAAAGAGGCGGGGCCGGACGCTGTGCCCGACGACAGTGCCGGTCGCCGAGGGGATCACCACACTGGGTGAAAAGCTCGGAGCTCCCAGGAGAGGCGCACAGTGATGAAGAGCCCGGCGACCTGCCCCTGCTGTGGGGTCGTGGTGATGCCGCACGAGCTCGCGTACGACTTCGACGGGGAGACGATCGCCTCGCTCACCCGCGAGGTGGCGTACCTGCGGGAGACCGTCGCGCGGCTGCGGGCCGTCACCCATGCCTCGGCGCTCCGCGCGGTCGAGAGTGCGGTCGAGACGCCCGTCGCCGTCTGACCCGCCCCCCGACTCAGCTCGCGTCCGGACTCACATCGCGCTGCGGCGGCGCACCGCCTCGGCGCGCAGGCGGGTCGTGGCGGTGGCGAGAGCCGCGGCGTCGCCCGGTCGTCGGACGACGATCCCGTCGACGAGGCCCGCGACCTCGGCCAGCAGCTCCTCGGCGAGTGCGAGGCCGACCCGTCGGGACGCGGCCGGGTCGTCGGCCACGTCCCGCATCCGCGCCAGCACGGCGTCGGGGACGTCGACGTCGGGGACCTCGTGGCGCAGGTGCTCGGCCTCGGTGAACCCCGACAACGGCGCCACCGAGAGCAGCACCGGCACCGTGACGCCGAGCGCGGCGAGCCCGCCGAGCACGCGGCGCAGTCGCCCGAGCTCGTAGACCGGGCGCGTCACGAGGAACTCGGCGCCCGCCTCCACCTTCGCGCGGACGCGCTGGAGCTCCCGGTCGAGGTCGTCGGAGCCGGGCGTGAGGCGCACGCCGATCCGGAACGCGGTGGCCGTCGCGAGCTCGCTGCCGTCGGCGTCGACGCCCGCGTTGAGACCGGCCGCCAGCCGGACCAGACCGACGGCGTCGACCTCCCGCACGCCATCGCGCCCGGGTCGGTCGGCGGGCACGGGCAGGTTGCCGGTCTCGCAGACCAGTGCCCGCACACCGAGCGCGTCGAGTCCGAGCAGGTCGGCCTGCAGCGCCATCGGGCTCGCGTTCCAGCTGGTCACGGTGAGCGCGGTGTCGACCTCGAGCCGATCGTGCAGGTGCACCGCGACGGCCGCCGACGTGATCCGCGGGCGCCGCGTCCGTTCGCGCCCCACCCACAGCAGGCTCGCGCCGGCCCCCACCGCGGCGAGACCGCGCGCCACCTGGATCTCGGGATCGTCGCCGCCCGGTCCCGAGGTCTCCGCGGCCACGAGCAGGGGGCGGGGCCGCCGCGGGGTCGGCACGGCGTCGAGCCATCGGGCGAGCGCCCCGCGCGTGACCGCTCCCCGCCCCTGGGCAACTCCCCGCCCGCCGGGTGTTCCGGGGGTGCCGGGCTCGTCGCGCGGGATCGCGTGGACGACGACCGCCTCCGGCGCCTCCGGCGCGCGGTCGATCTCGGGAACGCCGAGCGCGGCGAGCTCGGTGAGGGCGACGGTGGCGGCCGCGACGTGCTCGGGCGTCGTGCCGCAGCAGCCGCCGACCAGGCGCGCGCCCGCGGCGACGTAGCGGGCGACGTAGCGTCCGAAGTGCCCGGCGTCGGCGGCGAAGCGGACGCTGCGGTCACTCACGACGTGCGGCAGGCCCGCGTTCGGCTGCGCGGCGAGCGGGACCCCGGCACCCGCCATTCGCCGCACCACGACCAGCAGGCCCTGCGGCCCGAGCGTGCAGTTGGTGCCGAGGGCGGCGAGCCCGAGGTCGGCGAGCCGGGCGGCGACCTCGGCGGGGGACTCGCCGTGGGTGGTCAGCGGCGCGCCGTCCTCGTCGACGAAGGTGGCCTGGGCGACAACCGGCAGGTCGGTGGCCTCCCGCACGGCGGCGACCGCGTCGACCAGCTCCTCGGCGTGGGTGAAGGTCTCGAGCAGCACCAGGTCGACGCCGCCCGCGGCGAGCGCCCCGGCCTGCTCCCGGATCGCGGCGTGCACGTCGGCCGGGTCGGCACGTCCGTCCCCGCGGGCGGCCGTCGCCGGGGACACCGAGCCTGCGACGAAGACCGGGCGCCCCGCCCCGTCGGCGACGCCGCGGGCGAGCCGGGCGGCGGCGAGGTTGAGGTCCCCGACGCGCCGGGCCAGGCCGTGACGTTGCAGGCGCAGGCGCGACGCCCCGAAGGTATGGGTCTCGAGGACGTCGGCGCCGGCGTCGACGTAGCGCTGGTGCAGGGCGCTCACCAGCTCGGGCGCGATGACGGTGAGCTCCGCGCCCGGGCCGTCGGCGCGCGCGCCGGTGGCCTGCGCGAGCGTGCCCATCGCCCCGTCGCACAGCAGGACGCGCTCGGCGAGAGCGGTCTCGAACGCGCTCACTCCTCCATCTCCCCGAGGATCTCCAGCGCCACCTGCGCGGCGAGGCGGTCGCGGTAGGTCTCCAGGGAGAGCCCGCTGAGCTCCTCGGCCCGGCGCAGCCGGTAGCCGACCGTGTTGGGGTGCACCGACAGCGCCTTCGCGGTCCGCTGCGGGCTGCCGTCGCAGCGGAAGTAGCGGGCGAGGGTGCGCAGCAGCTCGACGGTGCGCTCGGACCGGTCGGTGGCCAGGCGCCCGAGGACCTCGCGGGCGAACGCGCGGGCGTCTTCCGGGTCGGGGACCTGCAGCAGGAGCCGGTGCACACCGAGGTCGTCGAACCGCAGGACGCGGCCCTCGCGCCCGAGCCGTCGCGCGGCCTCGGAGGTGCGGCGGGCCTGGTCGTAGGACCGGGCGAGGTCGCCGACGCCGCGGGCGAGACCGCCGACCGCCACCGTCACCGGCCACTGGGCGTCGGGATCGGGCACCCGTCCGCGCGCGAGGCGCCGGGCGCACCGCGACCCCACCGTGACCGGGTCGGCGTCGTCGGGGACCAGCGCCGCCACCTCGGTGTCCCGGACGACGGAGAGCGCACCGGGGACCGCGGTGGTGAGGTAGTCGTCGGCCTCGGTGAGCAGGCCGGCGAGCGGACCGAGGTCGTCGCGGGGCACCACGAGCAGCACCCGGTGGGCGACGTCGGCGTCGTAGCCGACGTGCTCGGCCCACTGCGCGGCCTCGCCGGGATGGCGGGCGCGGTCGAGCAGCAGCCCGCTGAGCAGGTCGCCGCGCACGTGCCCGGCCGCGGTGGCGAGCACCTGCTGGCGACCGGCGAGCACGGCGAGCACCGTGGCGGCCTGCTCGGCGACGAGCAGCGCCAGGTCGTCGCCGTCGAGATCGGCGGCTCGGACCCGCGCCGAGCGGTCCTCCTCGACCACGAGGAACGACGTCACCGCGTCGGCCACGAGGACCCCGACGACGACGTGGCTGCGCATACCCGGGCCGGGCACGCGCAGCGCGCGCCCGGTGGCGGCGGCCGCCCCCAGGACGCGCGTCCACGGGTCGGGAGCAGCCGCGGTGGGGGTCGCGCGGGCGGCGACGTTGTCGGCGGCCTCGGCGTCGGACACCCCCGGCGCGGACGCCGCCAGCACGGTGAGGTCGCGGCCGACGACGGCCGCCGGGAGGCCGAGCTCCGCCGCGAGGAGCGCGGTCACCGACCGCGGCTCAGCACCCCGCGCCCCGACCAGCGCGGAGAGCCGGCGCTGGACGGTGACCAGACCGTGCAGCGCGCCCAGGTGCCGCTCCCCCGCGGGCGCGGCGCCCGCACGCCGGGCGACGACCATGGACCCAGTGTGCTCCCCGCGCCGGCCCCGCGATGCGCTGCGGCATATCTCGCACACGCGTGGGAGAGGTACGTCCCGGTAGTGCCGTATCCTGGCCGAGCCGTCCTCATGCGGCAGATGGACCCCGGGTAACACCCGTCCGCGCTGTCCTACTCAGCAGTAGCACCACCGGCTTCGAGCACTGTGACCCAAGCCGCACCGTCCGGCCCGGAGGAGCGTCACGCCCGTGCTGGCCGACGACCCGTGGGTGTCGCACGCTCAGCGGATGCGAGCAGCTCAGCGCTATCCCGATGTCGTCGTCTCCGGGCTCGCGCACCTCGACGCGCCCCACGTCGTCACGTCGTCCGAGATCGAGGCGGCGATGGGGACGACGTTCGAACGCCTGCGCATCTCCCCGGGCCTGCTGGAGAAGCTCTCCGGGATCACCGAGCGCCGCGTGTGGGACTGCGGAACGATGCCCAGCGAGGTCGCGGCCGTCGCCGGCGAGCGGGCCCTGGCGGGCAGCGGCGTCGACCGCGGCGACATCGGCCTGCTCGTGAACACCTCGGTGAGCCGGGACTGGCTCGAGCCCTCGACCGCGTCGATCGTCCACGGCCGCATGGAGCTCCCGCCCACCGCCGTGAACTTCGATCTCGGCAATGCCTGCCTCGGATTCCTCAACGGTATGAACATCGCGGCGAACATGATCGGCGCCGGCGAGATCGACCACGGGCTGATCGTGGCCGGCGAGACGAGCCGCTTCGCCATGGAGTCGACCATCGCGCGCCTCGCCGCCGACACCGCCGACCGCCGCACCTTCCACGAGCAGTTCGCGACGCTGACCGTCGGCTCCGGCGCGGTGGCGATGGTCCTCAGCCGCGACGACGGCAGCGCGGGCCACCGCTACCTCGGCGGTCTCGGCCGCGCGGCGACCACCGGCAACGCCAGGCTCTGCGTGGGGCAGGCCGACGAGATGCGCACCGACACCGGCGGGCTGCTCGCCGCGGGCATGGAGCTCGCGGGGCGGACCTGGTCCGAGGCGGTGGCGGCGTTCGACTGGGAGCCCACCTCCTACGACGTCTACGCCCTGCACCAGGTCTCGAAGGTCCACACCAAGGCCGTCGCCGACCAGCTCGGGCTCGCACCGGACCGCTTCCCGCTGCTCTACCCGCGCTTCGGGAACATCGGGCCGGCCGGGGTGCCGACGGTGCTGTCCAAGGCCGTCGACGACGGCGTCGTCACCGACGGCACGCGGGTGATGCTCATGGGCGTCGGGAGCGGGATCAACGCCGCGGCCGCGGAGGTCGTCTGGTGACCCGACCGGCCTCCACCACCGTCGACGAGCTCGCCGGTTACCCCTTCACGCCCTCCCGCGTGACGGTGGGCGGGCACGGGATGTCCTACGTCGACGTCGACGTCGAGCCGGAGTCCGGGAGCGGTGGGTCGCCGGTCCTGCTCGTGCACGGCAACCCGACCTGGTCGTTCTTCTGGCGGCGCCTGCTCACCGCGCTGCCCGCGGCCGGGCGCCGGGCGATCGCCCCCGACCACATCGGCATGGGGCTCTCGGACAAGCCGTCCGCCGCCGACTACCCCCACTCCCTGCGCCGCCGCGTCGCCGACCTGGGCGAGTTCGTCGACTCCCTCTCACTCGACGGGCCGCTCACCCTCGTCGTCCACGACTGGGGCGGACCGATCGGGCTCGCCTGGGCGGCGGAGCACCCCGAGCGGGTGGACCGGCTGGTCATCCTCAACTCCGCGGCGTTCCCGCTGCCCGCGGGCCACCGGATCCCGTGGACGCTGCGGGCCGCGCGGGTGCCGGTGCTCGGGGACTTCCTCGTCACCCGGTGCAACGCCTTCTCCCTTGGCGCGCTGGTGCTGGGCACGGGCCGGACGTGGCTCGACGCCGAGGCCCGCCGCGGGCTGCTCGCGCCGTACGACGCACCCGCCCACCGCGTCGCCGTGCACGCCTTCGTCCAGGACATCCCCACCGGTCCCGGCGATCCCGCGCACCCGGTGCTCGTGCGCCTGGAGGAGCGGCTGCCCCTGCTCGCGCACCTGCCGACCACGATCTACTGGGGGATGCGGGACCCGGTCTTCGACGCCGACATACTCGCCCACCTCGAGCAGCACATGCCGCACGCGGAGGTCCACCGGTTCCCCGACGCCGGGCACTACGTGCTCGAGGACGCCGCCGACGCGGTCGTCCCGCTCGTGGTGCGCGACCTGACGCCGTGAGATCCCCCGAACGCTCGCTGCCGGGGATGCTCGATGTACACGCCCGCGAGCGGCCGGACGCCGCGGCGCTGGTGCTCCCCCGGCCCGGAGCCGGCACCCGCACCGTCACCTTCTCCGCGCTGGCCCGCCGGGTCGATGCGGTGGCCTGCGGCCTGCTCGACGCCGGGATCGGTCCGGGGGTGCGGACGGCGCTGCTGGTGCCGCCGAACGCCGATTTCTTCGCCCTCGCCTACGCGCTGCTGCGGGTGCGGGCGGTGCCCGTGCTCGTCGATCCGGGGATCGGGGTCCGGAAGGTGCGCGACTGCCTCGCCGACGCCGCGCCGGCCGCGTTCGTGGGCGTGCCCCGCGCCCACCTCGCGCGCCGCGCGCTCCGGTGGGCGCCGGACGCGCACCTGCTGGTCACCGCGGGCCGGGTCACCGTCCCCGGGTCGCGGGCACTGCACGCCCTGGAGCGACCCGGGCCCGTCCCCGAGGTGCCCGACGCCGAGCCGGGCGCTGCCGAGTGGCCGGCGGCGATCCTGTTCACCAGCGGTAGCACCGGCCCGCCCAAGGGCGTCGAGTACCGCACCGAGCAGCTGCTCGCCCAGGCCGACCTCGTCGGCGGGCTCTACGGTCTCGGTCCCGACGACGTCAGCGTCGCCACCTTCCCGCCGTTCGCCCTGTTCGGGCCGGCGCTGGGGATGACCACCGTCGTCCCGCGGATGGACCCGACCCGGCCGGCGAGGGCGCGGCCCCGCCGCATCGTCCGCGCGGTGCAGCGCAGCGGCGCCACCGTCATGTTCGGCTCGCCCGGGCTGCTCGACACGCTCTCGCGCGGCGCCCCGGCGGGCACGCGGATGCCGACGCTGCGCCGCGTCGTCTCCGCGGGGGCGCCCGTCCCGCGGACCACGCAGCGGCGGGTCCTGGACCTGCTCGACCGCGGTGCGCGGGTGCACACCCCCTACGGGGCCACCGAGGCGTTGCCGGTGACCACCATCGCCAGCGACGAGCTGCTCGCCCTGCCCGACGACGGGATCTGCGTCGGGCGCCCGGTCGACGGGGTGGACGTGGCGCTCATGCGCCCGCACCCGGGCCCCGTCGTGCGGCTCACGCCCGAGCGCCTCGTCGCCCCCGGCGAGGTCGGCGAGGTGGTGGTGCGCGGTGCGGTCGTGAGTCGAGCCTACGCCGACCGGCCCGACGCCACCGCGGCGGCCAAGCTCGACTGGGACGGTCGCCTCGCGCACCGCATGGGCGACCTCGCCTCCGCCGACGCCGAGGGGCGCCTCTGGTACGCGGGACGCGTGACCCACGTCGTGCACACCGGCACCGGGCCGTTGCACAGCGTCCCGGTCGAGGAGGTCTTCAACCACCACCCCGCGGTGCGCCGGACCGCGCTCGTCGGGGTCCACGGGCGGCCGGTGCTCTGCGTCGAGGTCGACCGCTCGGTGCCGACGCCGCCCGACCTCGACGCCGAGCTGCTCGCCCGCGGCGCCGCCGACGCGCGGACCCGCACCGTCGTGACCCTGCTGCGCCACCCGGGACTCCCGGTCGACCCGCGCCACAACTCCAAGATCGACCGTGACTCCCTCGCCCGCTGGGCGGCGGAGAGGTTGCCGTCGTGAGGGCGCTCGTCACCGGCGGCGGCGGTTTCCTCGGCGGGGCCGTCGTCGACGCGCTGCTCACCCGGGGCGACACCGTGCGCAGCGTCGCCCGCGGCGACTACCCCTCGCTGCGCGAGCGCGGGGTGGAGACGCTGCGCGGCGACCTCGCCGATCCCGGCGTCGCCACGGAGGCGGTCCGCGGGGTCGACGTCGTGGTCCACGTCGCGGCGCGCGCGGGCATCGTCGGCAGCGACGAGGCGTTCCGGCGCAGCAACGTCGTCGCCACCCTCGCCCTGCTCGAGGCCTGCCGCACCCGGGGCGTCGGGCGGTTCGTGTTCACGAGCACCCCGAGCGTGGTGCACTCCGGCGGCGACATCGTCCGCGGCGACGAGTCCCTGCCCTACGCCACCCGGTTCGACTCGGCCTACCCGCGCACGAAGGCCGAGGCCGAGCGCCTCGTCCTCGACGCCAACTCCCCCGATCTCGCCACCGTCGCGCTGCGCCCGCACCTCGTCTGGGGGCCGGGCGACACCCAGCTCGTCCCCCGCATCATCGACCGCGCCCGCTCGGGCCGGCTGCGCTTCGTCGGAGACGGGACGGCCGTGATCGACACGACCTACGTCGACGACGCTGCCGCCGCCCACCTCGACGCCATCGATGCGATCACCCCCGGCGCCGCCTGCGCGGGGAGGCCCTACTTCATCACCTCCGGCGACCCCCGCCCGGTGCGCGAGCTGATCAACGGCATCCTGGCCGCCGGTGGGCTCGGACCCGAGCACCGCTGCGTCCCGCTCGGTCTCGCCCTCGGCGCGGGAGTGGCCGTCGAGACCGTGTGGCGGCTGCTCGGACGCGTCATCGACCCGGGCGAGCCGCCGATGACCCGCTTCCTCGCCCGCCAGCTCGGCACCGACCACTGGTTCGACATCTCCGCCGCCCGTCGCGACCTCGGCTACGCCCCCCGCGTCCCGCTCGACGAGGGGTTCGCCCGCCTCGCGCAGGCCCTCGCGGGCGGGAAGACCGCCGAGCGGGACGGCGAGGACCACACGCGGTGATGCCCGTCCCCGATCCGCTCGTGCGGCTCCGCTCGACCCGGGGCGAGCAGCCGGCCGGTCGGATACCGTGCCGGATGTGAGTCTCCGGACCGCGCCGTGGCCGCCCGGCGTCCCCTGCTGGGCCGAGGTCGACGTCGGCGATCTCGACCGGTGCACCGCCTTCTACTCCGCGGTGCTCGGCTGGAGCTTCACCGATCACGGCGCCGTTGACCACCACCAGGCGGTCGCCCGGCACGCCGGGCGGCCGGCGGCGGGTCTCGGCTCGACCGGCGCCGCCGCTCCGCCGGCCTGGACGCTGTACTTCGCCACCGACGACGCCGACGCCGCGTGCGTCCGGGTCGAGGAGCTCGGCGGAACCCTCCTGTACGGACCGGAGGACGTCGGGCGGGCCGGCCGGCTGTTCGTCGCCGTCGACCTCGGCGGCGCCGTCTTCGGCGGGTGGGAGTACGACCAGCACATCGGGGCGGGCATCGTGAACGAGCCCGGCGCGCTGGTCTGGGCGGACTCGGCGTCCGCCGACCCCGCCCAGTCGCGGAGCTTCTACCGGAGCCTCTTCGGGTTCCGGTACGAGTCGATCCCGGAGGCCGGGCCGGAGTACACGACGTTCTACGGGCAGGACCCCTTTCCGCTCGGAGGGATCGGGTCCGCCGGCGACGAGCTGCCGCACTGGCTCGTCTACTTCGGGGTGACCGACGCACACGCGTGCGTCGACGCGGCCCTGGGTGCCGGCGGTGGCGTCGCCCGTGCGGTCCGGGACAGCCCCTACGGCCGCAGCGCGGTACTCCTCGACCCGGCGGGCGCGCGGTTCGCCGTGATCGAGACCGACCCGGCCACGCAACCGGACCGTTCAGGACCGTGACGCCGCCCCGGACGGCGAGGTCCCGCCCCACCACGGCGGGACCGACCGATCACGGTCGCGGGGCGCGATCGGGGGTCCGGTCGCAGGACCGGCCGCCGGTGGGCGGCGGCAGGCGGATCCCGACGAACTCGGCGAGAGTGATCACCGAGCGCGCCAGAAGGCGCTGAGCGTCCGGGAGGCGTAGCGCGCCGAGGGAGGTCAGGGACGGCAGGGCGGCCCGAACATGCCGACGCCCTTGCTCTCGGCCGCGCCCTGCTCGCGCTGGTAGACCGGCAGGTATCGCGACGGTCCGGCCGCCGACGCCCAGCCGGCGTTGATCGCGGCGTCGGTGTAGGAGAGCTGTGAGCCGAGGACGGCGTAGGCGCGCGTCACTCCGGGCGCGGTGGCCGAGGGGGGAAGCGTCGGGTCGGGGACGAGAGTGACCTCCTGGCCCTGCAGCGTCGTGCGGGCGAAGGCGGTGGCGTCGGCGGTCGCGCAGGCCGGGATCCTCGGGTTGACACCGAGGATGTCGACCGTGACGGGGGTGCCGCCGACGTCGGCGACGATCCGCCCGGGGTTGACGATCTGGGAGACGCGGCCGAAGAGGGTCGGAGGACCGGCCGGGATGCCTGGGGCGCTCGCGGTACCCCCGGCCGGTGCGGATGCGCCCCCACCGGACGGCGCGGGCTCCCCGGACGACCCCGACGACGCGCTCGATCTGGAGCTGCTGCCGGTGAGGACCGCGACCGAGCCGATGAGGGCGATGATGAGGGCGACGACCAGGGCGGACAGGACGAGGACGGGCGTGCTCCGGGGGGACGACGTGCCTCCGCCCGCCGCCGTCGCCGCCGGCCGGCCCCCGCCGACGCCGCCGAGCGGGGGGACGTCGTCGCCGTCGAGCACGTAGGCGTCGCCGACGTCGACGACGACCCAGACGTCGGTGGCCCGGCCCGGCACCGGGTCGGCGGGCAGGTCGGAGTACCGGGAGCGCAGCTCGTCCGCCGGAACGGCGCGGGCGGTGCCGTTGAGGTGCAGGCCGCGACGGCCGCTTCCGCCCGCGTCGTCCCCGGACTCCACGAGCAGCATCGCGATCCCGGGCGCCTCCGCGAGGTTGGACCGGCTCGCCGTCATCGGCTCGAGGCCCTCGTCGGGGTAGGCGAGGCGGTGCGCGTCGAGGACCCGCACGAAGCAGCGGGGCCCGGCGAGAACGGTGACGTCGCGGTCGCCGTGCGCGTCGGACGTGGCCACGATCGCCACCTGCGCGCCGGCGACCCGCCGCGCGGCGTCCCCGTCGAGCGGTCCACTCGGGGCCGAGGGCTCGCCGGCGTCGTCCGAGGTCCTGATGACCTCGGTGTCGGGGTCGCTGTCGGTGTCGGTCTCGGTGTTGGTGTCGGTCATGCTGCCCCCACGTCACACGTCCGGGTCCGGCGCCGGGACACCCCGCACCGTACTCAGCGCCGACGCCGCGAACACCCGTCCGACGGCGTCGACTTTCCACCGACGGTCAGGCCCCGCGCCTGCGGAAGCCGAAGAAGTCCACCATCGCGGCGCTCGCGTCCGGTCCGGACGGGTCGGCGTAGGAGGCGCCGGCGCGGCCCCCGGCCCAGTCGTGACCGGCACCGTGCACCGTCCACGACTCGACGAGCAACCGGCCGTCGGGGGCACGACGGCGCCGACAGGTCCAGGCGCGGCCTCCCTCCGAGCTGCCCGTGGTCTCCTCGGTGGCCACCGGTGACGCCGGACCGGACGCGACGACGCCGTCGGCGCAGCGGGGGTCGACCGTCGGGTCCCGGTCCCCGTGCACCACGATCAGCGGGACCCGCCCCGGGGACGGGACGCGGGCCGCACCCCTGCGCATGGCGGCGAAGGCCGAGCCGACGTCGTGGGCGGCCCCGAAGGCGAGCCCGGAGTGGACCCCGGCGCCCACGAGCAAGTCCGGGTACGTCCCCGCCATCACCGCCGCCATGGCGGCACCGGCGGAGAACCCGGCGACCGCCACCGCAGACGCGTCGACGTCGTGCGCCGCGGTCACGGTGGTGATGACCCCCGCGATCAGCGACGGCTCCCCCGCGTCGCGCCGCTGGTCCCCGGGCCGGAACCAGTTCCAGTAGCCCATCGCGTTCGCCGAGCGCGACTGCTCGGGGTAGACGACGAGGAAGCCCTCACGCTCGGCGAGATCGTCCATGCCGGTGGCGGCGGCGAAGGTCTCCCCGTCCTGGGTCCCGCCGTGCAGCATCACCAGCAGCGGCGCCGGCGACTGCGGCCGGGTCGGGACGTAGAGCCGGTAGGCGACGCTGCCCGCGGGGCCGGAGAAGGACCCCCTCGACACCGTCCCGGGAGCGTCCGACGCGGCGGCCCTCCCCACCCGTGGGGTCGGCATCCCCGGCACGCGCATCCCGGACAGGCCCCGGCCCGGCAGGCCCCGAGCACCCGGCAGGCCCGAGGCACCCGGCAGGGCCCCCGCACCGAGGGAGCGCTGGATCTCCGCGGTCGCCTCGGCGAGTCGCCCCGCGCGCACGAGCGCTACCGGCGACGACGTCGCACCGGTCCTGTGGAACATGGTGGTTCCTCCCTGCTGACGCGGCACCGGGGCGTTCCCGGGCCGCCGCGCTCCCCGCTCTCACACGATGCGGGGGCCGAGCGCCGCCTTCACCGCCCGGCTCGCGCGGAACGCGCCGAGAACCTCGACCGAGGCGATCACGGCGACCGCGAGCTCGGGCGGGACGTCCTCGGCCACGGTCGCGAGACCGAGCACGCGGATGTGCACCTGCTCCCCCCGATCCCGGAGTGCTTCCAGGTCCCGGCGGGAGAAGTGCTGCGTCCCGAGCACCAGGGTCCGGCGCGCGACGGTCGAGTCGATCGTCGGGCCGCTGGTGCTCAGGTGGTTGCGGATGGCCGTACGGATGAAGTCGGTCCGGTTGGCGTAGTGGCCCTCCTGCACCAGGAGGTCGATCCGCCCGAGGTCGACCGGACCGAGGTTGATGGTGATCTTCTCGGTCCGATCCGGTTCCACCGCACGGGCTCCCTTCCACTGACCATCCATATGGATGGTCCGCGGAGTAGGTCCCGCGCGCAACCCCGACCCGCCGCGTCGTGGCGTGGGCCGGGCGACAGGGTGACACCCACCGAATCCTCGGAGGTAGCGCCGTGACGTCCGCCCGACCCGTTCGCATCGCCGTGGTCTTCTACTCGGCCACCGGCAACGTCGCCGCCCTCGCCGAGGCCCTCGCCGAGGGCGCACGCTCGCGGGGCGCCGAGACCCGCGTCCGGCCCGTGGTCGAGCGCGCCGTGCCGGAGGCGATCGAGGGCAACCGACGGTGGAAGGCGTGGATCGAGGAGAACCCCTACGACACCGTTGCCTCCCTGGACGACCTGGAGTGGGCGGACGGGATCGCGTTGGGCAGCCCGACGCGCTTCGGCAACGCCGCCGAGCAACTCAAGGCCTTCCTCGACACCACTGGCGGGCTCTGGGTGCAGGGGAAGCTGGCGGAGAAGGTGGGGACGTCCTTCACGTCGGCGTCGACCGGTCACGGCGGACTCGAGTCGACGATCCTCGCGATGAACAACGTGCTCTACCACTGGGGTTCGCTCGTCATGCCGCTCGGCTACGCCGCCGACCCGTCGCTCATGACCTCGGGGAACCCCTACGGCGGATCGTTCGTCTCGCGATCCTCGGCCCGCCCCGACGACACCGCGCTGTCCGCGTGCCGCGTGCAGGGCGCCCGGCTGGCGACGGTGGCGCGCAAGCTCGCGGCGTGATCGAGCAGGTCCTCAGTCCACCGCGCGACGGCGGAACCCCGCGACACCGATCGCCCCGAAGAGGATGCAGGACGCGACAAGGCCGAGCAGGCACAGCCAGCCGGGGAGGTGCGGGAACTGCGGGGTGAGCGCGCCGCGCAGCCCCTCGGAGACGTACGTGATCGGGTTGAGCGCGCAGATCACCTGGAACCAGCGCAACGACCCGAGGGCCAGGAAGGGGAACTGCGTCGAGCCGGTGAACAGCAGCGGCGTGATGACGACGGCGAAGACGATGTTGATCCGTCGCGGCGACACCGAGGTTCCGATCACCAGGCCGGCCGAGCCGCCGGCGAGCGCGCCGAGCACGAGCAGCAGCGCCGCCATGGGCAGCCCGTCGAGACGCCACATCACCTCGTCGAGCACCAGGTACCCGACGGGGATCATCACCAGCGACCCGAACAGGCCTCGCAGCGCCCCGAAAACGATCTTCTCAATGGCAACGAGCTGCGTCGACAGCGGTGCGAGCAGCCGGTCCTCGATCTCCTTGGTGTAGGAGAAGTCGATGACCAGCGGGAGCGCGGTGGCCTGCACCGCGACGAAGAAGGCGTTGAGCGCGAGCAGCCCGGGCAGCAGCAGCTGCGCGTATCCGGGCGCGACGTAGCCGAGCTCGCCGAGCACCTTGCCGAAGACGAAGAGCAGGAAGAACGGCTGGACGAGGACCTGCGAGACGAAGCTGCCGAACTCACGCCCGGTGACGGCGAGGTCGCGCCCGAGCACCCCGAGGAAGGCTTGGCCCTGCCTCGGCGCGCGGGTGGCGCCCGGGGTGTCGGTGATCGTGCCCGTCCTGCCCGTCGCGTCAGCGCTCATCGCAGGCCCCGGCCGGTCAGGTCGATGAAGACGTCCTCGAGGGTGGGCTCGCCGAGGGCGACGTCGGTCACGGTGGCCCCCGTCTGCGCCACCGCCGCGAGCACGGAGGGCAACGCGGCCCCCGCCTCTCCGTCGCAGCTCGCGCGGAGCCGGGTGCCCGGGCCCGCGCCGGGGTCGAGCTCCTCCACCCCGGCGACGCCGCGCACCTCACCGATGCGCCCGCGCATCGTCGCGGGCTCGGCGCCGGAGAGCGTCAGGTCGATAATCGCCGAACCGGGGAGTCCCGCGACCAGCGCCGTCGGGGTGTCGAGCGCGAGCAGCTTGCCGTGGTCGACGATGCCGACGCGGTCGGAGAGCTTGGCGGCCTCGTCCATGTCGTGGGTGGTCAGCACGACGGTGACCCCTTGCGCCGCCAGCTCGGCCACGCGGTCGTGCACGAACAGGCGCGCCTGCGGGTCGAGGCCGGTGGAGGGCTCGTCGAGGAAGAGCACCCGGGGCTCGTGCATGAGTCCGCGGGCGATGATGAGCCGCTGGGCCTGCCCGCCGGAGAGCTGGTCGGGATTGGTCGTCGCCTTGTCGGTGAGGCCCATCCGCTCCAGCAGCTCGTCGGCCAGGCGACCGCGCTGCGCGCGGGGGACACCGTGGTACGCGGCGTGCCAGACGAGGTTGCCGCGGGCGTCGAGCGAGCGGTCGAGGTTGGGACGCTGCGGGACGACGCCGAGCACGGCCCGGGCCGCCACCGGGTCGGCGGCCACGTCGATGCCGGCGACGGTCGCGAGCCCGGAGGTCGTGCGGACGCGGGTGGTGAGAACGCCGATCGTGGTCGTCTTGCCGGCCCCGTTCGGGCCGAGGAGCCCGAACACCTCGCCGGGCGCCACCGCGAAGCTCACGCCGTCGACGGCGTTGGTGGGGCTGCGCCCGTAGCGTTTGACGAGGTCGGACACCTCGACGGCGGGGGCGGCCGTACCCGAGGCGCCGTCCCCGATCCCCCGCCGTACGGCCGTCTGCGTGCTCACCCGTGGTCCTCTCCGTCTCCTCGCCCGGCGCGACGCTACGCCGGGGTGGGCGCGGCCACCTCCGATGAACACCGACGTCGGCACGTGCGGGGGACGGCGCTTGCACCTCGGGGACGAGACCCTCGCGCACACGTACTCACGAGCGCGTAGCGCAAATGGGCACGTGCACCAGCCGGGGCCCGTCGCCGGCGAACCCGCGGCCGAGGGCGGCCCGGAGCTCCTCGACCGTCGACGCCGTCTCCCCCGGCACCCCGTAGGCCTCGCCGAGGGCCACGTGGTCGATCGGCGGAAGGTCGAGCCCGGGCACCTTCGGCGTGTTCTCGTGGGCGGCGAACCACTTGAGGATGGCGTACTCGCGGTTGTCCAGGACCAGCACCGTGACGCCGACGCCGAGGGTCGCCGCCGCCGAGAGCGCCTGGATCGAGTACTGCATCGAGCCGTCCCCGATCGCCGCGAGCACGGGTCGCGAGGAATCGGCCAGCGCCACCCCGATCGCCGCGGGCAGCCCGAAACCGAGCCCGCCGGAGGCGGTGAAGTAGAAGCTGCCGGGTCGCGAGAGGGGCACGCGGGCCTGGGCGGCGGCGAGGTTGGCCGGGGACTCGTCGACGAGGATGCCGCCGTCGGGCCACAGCTCGCCGACCGTGGCGAACACCTCGTCGGCGCTGAGCACCCCGTCGCGCCCGGGCTGGACCTCGGCCGCCGGAGTGCGCTCGGCCGGGGCCGCCCGGTCGCCTGCGGGGACCCGCTCGAGCAGGGCGCGCAGCGCGAGCGCCGGGTCGCCGAGGACGGCGTCGCCCATCGGGGCGCGAGCGGCCTCGTCGCCGCTCGCGGTGACGTGCAGCAGGCGCGTGCCGTCGGCGAGGAACCGTCCCGGGACGTAGGGGTAGTAGCGGAAGACGGGGGCGCCGAGGACGAGGACGACGTCGTGGGGCTCGAGGGCGTCGGCGAGCGGCGCGATCGCCTGCGGCAGCGATCCGCGGTAGAGCGGGTGGGTCCAGGGGAAGCCGAGGCGGCCCGCGGCGGGTGGCGAGTAGACGACGGCGTTCAGGCGTTCGGCGAGCGCTACTGCGTCGTCGACACCCCCGCTCGCGTCGACGTCGGCGCCGCAGACGAGGGCGGGCGCGCGGGCGCCGGTGAGAGCGTCGACGATGCCCTCGATCGCGGCCGGGTCGGGGGCGGTGCGGGCATGGACGCTGCGGGCGAGGACCAGGGACGTGGCCTCGTCGGAGGCCTCCGCGCCCCAGTCGTCCATGGGGATCGAGACGAAGACCGGCCCGCGCGGCGGGGTCATCGCGAGGTGCGTCGCCCGGGCGAGCAGCGCAGGGACGTCCTGCGCCCGCGCGGGCTCGGCGGAGAACTTCACCAGCGGGAGCGGCACCTCGATCGCGCGCGTGTTGGTCAGCATCGCCTCGAGGTTGATCATCGGCCGGACCTGCTGGCCGGCGGTGAGGACCAGCGGCGAGCCGTTGGCCTGAGCGTTGACCAAGGCACCGACCGCGTTCCCGAGCCCGGGCGCGGTGTGCAGGTTGACCAGCGTCGGGCGTCCGGTCGCCTGCGCGTACCCGTCGGCCATCCCCACCACCGCGGCCTCCTGGAGGCCGAGCACGTAGTGGAAGTCGTCGGGGAGCTCGGTGAGCATCGGCAGCTCGGTCGAGCCGGGGTTGCCGAAGATCGTCGTCATCGAATGGGCGCGGAACAGGTCCAGCGCCACCTCCCGCACCGTCGCCACAGGGGCAGGCCTACCGCACCGTGGCGTCGTGTGCCAGCGGGGAACGGACCTGCCCCGCCGTCATGCCGCTGCCCCCCGCGGCTGGTGCAGGCGGCTGACCCGGATGAGGACGTCGCTCAGCTCGTCGTCGTCGAACTGGCGTCGGAGGCGTTCCGCGCACACGGTCGCCGAGATGCCCTCGAACGGTCCGTGCGCGTCGAGCTCACCGGTCTCGGGGTCGAACACCAGCACGACGTAGCCGTCGCAGAGGTCGAGATCCGCGGCGGCGGAGATCAGCAACGCCGACGGGCGATGATCGTGCGAACCGGGCATCCATGGCCTCCGTGGCCTCCGTGAGGGTCGACGCCCACGATGCGGCCTCGACGCCCCGGGCAGGGCGAAGTTCCCCCTTCGGGTAGGACAGGATCCCTCCACGGCGTGTCGGGATGCCACCCGTCCGGACGCAGCTCCTCGAATGCCCGGCTCCCGGGCGGGGGTGCTCGGGGGCGGAGCCCCCGAGGGTGCGGTTACCGTCGCCTGCGTGTCCGCCGAGACCCTGCTGCCGAGCGTCACCAACCCCACACGTTTCGTGCTCGACGTGCCCGACGATCAGCTAGACGACCTCCACGAGCGCCTCCGCCGGGTCCGCCTTCCCGAGCCCGAGCCGGTGGGAGACGCCTCCCAGGGCATCCCCCGCGCACGGGTCGCCGAGCTGTGCCGCACGTGGTCCGAGGAGCACGACTGGCGCCGACTGGAGGCTGAGCTCAACGGCCGCGGCCAGTGGCGGGCCGAGGTCGACGGGCTCGGCGTCCACTTCCTGCATGTCCGCTCTCCCCGCCCCGACGCGCGCCCGCTCGTGATCACCCACGGGTGGCCCGGATCGGTGGTGGAGTTCCTTGACGTACTCGACGCCCTGGTCGACCCGGTGGAAGACCGCGTCCCGGCGTTCCACGTGGTCGCGCCGTCCCTGCCGGGCTTCGGGTTCTCCGACAAGCCGACCACGACGGGGTGGGACGTCGACCGCATCGCGGACGCCTGGGCGGCGATCATGGCGACGCTCGGCTACGACCGCTTCCTCGCCCAGGGCGGGGACTGGGGCTCGATGGTCACCGCGGCGCTCGCAGTGCGACACCCCGATCGGGTGGCCGCGATCCACACGACGATGCCGCTCGCCGACCGTCCCGAAGGCTTCTCGACCGACGACCTCGACGAGACCGAGAAGGGCTGGCTCGCCCGGGCACGGGAGTTCCGCGACGTCGGCTCGGGCTACTCCGCCCAGCAGCGCACCCGCCCGCAGACCCTCGGTTACGGCCTCGTCGACTCCCCCGCCGGGCAGCTCGCCTGGATCGCCGAGAAGTTCGCCGCCTGGACCGACCATGACGGCGACCCCGACGCCGCGGTCCCGCGCGGCCGGCTGCTCGACAACGTCGCGGTGTACTGGCTGGGCGCCTCCGGAGCGTCGTCCGCGCGGATGTACTGGGAGAACGCCCACGTGGACCGGACGGCGCTGATCACCGTGCCCGCCGCGGTGTCGATGTTCCCCGCGGAGATGGCGAAGCTGCCGCGCGCGTGGGTCGCCGCCCGCTACACCGGCCTCGGCTACTGGAACGTGCTGCCCCGCGGCGGGCATTTCGCCTCGCTCGAGGCGCCGGACGTGTTCGTCGACGAGCTCCGCGCGGGCTTCACGGCGCTGCTCGGCGGGTGAGAGTCGGCTACGCGCGCTCGACGCCGTGGAGCCAGCGTTGGAGCACAGCCGTGAGCGCCTCGGGCGCGTCGAGCTGGATGAGGTGGCCGGCGCCCTCGACGAGCCGGAGTTCCGCTCCCGGAATGACCTCGGCCAGCCGGTGGGCACGGTCGACGGGGATCCAGGTGTCCTCAACGCCCCAGACGACGAGGACCGGGATGTCCAGAGTGGGGTAGAGCGGTTCCACCTCGTCGGTGTGGCGCTGGTCGGCCGCGGCGATCTGCCGGTAGAAGGCGGGTCTGCCGCGGTCGTCGAGCCAGGGCGTCGTGAGCATGTCGTGCGTCGCGGCCGACAACGGGCGGCGGGCGGCACCCGCGATGTAGGCGCGGACGAGCGCTTCGTGCAGTGGTGGCGGGAGGCGCGCGAACACCGAGGCGTTGTCCGCAACCAGCCGGAAGAACTCCGAACCCCAGGGGGCGACCGCCACGACGTCGACCAGCGCGAGGGACCGGTACCGCGCCCCGTGGAGCAGATGAGCGCGCAGCGAGGCCGCTCCGCCGTAATCATGAGCGATGAGGTGGGGTGGTTGCTCGAACTGCCAGTGCTCGAGGAGGTCGGCGAGTACCTGTCCCTGGACGGCCAGGGAGACGTCCTGCTCCTCGACCATCGTCGAGGTGCCGTAGCCGAGCATGTCCCAGAGATGGACGGTGAAGTCCTCGGCCAACGCCTCGGCGATCGGCTCCCACAGTGTCGACGACCACGGGGTCCCATGGCAGAAGACGACGGCCGGGCCGGTTCCGCGCCGCGACCAGCGCACGGTCTGCCCGTGCCAGTCCATGGACTCCTCGAGCATGGCGAGAGTCTGTCAGCACCCGGGTGGGGTCGGCCGGCGTCCACACAGCGGCGAGCTCGCGGGCGCGATCGAGCTCAGCGAGATCACTGGTCCCGTCTTCCCTGTTCAGCACCAGGTTGTCGGGGGTGCACTCTATGGTTGACCTATGAGCACGGTGACCGTTGATGACACCCTCTGTACGCGGGTGCGCGACGCGGTGCGGACGCTGCGGGAGGCGGAGTTCGCGG
>JAABUP010003059.1_pt1 | contig 30383 bp, 32 predicted proteins | sample 5559201 | NCBI WGS metagenome assembly JAABUP01 (sample SAMN10711887, study PRJNA513373) | rock metagenome | isolation source: Antarctica rocks | place: Antarctica | reverse complement strand
CCTGACTGAGCCTTCAGACAGTCAAATCAAACAGCTGTTAGAAGAGAACAACTATATACTGAAGATAAAGGTATTGAAAGACAAGAAGCAGTTGATGAAGCAACTGAATGTCAATTGAGGCTGAACATAAGACACATTTGCAAACAAGACCGGCCTGAAGAAAGGGGCCAATGCACAACTGTGGCTTAAGACAAGTGTTGTGAACAACAAGAACAATTACAGAAAGTTTGTGACCATCTATAAAGGTCAGAGTTCAATAACAATGCAGTATGAACAGAAAGAGATAGCAGAAGACAATTGTACTCAATAGCTTCAAATCTTTCAAACCTACTCTTTTCTGAATTGTCACTTAACACAGCATTTGTGATCAGTAAGATACTGCATAAAATAATGAGAATGATGTGAATCTAACAACATACACAAACTGCGCTTCTTGAACCAAATTGGATAAGTGTGTTCAATGAACCAAAGATGATAATTGTGTTCAATGAACCTTAAGTGAAAAACATGATAAATTGACTCATACTGCAATAGCTGGGTCATGTGCATGGATCCTCAATGTAATCAATGATAATTAAGGTGATTTGAGGACATTTAACACAGTGTGCGACCCTGACATGTAAAATGACAAATGCAATTCAGTCAGCGTATGTCAGAAGATTGAAACAAGTGTATTCAACACATATTGTGAATAGTGCCCTGACTTGAACAAAATCTTTCTGAGCGCATTTGCCCATGATGAGTTATTGTGACTGCTTCAAGCAGCTCTGAGCTAGAACATAAGATTCACAGATCTGAGCACTTTAAGCGCTTTGAGCTAGCTTTGAGCCACCCTCTCAACTTGTCAATGAAGAAACTAAGAAAAACAGTCTTAATAAGAAGAAGAAGTGAATGATGACTCTTGAAGACAAGATATGAAAGAGAATAACAAAAGCTTCTATTTTAAAACATCAAGAGAGTGTCTGTAATAGTTAACAGTGAAAGAGAGCTCAAATGAGAGCTGTATTTAAGCAAATACAACAGGATATTAAGAATTCTATAACTGGGCACTTTGTTACTTTGACCCACAATGTTGATTTTAAGGATTTTAAAGTGAGTAGTTGTATATACAAGCTCTAAAAGTGTCTTGCTAATAGGGTATAGCCCTTGAAGTTTTGACCTAAATATCAGAATATAGAGGTCAAGCTAGAAGTGCTTATAGAGCTTGATGAGCCTGCACAAAGATATTACAGTAATAAGTAGTTTAAATGAGTGGTTTTACCAGGTTTTTATCAATTTGTATGACGTACTAGGCGTAGGGTTGTGTTTGAAAGGTAGAGGTAGTCATTTTAGTTGAAATATATGGATGTTTGCAAAACTATTACACATCGGCACCAGATGATTAAAAATTAAAAATTAGATGTTTAAATGCGTCAGAGCGATCGCTTTCTCATATTAATTTATATGGGATTTTGATCGTGGTGCGTAACCAAATCATTTACGATTTACTTCAAAATCATTAAAAAAGTGACGAATCGATGAAAAAGTGACGAATCGCTGACACCCCCATAATTAGCGTGGGAACCTTAATTATGGGGGTGCAGCGAAGCGCAACCCCCGGTTAGGTGCTTTACGCCACAAACTAAGCAAGCGTCCGCCCTGACTTTAACGGTCTAATAGCTCACTCTAGTGAACTTCCTCGTCATTCTCTATGGCCAAGTCTCCTACTAGAAGTACCGGTAAAGGCTATAAGTCCTCAGAGGAGGACGTCCAATTAGTAAGATTTATCCATCGTTTCGCAAACTCTCTAGATCCTAGCTTCTCGTGATGTCATCAAGACCATTAGGGTTCGTATATTTTAAGTTTGACATGGTAGAACCAAAAAATAATCAAGAAGCCTGTCGCATCGCCTGTAGCAAATTTGCTGCCATGCAGGCCTCGCTGTCGTTCCAAGCTCCGTCTAGAATCTGTCTCCCTTCTCCAAGAACTTGCGCAGGGTCGGTGAGATACGTGCCAGGAACAGAGGCAGTTCCGTCTCTAAATGCTGAGCGATAATCGTAGCCATATTCTTTGCAGCTTGGTACAGTCATTGGCAGGTTCCATTGCAGAGGCTCTGCCCCGTTTGGTTCCTCCAACCATTCCTGAAGCACAGGGCCAGACGATTCATTCTTTTGCTCATCCAAAGGCTTCAGCTCAGTCCGTCGGTCATATCTTCCAGGCGTTTGTGCAGCTGAGCTGCTCCAATCGGGCATTTCTTGTCCTAAAGCTGCGACAGATGATCCAACGCAAAGAGGATCACGCAGCCAATTCTCGTGATAATATCCCGCATCGGACTTAGATTCCTTCTGGTATCCGCGGCTGCTGGAAGGAGCTGTCTTTCTCCGACTCTTGACCTGATGGCCGCCTGACGAAGATGAAGACTTCGACACCCGTGTTGCCCTCTTTCTGGTTGTGGCGGGTGTTGGCACGTGAGAATCAGGAGGTGGGTAGCTTGATCTAACATATCTCTTGATCTCGGTTGAGGCGGTCGAATAATCGTCCAGAGAAGAACTCGGTTTGTTAGAATCATTAATCAAGCTTGCGCGTTGGTATATGACGGTTTTTTGATCATCGTCGTCTTTATTTGCAGCATGGTTTTGGAGTTTTGGAGCATAGGAAGACAGGGTTGGGGTCTGACTGCGGTCGTCAGTCGCAGCAGCAAGGCGCCACGCTCGATCGTAGCAGTCCTGGGCTGAACAACGTAAATCCGGATCTATGATTACCATGGTGGTCGATAGCAGCTGTTTTAGGCCGTCCGGCTTCTTCTGGAGGTCTTTATTGAGCTTTTTGACAATTTCTTCGCACCACAACCAGGTCCCCACAGATTTGGGGCGTGGAAGGTCATGGGCGCACTCGAAGACAACCACGCCCAGAGACCAGATGTCGACAGCTGAAGTATAACTCCTCTTCTTGATACGATTAGCTTGCCGTCGGTCTGACTCCTTGATCAACTCAGGCGCAAGGTATGGCCAGGAGCCGCAGATTGTTGTAGGATCGCGACTTTCTCTAGAGAGACCAAAGTCGGCAAATTTATAGATGTTGCCCGTATCTAGGTACTCCACAAGAATGTTGCCTTGCTTGATATCTCGATGCACGATCCCTTTACATTCGTGAAGGTATACCAAGGCTGAGAGGCATTGACATAGAATTCGCACGCACTCATCGACTGGTATGTCTCCCTGGTCCTCGAGAGTTCCTCCACACATGTATTCAAGACGCAATTGAGGCCACGGGTTATATTTTACTCCAATAAGCTGCACGATATGCTCCTAGCGAGTCATTAGCAAAGGAATAGTCAAGGTGTGAGTCCACCAACTAACATGCGAAATCTGACCCATAATACGGGCCTCCTTCTTCCAAGCATTGACATCGACCCTATTCTTTTTTATGGCCTTCTCAGAAGGCTCTTTAAGGACGTACTCGACTCCTGTGCTTACATCCCAGCAATGAGTTACAACTCCGAAGGCTCCTTCGCCGACCTTCTTCCTGAGGTGGATTGGACCTGAGCCAGGCGTGTGTGCCCCACTAACATACTCCGTCTGTGGACGACTTCGAAGGTCGAGTCGATCAACGAGACGGTCCGCATCCGTTGCCCCTTGGCAGAACCGGTTAACATTGTCGATGTACTGCTGTGAAGTTATCTCATGGTGATAGACGACCATTAAGAACTTGAAGTACTTGTGGATTTTGATGACGATTCTTTCCTTCTTTGAGGAACACGATGCCCACCAACGATCCAGACAAAATCGCTGCGTACTCCTTTTCCTTCATTCTCGTATGTGACCTCAGTCCCATGCAACGAACCAAGATCTTGCACGATAGGACGATTGTGTTGATCGAAGGTAATGGCGAGATGGTGGAAGCTGATTCCAGGCACGTTAAGCAAGACAATATCACTGAATGGGTCCGATCCCAAGACAAAACCATGACGAGTTTGTGGGCCGTGGCTGAAGCGCAATTCAAGACATGGAAATTGGTCCAGGCTATCACCATGGTCTTCTGGCTCTTGTGTTGGTTGCCGGTTGCGACGACTGTATTGATCTAGCGGCGTTACCGTAGAAGGCCTCGGAGGGTGTGGTGGAACGTATCGTGAACTGTTTAACTTAGTCGTTTCTGAGCCATAACGAAAATTGTCATCGAAGGGATACAAACGAGCAATCAGGTCTGTGTCTGCCATCTTGACTGAGACGCGTCTTTATCAAGGAGGAATGAGGGCGAAGGTTGGGAGGGACATGAAAACGGCTAGGTCGAGGCCTTATGCGAACTATAAACAGAAGAGGAGGAGATGAAGGTTGGCCACCATAGGTCGAGCTCACCTGTGAGGAAGCACACACTATCTATCCAATGAAGCAGCTTCCCCGCATGATTTGCTAGGCAAGCCAAGTCGATTAAGCGACTTGAGCACGACATAATTGGTCCGGACAACGTCACCCAAAGCGTTGCCGAGTTTCAGGCTGGGATGATTCCGCTGATGCCTGAGGATTAAAACTGTCGCCAAAAAACTTGACACATATCGCAACCAACCCCGCTCAAGTTTCCTGAACACCAGCATCAGTCATACCTCTTACATTTGCTTTACGCGATAACAGAATGCCGTCCTCTGAGTCTTCGACTACAAAATTGTGTGTTGATGATATCCTTGCCTTTAGAGATACAGAGCTTGTCCGGTATCTGCAAGAAAATCGCCGCCAGGATGGCGGATTTGATCTTGAATTCGAAGGTTGGGAAAATCTGCCGAAGGACCAGCGAGACAACCTCGCTCAAAGATTAAGGTAATAACAGATGCTTTAAATATCCCGTCATCGATCATTAACAATGCAGTAGAGTCGGAGCGCAGAACGCGAACGAAGTCATCACAAGCTCTATCTCAACCATCTTGCCGCGAGAGATTCCGAACGTTAACGGCCCCGAGCGATAAGGAGTTTGAGACTGAAGCTTATAATCTACTTGTCAACGAAGGCGGCCGACCAGTATATCCTATCAGTCTTCTCGAGGGTGTTTCCAGAAACCCAGAAAACTATCAAGAAATGTTGCGACCTTGGTTGGATATTCTGAATGCAAATCCACCTGAATGGGAGGTGTTCATGAAGCAGGTGAGGAGTTGGAGAGAATTCCGTCAATGGCAGAAATTTAACAGAGAGGATTTTGGCGACTGGGACGATACGAGGTTTATAGAAGTAGGCCTCGCGTACAACAGATTTGTTCGAGCATTTCGATATGAATATCCTGACTATACCGAGGCGGTAAAGAAACTCCTTGAGCAGCATGGCTTCACTCAGTCGTTTCAATTTCACGAAGACCCTGCACAACAAGACAAGCTAACGACCTGGATCGAATATCTAGGCTTTGAGTACTGGCAGTTAGAATGGTCCACTCGTTCCATCAAGCGTTTACAATCAAAGTATGACGGAGCTTGGGAAACGCTTGTAGAGTCGGGCGTGTTGAGGCTTGATGAGACGGCGGAGTTCTTACGCACCGATTAATCCGGGTTTCGCTGCGAACATGAGATAGAGCAGGCAAAGAAGGCCGTAGAATCCGCGAAGTCGGCGGCCGGAGTCGTCCTAATAATCACAGAAAGAGCTAGGAATGATCCACATCGCTCTACACTTACTCGACCAGAGCGTCAACGAATGATAACAGAAGCTCATAATAGGCTGGATGCGGCACAAGCATCGCTGAAGTCAATCGAGAGACGGGCAGATCTTATTACAAACTTTGTTTGTGGGACGTGGGACTACAAGACAGCGGAGAAGGATGCAGACTACCATAGTATCTTAGTACGGTGGATGTTGGAGCAACTCCCGCTAGTAGAGGCCGAGTTGAAAGCATCTATGGCGGCTGAGGGTGTATCGGATATGGAACGTAGCACGAAGAGAAGGCTCTCATGCTGTCAAGACGACGACCTTAGCAGTGATCGAGGTTCCAAACCCCAGAGAGGCAATGATCAAAGCTTGGACTCAAAATCTAGGGCTGAGTCTAACATGCAAGCAACAAAGAGATCTAAACGCCGTCGTCACGGTGATACACTTGATGATGGACAACGGCCTGCGAAGCGATTTAGAGACGGCAGTCAAGACTCGAAATCTCTCCACCGAGTATCTGACGGTATCAGTGGAATGCCGGTTGGAGGATCACAACAGTCAGGGATTCCTGCAGCAAGGGAACAGGATGATGGCGACGATAAGGCAGTGTTGAAGCATATCGAGGTTCCTAAAACTCGTCGATTGCGATCCGACATCCTTCGGTCTCCAATGACCTCTCAACAGCTTCGTCGTAGCCCTCGAATTGCGGCTCGCCAAGACCCTTCCAGAATCGTTACTGGGCCTCTGCATTCTGTTAAAAGCTCATCTCGAAGATAGCGCCGGAAGATTGAACGAGATTAGAAGTCACAGAGTAGCCACACCAGAAGGCACTCGAATATATCATTCTCCATACAGCCAGCGGCCCAAGACGTAGGTGTATACGAAGCCGCCCACGCAACTATCCCATCTGGGTGCTCAATATCTGAATTCTCTCACATCTTAGTCGGGTAGCTGCTTTTCTCGACCTCGCATCATTGGAGTCAGACTCTGAATCTTTAGGGCCCGCAAATATCATGACGACGTTTCTTCGAAACACCGCAGACGCTCCAATTTCCCATGCTCAATCAAAAGTTCAATAGTTGATTGAGCTTGAGACCTCAATTTTTCGCTCGCTTTCGTGCCAGTCCTTCATGGGACGGCCTAAACGATACTGTCTTCGGTTGGACAGTCGTCGCTGCATCCATGAGCTTTTTGCCTAGCACGTCCAATGAAGTCAGCTCGTCATACGTGCATGGCATATTGTTTAACCCCGTTATCGAAGCCTCCAAATCTCGGACCAAGCTACTCAACTGAGCGATAACGTAAGTCGTGGCGTAACGGGGGTAGTGGCGTAACGGGGGGGATTTTCTCAGACTACCCACTTCAAACTTGAATTACTCGACAATCAACTATAATACAATCTCCAGTATCGCTCTCAGATTGATCTTCGTGTCGGGGTATGGATGTGTGGGGATCTCGACGGGTCTACCGAACGAGGCCTATAGTTTCAGTGGGGGGTGGCATAAGTGTAGTAAGTTGATTCTTGGGGCGGTGATGTTGAGAGGGAGGCATCGGGGATTGCCGGTTGCGTTGGATAGGGCGGTCAGGTTACCGGATGGGAGATTGGGGTTAAAGCGGAGGATGAGAGGGGCAGGTGGGGCGGGAGTGGAAATTGGATGCAGAACAATGGGGTGGCAGGAAGGAGACCGAGCTGGGCGAGGAACAGGAGTATGGGTGCTTTGAGCGATCTACAGTTGGCTCTAGCGGTTTCGACATCAAAACAGCGATCCATTTAATGGAATTGAATATTAATAACACACCTGACGTGGAAATTTGCATTGCCGTGTCCCAACTGGTCGCACGTACAAGCCCGAAACAAGCAACGCCTCCGATGGCACTCCAATGTAGATTATTTTAGTCCTCTTTTTGAGTTACCGGCCAGTGATCCGCGTACGAAGATGACTTCTTTTTCTCAAATGCTGATCAAATGTCACAACAATCTGCCAATCACCAATGCGGTTGCCTTCGCTGATACTGAGATCTACCTCCATACTACACGTTTCAAATCATCTCTAATGTCATAGGTGCTTGCGCAACATCATCTATCCTCTTCTAACCTACCAAGCCAGCTTCGCGAAGACCCAACCCGGCCACATCCTGAAATTTTCACTTCCTCGCCTCATCAAGAAACAGGATCCCAAGACCGAAAGCAGCCGGAAGGAAGAAGTGCTCAACTGGAACCTGCGTTGTGCCTAGGGAGCTCTGCAGACCGGGGATATAGAGCCAGGAAATTGCCATTGCGAGGGCGAGGGCGATGGCAGGGAAGAGATAGAGGTTCTGCGTGGCTTTATCGAAGGCGGGGGGTGGGGCTGGAAGATGGAGAGACGCCGGGTGCGGATGGCCATTAGGTTGAACAATTGCCTAGGGAGTGGTTAGAGGTATGTTTTGGCAATGGGTTCGCCAGGAGGATAGAGGCAAGAGGTGAACCGGAACCCTGAACAGTTGAAAAAAATCATTCCAGGGCTAATGACCAAAGCGGTTATCTCTTGCTCTTGAGTCCATCACGGCCTCCAGAACATGCTCTCCGGGCCAGAAAGATCGTAAGGCTGCAAGGGCCGTGGGTCGCTGGCCTTACGTCTCCTGTGGCCTCGAGCGCAGGAGGCTCTGCGATGATCACGTGGCTTAATTCCATAACGAGTGTAGTGTTTACCTCACGCAACTCAGGCCATATACTTCGTAATTGTGGCTTGCGCAAGAATCTGACTTAAGCGAATTGTGGCTAACTGTGGCCTACGCAGACTGGCTTAAGCTAACTGTAGCCGCTGATTTTGGCTTACGCCAGCTGCGGCCCTACAGCCTGTTCTCCAGAATTTTCTCTGCGGACACTTTCAATCTCAAGAGCTTTCTCTAAAGCTCGGTAATATCTTGAGATCTTTCTCCTGAGAGTTGTAAGATTCTAAGCCCTATATTCCCCCCCAAGAGCTTTCTCTTAGGTCCCGTAGTCTCTTGAGATCTCACCATCGGAGCTTAAGCCAAAAACTACGTAACCACAGTTTAGCTGAAGCTAGATCTGCGTAGGCAACAGCTCCGCATCTCGCGTGATGTGGCTTGATCTGGCTTACGCTACCTGTGCTTACGAAGATCTGGTTTCCGCTAATTAAGCTCGCGCAGATTGGGCTCACGCGACCTGTGGCTTACGAAGATCTGGCTTACGCGACCTGTGGCTTACGCAGATCTGGCTTACGCGACCTGTAGCACGCAGATTGGGCTCACGCGACCTGTGTCTTAAGCTAATTTGGCTTGCATAGATTTCGGCTTAAGCTATGCAGAGCTCAAGCTCCAAAATCTGCTTGTGCAATTTTTAGCTGAAGCTAAATGTGCTGTGGCTGCTGTGGCTAACTCTGGCCTCCGCAAATGGGCTTGCGCAGATTTTGGCTGTGGGCTACCAGTCTGACGTTAGCTTAAAGCTAAACTGTGGCTCACATGTATTTTGGCTCACGCTACGAAGTACGAGAAAGCTCTCAAGCAATAATGAGATCTAAGAGAAAGCTGGGGAATACTGTGCTAACTCTCAGCCACACTACAAGTTGCTGTTTCATTTTGGTGATAGATTCGATTATCTTTGTGTGAAAGCAAGCAGGACTTGGGTGGGCAGGTTTGGAAGTCATTTACGTAGCCTAGCCAGAACATCGTGCTAAGGTCCGAACCGGCCTATCCCGTGTCTATTCGGCGTTAAAAAAAGAGGGCCCATTTTGTCCCTTACTACACCACCACCAAAACAAAGCAACAATGGCACGCGTCCCAGCGCGCAAACGTCCGCAAGCTCGTCATTATACTCCTCCTCTTAATATACAACATACAGAAGCTCGAAAACTCCCTCGATCGCCTTCTCGGTGCGGTGTTGTATACGGAAAGCTATTCGCGCAAGCTCTCGGCATCTCTATACCGCAAAGATATCCTTCAAGAAGTCACCGGCGATGCGCCGCGTTCACAAACACGTAACTAGCTTCGAAAAGCGCTCGTACGCTTCATAACGCACCTGATTCTGGCCCTGAACCGCGCGGGCGTCCGCGAGGACTTACGCGGTTCCGATACAGCGGCAATTGGGACGTACCTCGACGATTCGGCAGTCTCTTTCGATGATAAAGGAGCGCCGTGGCAAACAATCGCGGAGGTGAAGCGTACTTTTGTGAGCCCAAATCACTTGTGGAGGCGGTCGTCGTACGACGTCCGCTCGATCGATACCCCTATCTTCTCAAAACCGCCGTCGTACAGTAGAATAAGTAGTCGAGGTCCTGGCGGTACTATCGTTGAAGCGCATAACGCTGTAGCAATGTTAAAGCGGGTGTCCGAAACGCGAAGGAGTGGTGCCCTAGTTGTCGATGGGCTCGCGCTGGTGTACTCGAAACCGATAATACCGACTACGAAAATCGACGTGCTGCTTCTTCTTGGCTCTGGATATATCCAGGTTCGTAACCTGCACCACGTACTGGTAAGAAGTCAGGCTCCGGACGCCGTCCTTGTAAGAACGATAATTAAGGGTGGCGCGAGAATTATGGCTGGGAAGCATAAGAATCGAGGCTACTACTAGAATCAGTACTAGTATGAGTTCGTGTTAACAATTGAAATCAATCATCTCAGGGCTGATAACCAAAGGCTGGAGAGTGATGAGGGACGAGCTGCTACTCCGAGGATACCAAAGTTATATTGTGGCCAGTATCTGCTTGCGTACAGGTACTGTGAAGGGTAGAAGACGGTGCTGAGTGATAGTGGTACCCATATCACGGTACAGTATATCGCAAAATTCCCGACGTCCAGAATTTTGTACCTCCCACGCGCTAACTCTGTGACTCAGGTAAGGACGAACAGTTATTTTTGGAAACGCGCCACTTCCTGCTAGGTTCGGTGGTTCTAGTAACAGCGAAAGGTCACATAGATTTGCTAGATTCCGTGATAAACAGGTTACGCATGCCAATTTCATTTTGTAGGAAGTGTCGAGTATTTAGATAAGAAGGCAGATAAAGTCGCAAGCACGTCGTGATAAGTATAAGTCAGGGTTGGTACAGACCGTTGGCAGCGTCACGTACGCCCTTGTACAGCGTAACTTACGCCATGTACGTGACGCTAAGCTACCACGCATCGTTTGCATTCGAATCGTGGTCCGCGCCACGGATATGTCGGGTATGTTCTGTAAGGTACCAACATCCCAAGGTTCTCACGTAGTGACGCTGCTAACTGCTACGTTCGTCATCGAATATTTGTTTGAAAATTTCGATATCAGAATGTAGGAAGCTGTACTCCGGGAGTTCTACAAGTAAATTCCCGACTCTGTGAGGCTTAATCCCAGTCGGAATGCTCAGCCACGAGATCCATGGCCTACCGATCGGCGGCCCGTCCCCACCCTTGAAACGTCGAAACCAAAAACGGGGTACATTCGACATCTAAGCGCTGCGCCCAGTCTATCCCTGTCGGTAAAACTATTTTGGTCGACTCAGCCACGAGAGACATGAGGGGAGGGCCAATCAGGCAGTCTCAGGCTTTGGTAGTAAGGCATAAATGAGACACCAGGAATTGGACTCTGAATTCTGGATTGCAGCCTCCTGTTTCTGGTTTCTTGAAAGCTGGGGAACGACTGCGAACCGGCAGCACCGGAGGATGTGGGTGATTCTGCTACCATTGGTGGAACCGTTCTTTAAGTCGGCACTTCCTCAGGAAGCATGTGAGCAAGCTCAAAGACTGCGAGCACATTGACTGCCGGATATGCGACATGAGGCTGGAGCATCGACAGCATTTACGGAATCACGCAGAAAGGGTCCATGGAACCGTCTCACGGCGTTATTGAATTTCCCGTTGTCTGGAAAACGCAATATATCATTTACATCGGGAACGAGCGGCTCTTGTACGAAGGGTTATTTCCCGATCATATTCAGCATTTCAAGCATCATGTGGCAAGGGCATATAGTATCGCGCTCTGAGCTTCTTCTGTTCATTCTTGCTCTCGCCCTTTCTGAATGCTGAGCTGCAGGTACCGATGCAGTAGTATAGGAAAGCCGGCTTCAAGACATTTGGGAGGACGCTAGTTGCCTAAGCCTTGCTTTACATTGTCACGGCACTATAGTATTGTTGGACCGGGAGTTGTGAATGCTGATGTTTGGCAAGTGCAAAATCACATTAGGGGAAAATACACGCTAACACCACTACCAATACCCATATCCTGACCGTCCTTTCCAGCTGTTCCTTTAGCTTTTGCAGCTTTTCTTAATATGGCCATCCAAAACCCGATGCCTGTCCTGCTCGGAAGATGGATTACAAGCATCTTCAGGAGAACCAAAACTTGCAGGTAATTTTGTATGTCTGCTGAGGTCCTCCCCTTTCCCACCTTATTAGCAAACTGTTCTGCCAGACTCTCGAGCTTCTCATCCATGTGCTCGCAAAACATATTCTTGAAAAGATATTTTGCTTGACGGTCAGTTGCAGCTGCGAACTCAATAGCACGGTCGACACGAACCGGTTCAATCAACGCAGGTTCCAACTTGTGCTTGTAATTCGTAGTCATGACTATGATCACGCTCTCCGGAGAAAATACCCCATCAAGCACATTCAAGATGCTTGAAAGCGAGGGTCGGCGTGCATCTCATCCGTAAACGTAATGTATTACCAATGGATATGGACAGTCTTGTGCTCATGTAGCCTGCCAAGCTGAGTCCGCTGACGACGATTCTTCTTCGATATCTTCTTCTTAATATATGCTTGTTCGAACATCGAGCCGTTACATGTATGCTCTGCAAGCTTCCATCGTGAGCGTCATCGGTTGACAGGTATTTTAAAGTGCTCAATTTGGGCTTCGTATCGCTGATCTCGTACGGGTTTCGAAGGGGTTGACAAGCATTTGGCACATCTCTTGCGTGACTTTTGAGACTCGTGAAAGGCACTTTGACTTCTTTCGAGTACGCCGAAAAGCTGTGGAGCCTAGATCTCGTCGTTGTTTCAGCCAAAACTGTGCTGCACAAAGTGTAATATGTAAGAACCTTGGGATGCTGGTACCTTACATAACATGCCCAACTTCATCATGTGCAATCGAGTCGTGGTCTGCGCTACGTATAAGTTGGGTATACCAGCATCCCAAGGTTCTTACTTCGTGACGCGGCTAGCTTCTGTTTGTCTGAAAATCTCGAAACCAGAATATAGGAACCTGTAATCCGGAAGTTATAGGGGAGTTCCTGCCTCGGTAAGGCTTCCTCCCTGTCGGAATGCTCAGCCACGAGATCCATGGCTGCCAAAATTGTTTCATGACTGCCAGTTGGCGGCCCGTCTCCCACCTTTGAACCTCGAAACCAGAAACAGGAAGCTGGAATCGACATCCAGGTGGGTGTGCCGCATTTATCCCTGTCAGCAAATATATTTTGGTCGACTCAGCCACGAGAGGAGTAAGAGAGGACCAATCAGGCAGTCTCAGATTTTGGTCGGACGGGGATGAATGAGGCACACACATAGGACTTTGGACTTTTGTATTCTGGAATGGTTTCTTGAAAGGTGGGGGACGGGCCGCCAACCGGCAGTACCGAAGGGTGTGAGTGACTTTGCTATCATTAGTAGAACGAACGAGGAGTGAAGTGGGAGAGAAAGCTGGTCAGCTGCATCTCGAGGCGAAGGATTAGCGCCTAAAATTGCAGGGATTAAAATTCAGACCGTTCCTGTTGGTTGGAATTTTGAACCCCTGCCTTTTGGACCTTTCCTTTGTTTCGAACGAGCCATCAAGCAAGGGTGCTGAATTCAGATGGTCCCAATGCGCTGATCAAGGTTGGCATTCGGTTTAAGTTCTTCTTACAGAGGAACACATCGAGACTTGGGCGAAACGAGCTTTTCTCACGAGTCAACGCACCTCCCCAACGTCCACCAACTCCACGATTGTCTCCAGCACCATCGAGAAAGTTTGCCTCTGCGTAAATGAACTTCATTATCAATACACGTCCCTCCCTACGTAACGAGAAACCCACCGTGCCGAGAAAATTGATAGGTACTTTGACTTTAAATATCTCAAACTCTATACACATATCGAAATCTTTTTGTATAAGTCGTGTCCCGTAGCTACCCCTAAACACTTTAAACCCCTCTTACTAAAAAATCGCATTTGTATTGTCGCCCTCGCACCTGATTTACAAGGTGTCTTCGTTTATAATATAAGATAGGTCCCTTACTACAACTTCACTATCAAGCTCTTATCACTCCTATTACTTATAAAAGGGTCTTATCTGAGCTTCAAGGCCTTAATACTTTGCTAGAGATCGTCATCAGCATTGTGGCTACTGTGGCACGCAAATTCATACAAGATCGCCACACGGGTCAGTACCTCTGGTCAAAGTGGCTAACGATTTATGGTTAGAGCAAAACGGCTCCGTACCTCCCATAATACCTTGGTAATTACGCTATGTGCGCCGTAATTTCACTTATGTAATCATCTGCCCGGACAACGTAGTATTGCTTCATTTCCTCTTATCAACAACAAAACATCGCAAGCCAATACTGCTACCACTACCAACAAGACCTACCCATCATCTCTTCATCCGCCGATTTCTACATACACGACTACAATATCATGAGCATTCAACCCCATCCCCGTCAATACGCTACGCCTCCAGAAAGTTTCACCAGCCCCCCTTTCACCCCTCCCCCAACAGATGAGAAGCCGACAAGTTTCGTCTCGCGCATTATAGAGGAGATTAAGAATCGGCAGGAGGGACGCAACTTGACGAGTACGCCCTGGGCTGTCTACTTATTAGACCTGAAGGGGTACCAGGAGCTACAGCACGAACTTCAGAGAGACGAGTCGCTCTGTGGGTTTGCACAACATAAACTCCGGTATGAAGAACCCTGATCGACCCCCTCTGTCCGATTCTATTACCTAGCTAACACTGCACGCAGATACGATTACTTCCCCTCCACCAGTCGACTTGTCCTTCGAATGCCCACCACCCTGCACGAAGAATTCATCACAAGCATTGTCGAGGAGATACAAGTCCAATTGAAGTCTATCCAAGACGCGTCAGCAGAGTTCGCAAAGGAGATCAGGTCTGGCGGATCAGCATCGATCAAGTTTGCAGACGAAGAGTATGGCAAGCATGATCCTGACGCGCAGTTCCGCCACTCGAAGGCCCAATTTCCAGGAATCGTGATCGAGGTGTCGTATTCGCAGAAGAGAAAGGACCTCGAGCGCCTTGCGGACGATTATATTCTTGGTTCTGATAGCGATATTCGGGTGGTTGTGGGCTTAGATATCGAATATAAAACTGGCAAGAAGGCAACCTTGTCTGTCTGGCGGCCGAACATTATCACGAATGAAGCTGGGGAGAAAGAACTAGTCGCCCAACTGATCGTCGCGAACCAGGTTTGCATATACCATTCACACCTACGTCTTATGCTAACTTGATGCAGGTTTTCCGTGATAGCAATGGCAACCCAGGCGCATCTCGCACAGGAGGCCTTCGACTACGCCTTCGAGACTTCGCCACGGAAGCCCTGGCCGGGGTTGAACTACAGCTCCGCGATCCGATTATCCTCCCTGCCAACAAACTATATTCGCTTCTCGAGCATGCGGAGGATGCAGCGTCCGTCGTCGGGCAGCAGGCTGGCATCGTCACAACTAATAAGCCTTGGGTAAGGAAGCGGCGCAGGGAATCCTCGCCGCTAGAGGAGCTCACTCAGAGAGATGAGAAACGCTTTTGCGCGAACGAGAATAGAGCAGAAGATCAAACAACAAGGGAAGATTCTTCGTACAAGACGGGTTCAACATCTGAGGGAGAAGCCAGTTGATTTGTGCTAGAGAGAAAGAATAGCCTTCTTGGTCACACTTGCGACCATTGCCATCTGTACGTGTCTTGGCCTATCTCTATCTCTCGAAAGAGAATGAAATTATCTCTATCACACATCCACTTCACATGTGTTCCCGCAAGTTGTGCATACGAAGTAGCTGGTGGGGGAGAAGGGTCATAATCAAACGTTGGGAAAGAGCGGAAAAAGACACCCAAGGGGGTTTTCGTATCCTGTTGATGAATGCGAGAGTCCCGCAGGTGCTAGTCCAGAGCCTCCTTGTTGCCGAAGGATCGATCGCAAGTTTCACATAACGCCTCTTCGCTATCGGAAGATCGATCACAGTCGTCACAGTCAAAGGACGGAGCATGAACAGGAGAGTCGCATAGGTGCTGCTATAAAGCTGTCTTGCTGCCGCAGTGACGGTCGCAAGTTATACTGTACTTGTCACCATACTCGCCCGACTTCAACCCGATCGAGAAGATTTGGAGAACTCAAACGTGCATTGGGATGAGCATATAGATTTTGTCAGGGCAGATTTTTGGGGTTTCTTGGAAGAAAGTGTCACTGTTGTGGGTGCCCGAAAGGCAATTGCCAGAGGCCATTTCCACCATGCTGGTGTCTCGATAGATGAGCCGGAATAATGCAATTATTCAACATGCTATTGAGCAACGCGCCACACTAACCCGCCTAACCCTTATTCCAGTAGACCTAACCCCAAGTCTTATCAACGATGTAACAGCGTCACTTTGTCTCGAGGGCTGTGGCAATGCTTCTGTGCCGGTCAAAGGAGGATCATTCATGTATGTCTCGTACTATCCGGCAGCTCGAGAGCGGGGAAGGAACGGCGTTCAGTCCAACTATCCGCAGAAGTTGGCTGGTTTTCGATTGCGAGGGATAGACGTCCGTCGTCGCCATCCATACGTCTAGGCTCTGGATCCTGGAGCTCAGGGGAAGACCGTTGGCTTGTCGAGGCCATGCTCAAATTTCTCGTTCGATGCAAGTCAAAGGCTGGTAATGGTCGATTTTCATCGTCCTCGTCCATCCGCTCAGGCTCCGGAAACGACCGCCGCTCACCTCGAACGCCCCCATTCCGGAACTCGAGCCAAGGAAAGGACCGGCGATTTGAACGTTCCATCGAAACCTGGCTCCAAGCATCTGGTTCTTGAAACTCTGCGTTATGGAATGATCGGCGATCATCGTCTTCATCCCTCAATTCAGGTTCAGGGAACGATCGACGGTCATCCGTCAAACTAGCCAAGCTTTGTTGTCGTTGGTTCTCCGGCTCACCACTTCCATCTTCGGAGTCGCTCTCATCAAAGCTCGGGAGGCTGAACGGGCTCCAGGTCGCTTCCACTCCTTGTGATCGATCTGAGGACGCCATTGATTGGTGTGGCATCACATGTGTATATTGAGATGATGTAGTCGATCGAGGAGATATCAGTGATTCACGCAGAGAAGGGTTGGTTGGTACTCCAGGTTTGCCGCTCCACTAACGCCGCATGTTCAGGGGACGCCACCCCATTTGCTCTGGAGGACGATGCAAGATGCGGCAGCACATATCTTAGAGACGGCACTGGGTCAGAGAGAGGAATCGGTAGGGCCGAAAGGGCAAAGTCTCGGCCGCCAGGTGCCCAGCCGAAGAAAGCGTTCAGCAGATCCCGCTGAACAAACATGACGGAGGGATCGAGACCAGGTCCCACCTGAACCTGGTGGAGGTTTGGCAGGAAGAGCTGCGTTCGAAACTCCTTGTATGCGTTCGTGAATGGTGTGCCACTTCTCCGTTTGATAATCTCGCCGTCATTAGCTAGTATGAAAGGCTCGGAGACCTCTCCTGGCTGATCTTCAACGTTTCTCAATCCGTTCGTTATCTTTCTTGTTTTGAAGCCAAGCGAGTGCGCGCACCACAAGAGTTTATTCCTGTAGGCAGGGTTTACTGATCCGCTTATGAACTCAACGGGAGGATTGGAGTCCCGCTTTCGCTTTCTGGAGCCTGGCTCTTTCCGCGGAGAATCGTTACTGAGGTTTGGGAACTGTCGAAATATAGCAAGGAGCACCTGAATGAAACAAAAGCGAGCCGCCAGGTCTGGTCGCTCAAGGGTAACTTCTCTGAACGCCCCTTCTCGAAACTCCTCCAAGGTCGTCTCGGCTGCTGTCCAGTGATCACACATTGCCTCATAGGTTGACTTTGGCTTTTCATCGAGGAGGAGGTTGTGGATAATGTTCGCTCCTGTGCGAAGATAGATGCAGTTTTCGTGGAAGGCCTTGATCGTCGGAATGAGACCTTCGAGACCTAAGAGTGCTCGCTTGATCGAGCTTCTCTTTTCCCTATCCTCGACTCCGGGGAAGAGGCCGCTTTGGCTTGGTGGGCGATCCATTTGTTGATTAATATAATGGCGGTCTATGATGCTCGCGATAGGGGCTCGTAGGTGCAGATTCTCGACGGTCTGGACATCTAGAGCCTCTCGAATGTCTGCTTGTCCTAGTGTGATTGCATTCCACGTGGTATAGATATGTTTTAAACAGCAGGTCATTTCTTCGTCGCAACACATCGCAAAATCTTGGTGGATACTACCAAGGTGAAAGTCATTCCATAGCCCAGGAAATGGGAGCAGACTATCCAGGGCATTTACCAGATCTCTGTGGCGGAGCAGCCGCGATAATAGGCCCTACTTATTCGAACTCCATTGCATCATCCAGGCCTCCACGCTTTTGTCGTCGGAAACGTGGCCATAGTGCCGAACCTTCTGATATGTTTCGCCGTCAGAGGCCGGACACGCATGGTTAAGTTGTTCGGATTGCTTTTGTAAGAATACTGATTTCAGAGGGTCTCCGTTCTGATTAATATTTGACGACATAGAATTTTGTTGTCAACACGGCACTTACGATTCGGCTCAAAAGAATACAGCTCAATTGTCCACCAACGGTCATTTTCACTATAGCGGCGTTCGGCAGCTCTCAATCTGTGTCGCCCGTTAAAGCAATGTATTATTGTGCCTACCGTGTTTAGTTTGGGATGACTGGCTCCGGGCAAGAGAGACCCTTGGAGATTATCTCGGGAGAGTTGGGAAGCCTGAAGAACGCGATCTAGGTCTGTCGGATCTACGTGCGCTGATTTCCGGCTCTGTGGATCGTGATGTGAGCAGCCAGTGCCGTTTTTGAAGGACCATTTTGTCTTCGTGATGTGCGGAATTTCCCTCCTCGATGCATTACAAAAGGCGAGCGAGGAGACGTCCACTCGGACTCTCCCGACTAGGCATTTATCAAGTGATAAGTAATATTCAAATTCTTCTTCATTCATAACCCTTGGATATAGTAATAATTGCGTCTTATTTTTCGTTCAGCTTAAGCCGAGCTGTTCAGGGGCTGTCCTACGTCAGTCAGCTAGCAACTTTATAGCAAGATTTCCAAATCAGAATAAAAAAACTTGTTTCAGTTTCCTGGGTTTTTCATTTGGAATTTGGGTACAATTTAGTTACATTCATTTTTTAAAGAATTGTTTCTGCTGTGAGGCCCTAGCACGCCTAGACGCGGCTCCTTTGCCTCATCTAATTATAGCCCTAGTTGACGGCGAGCTAAACCAATCAGATTTGATTTCAAACAAATAAAACTTTTGTATTCTTTTTCGTCATTGGCCTTGTAGATAGACAAACTCAAGAAATTCTCCTATATTCTTCGCTGTTTTACAGGTGTCCTTTGCCCTTTTTCCTTCTATATTGATCTTTATAGTATTTTGCTTTAACTTTTCCGCTAGGCCTTCTATCTGCCTTGTTTTGAGCATATCTTGCCTTACTATTTCTTTACTTATGCCTTGCAATTCTTTACTAACGCACTTTATGTCCTTTCTATACTCAATTTTGATATTAGCACTAGGTTTGAAATTGCAAAGTGTAATGATGGAAGTTGAAAAGCAGAATCCTCTTAATGAAGTCTGATAATAAGAAATATGAAATTCAGATGCAATTTAGGAAGATAGCCAATTAGTATAAATACCATGGGTTTCTATTTATTCTCCCTTCATATTGCCTTCAAACTGTCAACAAGGTTGATAATCATTCAGAGACCTCTTTTTAATACATTCCCTGACGGGTACAAACCTACTGGTCGATCAATAAGAAGCAATTGCCACAGACCTCTCCCTTCTCCCATAGAGACTGAGTGTCAGCAAGCAATATAACATAGATCGGCTTCCAAAGAAATAGTCTTTGTAAAGCCTCACAATCTTCCAATGTTTCCTCCGCTTTGGTGTAGCCTCAGACTTCTGCAACTACACCACACACAAAATTGGCCGCGAGACTCGGTTTCCGAGTATCTAGACATAGACACGGTCAAGAGATCAAGCAAGCATCTCCTCATCTCGAAGTCACCATTCTATCAATTAAAATCCCTCAACGAGATATCAAATACCTCGAAATGAGAGAAAATCTACTTAAAAATCACACACTATACAAGGTTCGAGACTGTCTGGAACGTTTCAAAAATCTTCAGGTAGACGTAGCCTATAAGCAAGTGTCTATCTTGCACTGAATAAATGACAAGAGACAAGGAGATGGGCTGGAGATGAGACCAGGTTATTCTACCAGATCAATACTAGAGAAGGGCTCAAGATGAGATTGAGGTCTGATCAGCCTCTAATTGATTCAATGAGTAGAGGTACGAGATGATGGGGACGCCCAGAATCTTGTATCTTGATCTTCTCAAGGTATTGACTTGGTAGAATGACCTGATCTTATCTCCAACCCATATCCCGTCTTTAGTACAAGATAGACACTTGCTTATGCGCTACATCTACCTGGAAGATCAAGAGAAAGGACAAAAACGGAACCGTTTTATTGGTCCTGAGAAGTGCATAACTGAGTGTCTCATACAGCGGGAGCGAGTACAGCCTTGTCAGGTATAGGGTTAGACTTTGACGGAGAAATCATTGCTACGCAGTAGATGTGGGCACAAGGAATATGAGGGAGGTTGGAGACATGATAGGGGTGTTGTCGCGGATGAAAGAACATCGTACACTAGAGAAGAACTCGAGATGAGATGAAAGGTCTGATCAGCCTTTCATTAATTCTATGGGTAGAGATACAAGATAATGGGGACGCCCTGAATCTTGTATCTTGACCATCTCTAGGTAATGGCATTGGTAATTGTAATTAGAGTACGTCGATAAAGAGGTGACTATACCTCGGGATGCTCTCCTCTCCAAACTTCAATCTCCTCTAGGGAAGAGAGCTTAGCAGAGCCATAGAGCATCTGGGGTCATCCAAATCTATCTAGCATGAGAAACGGATCGTGAAGTGCATCCTGCAGGCGTGTCCACCAAGACACATGAGATGAGCACATATACAAGCCAATCGTCCTCGATATTTTCGAGGTCAAAATCACATGATCTGATGCGTATAAATCTGCATATGGCTGTACATCACTGTCGTTCCTCGAGCGAGGGTACGCCACAATGTTGCCGTCATGATGAATCCGTGTGAAGCAGTAGAGGACATTAAAATCTTTGTTGAACACTTCTCCAAACGCTTAAGATCTTTCTCGCCGGTATTGAAAGTGGGTTTTTGTTGAAGTTCGCATCGCCCTTATTTTCCGCGTTTTGCTTGGGCTTGTCTTTGAAGGAGCATAGGCCAGGGCATAAGTAGAATAACGATATAACGACCAAAGTTGGCTCGCAGACTGTCCCGTCCTTGACGATGAAGCTGAGTCTTCGTACTGGATTGAAAGCATGTCCTCAGAGCCGCGGAGATATTTGATCGTCTTGGATGTAAGAAACGTAGAGTACAGTAGAGGTGCGAGAAAGAATGAACAGGAGATGAGCAATATGTTAAACAAACGCTTGACAATGCAGAATAGCAGGTGAATAGCAGTAGGAAGACGTTCATCCAGAGTAGGACGCAGCGCCTATCAACACCTATGCTCGGAGCGCGATACTATGAAGCCTTTTGCCACATGATGTTTGAAATGCTCAATATGATTGAGAAAAAGCCCCTCAGCCTTGCAAACAGGATGGTTGCATATAATCTTATCCGTTGGTGATGGCATAAGTGAAGATTCTCACGTCGTCCATCATGTGTGAAACGCACAGACAACGGGGAATTCAACAACGCCGTGAGACGGTTCCATGGAACCTTTCTGCGTGGTTCTGTAGATGCTGTCGATGCTCCAGCCTCATGTCGCATATCCGGCAGTCAATGTGCTCCCAATCTTGGAGCTTCCTCACGTGCTTCCTCAGAAAGTGCCGACTTAAGGAACCTGGGGTTGCAAACGAGACGACCCTCTCGCGAATTGGCAGCGCAGGATTTCCAAGACATAAGAAACATATAGTCGGCCTTTTATCGGTCTTATCGGTCTTAACCGACGAGATCGCCTGGCTCAACGCGATATTGACTGCAGAATGTGGTTGGTCTGCAGCCCGGACGACTGAGAAAGTTTTGCCCTTGGGAGGGCGACCGCGCCGACCACGACCGCAGGGCTGACCCTCCTCGACGCCACAATACGCCGTCACCGCGTGAATCGCCGCGATCCTTCGTTGGCACTCCCTTTCTAGCGATGTCTCAGGCAGTGTCAAGATCGCGTTGATCAGGAGGAGGTGTTCCGGCGTCATTTCGTCTGACCGCTCCAGTGCGCCACAGGTGTCCTCGTTGACCACCTTCCCTGATAGCTGGCGCTCGCTATCGATCACTGGCTGCTCCTTCTTGAACCGGTCCACAATCTCAAGTAGGAGGAGCCTTCGTTGACGCTGCTTCTCATTTCGAAGACGTCGACAAGCTTCGAGATACTTCTCCTCTCCCGGACTGCCTTCCGGAGCTCCCGAAAGTTTCCCTGTCCGCTGGGCTAACTTAACAATGCACAGCAGGTCGTTGATAGACGCAGATTGCTCGGTAGTCAACTTTCAAGGACGACGGGGATCGATTGACCGGCTCATCGAACAGGCAAATCTCATTAACTCCTTCTCTGGCTTCATGCCACAGTGGATCTTCAAGAGATCGGCATTGATCCTTCGATCAAGATAATGTTTAAGGAAGGTATCGATGCTAGCATGCTGGAGGATAAGGTTCTGAAGAGAATCGCTAACATCCGCTAGAGACCGTCTCACATTAGTATGTCGTGTTTTCGTGGAGAGGAGCTTATTCAGCACTTACGACTCTCGTTCAAAGCCTTAGCCGCCCCATCGCGAAGGACGTATGGCTTTGTGACCTGAGAAAAGCCCGTAATCTGGCCGCCTTTCTTCATCCTGTAGCGTACCGAATCCGATGATAGCTGCCGCTCATGAGCGATACGAACGCCGTGTGCTTCACGAACGGCCTGGCAGAAGACAAAGTCCTCATCAAGCTCTTCCCTCAGTGGCAATACTTGCTCATTTAAACCATCTAGAATGTCGAGGCTGTACAGCCGCTCAGGGGAGTCAATGCTGGGGGACTTAAAGGCCCGGGCCTTAAATAGCATGGCGAGCAAGAACACATGGGGGCTGAGTACGAGCGTCAGGTCGAATATGATTTCTGGAATTACGAACTCATTGCTTTAGAATTGGTTAGCTAAGAAGGACAAGGCAGATTAGTACAGGAAAATAAGAGTTTGACGCACGCATCTTTCATGCCAAGGTAACCTTTGGTATACTCGGTTGTCAGCTCGATGAAGAGTCGGGGCCGATCTGCGTTCCGGTCACGAATAAGGGTCAGGTTGAGATGTCGAAAGCGAAGGTCCACTAGGGCAGCCGGTCGGTTTCCCGTAATGCCCGCAAGTTGGCAGAAAAAGATGAGCTGGATCCGAAGCCAATCAATCTCGAATGTCATCTGGGTTGTAGCTAGAAGTACGCGTGCAAACTCAGCGAGGTCCTCAACGTACATAGTCGCGCTCTCGCGCTTTGCATTGCTTAGACCCTTTTCATCGGCCACGATCTTGACTACCTAAAACCTCGTCAACAGCAAGTCCTCTCGGAGGAGTGGGGGGAGGGGGTGGAGTAGGGTGGGTGTAGGGCTCACTCACATCTTGTCCCTGTCGTATAATCATATCGTCAATCCTCTTGCCAACCACGAGCTTATAGACCAGTTGATATCATTTCCAAAATGTCTCCAACGAGCTTGTATGTCTGAGACCAGGTCGCCTCCGTCCTCCCTTCCCTCGTCGCTGGTCGCAAACCCAACTAAGGAAGCCCTTAAGGAAATGGGCAGTGAGGTCGTAGTAGCATTGGCCGGGGTCCTGACGAACAAAGATGCAGTATCTAGGAACGAGGTCGGGTAGTTAGCATGCCTATAATATACCTAGTTCAGATTCAGATCCTCTTACCGGTGCCAGTGGCCCTTAACCCAATCAAGCCGCTCCTGTGTCTTTGGACTGTATCGTCGCTGGCGCAGCCGCTTCACATCGAGATTTGATGCTTCGGCGAGGTAGTATTCCGGGGGACGCTGATCTTCATCGTCGGATAGCCATGCGTCGCTATCTGTGTCGCCGTCACTCTCGTTGGTCAGGATATCTGTGTCATTTGTGTCATCGTCACTCTCGTCACTCTCGTCACTCTCGTCGAACAGGCTTTCGAGTTCGTCATCCGTTGTGCCGTCGGTCTCGTCGTCCGCAGACAGGAAATACTCATTCTGTCGTGACAGAGTCATAAGGGGCCGTAAGCGTTAGAGTATGTGGCAGACGATCGGTAGGAAAGGTCAGGAAGGAGACTGAATGAGCTGCGCGAGGACGGAAGGAAAGCGTGATGGTGAGGGAGGGAAGTAGAGGGTATGATCAAAGCGAGCGAAGATGAGAAGGAGATTGACGATGATTGAAAACGATTGAAAGAAGAGATTAGAGAGAGCAGACGAGGGACGAGGAAGGTACTTAAATACATGCTGGGCTGAGTCGAAGAGCAGCATTTTTTCTGGCTCCTCGAGAAATGGGAAATAGAAACCAAGAAATTGGAACAAGTGAGGATGGAGGGCTCGAGGCTACACAGGGCTGTGAGGGTGTGTCGTGACAAGAATTTTGGGTGTGGTGATATTAAAGAGTTGGTTAGCTGGCCTTGTAAAACAGCGTCCAAACCCACCGAATTCAGCAGCTCGCTAACCGCTTCATCGTTAAAAATAGTATACATTAAGATTATGTAAAAGTCAAATTAAACAGTTTATGCTTTTATAGTATATCTTAGTACTTTAAAAGCTTAATTATCTCTTTATAATAAAGATTAACTAGTGATGCACTTCTTTATAAAGCTATTCTGAACTTAAAAAGACATTATTTATTTATTAAAATCTTTTAACTAAAAGAAAAAGCTTAGTGACACTAACTGCTTCATTACAGGTTAAAGTTTATAACAAAAAGCATTATTTAAAAACTTATAATGTCATGAGTTAAACTCATACTAAGGTCTTATAATCTAGTTACTTATTAAGACTTTAAGACTAAAGCACATTATCTTCTCACTTTTGTATGAAGCTCTTCTTTTTCTTCATAGTATTCTTCTTGTATTTAGAAATTATCAATTGAGTGTCAGTCTCATTGCAAACTCATAACATTAAAATACTATTCTCATTTAAACCTGACCTACAATAAAGGCCTTGCTGTACAATTGTTAAAATCAGTGCAGAATGAGTGCAAAAACCTCTATAACAGATGAAGTGAAGATCATTGCTGATAAGATTCTTTCTTAAGCTCAAATACTTATAATAGAACTACACAGCATAAAGAGTCAAGCTATTTTAACATCAGCTGTTACAACATCACCTTCTTCTCAAGAATCAGTCAATTGTATGAACAGTCTCAATCTAAAGCAGCTCATTGCAGCAATGAGTGTAAATCAACACTTAAAGTAGTGTTTCTTTGACTCACTCAGATTTAAAGAAAAAAGAGTGAAATTCAGACCTTGACTACAACAAATTGTCATTAAATTGAATGTGAACATGTTAAACAATAATGTCAGTATGCAGTTCTGATACTTACACAGTTGACTGAAAGAGTTGACTTTAAGTCAAGTCACACCTTAAATTGCAGCTCATATTAAGTTAAATGAAGTTTTAAATTATATGATCATTAAGAAGCTGATCAATCAACTTCAACACACATACAATGACTCAGAATTGAAAAAGAGAATGACTTATATCTTAAAAGCACTAAAACAGAAAGAAAAGTCATTTGTAAGACATCTGATCATCTTTGAATGAACATTGCTGAAAGTGAAAGACTTAAAATGAGATAATGCTATTAAGAAGACATTTCTCAGTAACAGTTTAGATATAATGCTTATGCAAGTTCTGATTGCAACATCAATCTTTGCATTGTATGATGAGTATATTATTCTACTGCAGCAAGTCAGTTACAATTTAAAGTCAATTCAAAAGACTGTTACTCAAGAGTGCTGTATGATAATCACTATCATCACTTAACAGTCTCACACAGATATCATGAACTGAGAATCTATTGAGCATGTCAGTGTAACAGCAGTAAAGACTGAGAAGAAACACAGAGCACAATGAGTGTCAAAGAAGAAAGTGACAGAGTGTCATGCAAAACAGCTGTGCATGCAATGTGAAGAAAATAAACATTTTATTAAAGAGTGCAAACTTCTATTAACTGTATGACCTTAAATTATCAACATTACTGCAGCAGAGATCACAGAAAAGACAACAAAGACAGATGAGAACTTAGAAAAAGAGTAGCTTCTAGCAAAAGTTGCAGTTAAGAGCATACAAGATGTGATAAGAGCTGAAAGAAGTTTGAAAAACAGATGAACAGTGCTTTCTTTACTATGTCAATGTTAATTAACAAGAAGTCATATGCACATACCTTGTACAACACAGAGTGTCTGTTCTATGAAATGATCATTTCTCACTTTGCTAAAAATTACAATTTACAGTGCATGAAGATAAGATCTCATATGATTACAGAGTTTGATGAATCTTCAGATTCATCAGTAAATAAAGTAACTGTTATACAGATTGATATTAACAAACATCAGAAGTTAAGAGCATTCTTTTATATTGTTTTTAAGTTAGCATTTTACAACCTTATACTAGGTCTATCATAAATGAAGCAGAATAAGATTATATTAAATGCAGACAGAGCCTTTCTTATGATTGAATTCACAGAAACTATTATATAAAACAGAGAAGCTTCTGCTTAAAGTGAGTTCAATCATTTTATAATGTCAACTACATTCTTTATGAACCTCATACAAAAGAAAAAAGAAAAATAAAAGAAGATTGAGGTGTTCTCAGTCAGCATGACTGATATTGAAAAAGTTTTAATCTCACAGAAGAAGACTAATCTGAGAACTATACTCTTTAATCATTATTATGAGTTTTTAAATGTGTTCAATCATACAATGACTGAGAAATTGCTGTTTTTAAGAGAAAAAGACATAGATCATCAAATTGAATTAAAAGAAATGAACAGAAAAGAATTAAAAGTACTTTGAGATTCTTTATACAACATGATAAAAGAGAAACTACTAGTGTTGTAAAAGACATTAACAGAACTTTTAAATAAGCAGTTCATATAAGTCAGTAACTCATTTGCTACAGCATCAGTCTTTGTAAGGTTCAACACCTATTCATCTCAGATAGGTATCAGAACAGGTTTATGACAGTGTGAGGTATGACAATGCACAGGTCATTTAATGATAGAGCAAGACCATATATCTTAATTGATGTCAAGACTAATCTCTGAAGAGTCTTCATCTTCAAAGAAACTCTTCTTATATGAGTCCTCACTTAATATGCTTAATAACATGAACTACATTCATATTCACTCTGACAATTGCCTCTTCTCTTGAGCGCAGATTCTTCAGTGTCTTCATAGAACTAAGATATCACAAGGCCATCATCATGTTGTGCTCACAAGAGTGAATTTCTGTTGTTGTGTCATGCTTGTGTGAGTGAATCCTCATTGTTTGTTTTGATTAAGCTCTTGTCAGACTTAGCGTGCTTATTGTGCTGACAATGCTATTCACTGTTGAAGAGCAGGCACTTTTTCAACTTTTCTTTCACATGACACCAACATCAACTGCCACACTGTTGCTATCTCTTTGCATCTTCTCTGTTTTGAAACTCATACTACAACGCCTATCAAAGCCGAACCTTGATCATGACTTCTGTGAGTTTCATACACATCTTTTGTGTGCAGTACTGACACTGACTTCAGAGTCATTCTCACAATGATGCTCATGACTGTGAGAAACGTGCTGCTTCTTCTAGTGCGCCTGTTACTTCAGCAAAAAAACATGCTTGTGTTGTCGCTGCTGCATCATTGTCTTTGTCATCTGAAGTAGTCAACTCTCTGCATACTTCTATCAACTTTATTCTCTTTTCTGTTGTTGTGACATCATTGATCTCTCATTCTTGTGATCTCTCAACTGCACTCATTTGTCTCTGCTGTCTTTAATGCAGCAAAGTCATTGCTGCTCTGCCTGACCACAAATGTGAAGTAGTGAAGAATGTTCAATGCAGTCAGTGTTTCAAGAACCGCAAAGCCTGCAACAGCATATGTAAGATGTCAGTGAAACATTGTGTTTGACTGACGGTTCTACTAGGTTCTGATTGAGTTCAATGTTCAAGTCAACAGATTACTCATCACTGTCATCATCATATCTGAAAGAGAGAATGCAAGCAAAGAGCTGCTTCAGCAGCAGGCAAGCTATATCAAAGTGATCAAGGCTCACTTACATGTTGCAAGCCGTCATGGTCTCAGAAAGAAACTGATGTCAATGATAGAGATAAAGCTTCTGCAGCTTGAGAAGTTGCATCATCAAACCTGTCTCTTTGAAGACATGCTCAATTCATATCGTGCTGTGGTACATTGTCACTTTTCACTCATTATACATGCTCTTACTGACGTTTTTCAGAACAATCTTTCTGCTTTAAAACACATTGTCATCACATCTGCTGAGTCTGTAAAGAGAGAAGATGACAACAAATCAGTCTTGTTTTAGAAGGGGCTTTGTTTGCGCTTCGCTGGCGCTTTTCTTTGATTTAGTTGACAGTTACCCTCTTGAGTCCCTAGTGTACTTTTAGATGCAATTGCTCTATGAGCTGAATACAGCTTCTCATCTTCATCTTTGCAATGTTTCATCTCTGGTGCCTTTTCTTTACCCTGACATTGTACATCTCACATAACTCTGATGCATCATCAAGGTCTTGTTCAGAAATTCACTGATCATACTTCAGAGGATAGTCTATTCATTTAATCTTATATCACAGCTCACCTTTTCTGCATTGCTTCTTTAAAATTTCCTCAATCTTATATTCTTCTTTCTTGTTGATCAGTTCTGAAAGGGATAACATCTGCATTATCTCATCATCTAGACGTCAATTATAGGGTTTGAGGTATGAGACATGAAAAACATTATGAATTCAGTAGTGAGTAAATAGATATAGACAATACACTTGCTTCTCAACAATATCTTGTATATAAAATGATTCAGCAAACTTATGTGAGAGTTTCTTATTTGAGCATTTCTGACTCAAGTTTTTCATTGACAACAGAACTAGATTGTTCTTGTTGTATGTCTTAAGCTTGTGTCTCTGATTGTAAGCTTTGACTTGTGATGCTACAGCGCTTTTTCATTGCTTTAATAGCTTTTCACAAGCTTCATGTAGTTGCTTGACTCTGTGCTTAGCTGCAGACATCTCTTCTTCTCAGACGTTGTTCTCAATGTTGTAATTGATGAAAGCATTATATTCTGTCATCATGTAGAAGAGGCTACACTTTAGTGTAGACTGCTTTGTGTTTATATATGCAAATTTTGCAAGAGGAAGAAGTTTGACCCAATTGCTTTGCTCTTCATTGCAATAGCATTGAAGGTAGTGTTTTAAGGTTTAATTTTGATGTTCAGTTTGTCCGTTCATTTGTGAATGAAATGCAGTGCTAAGTTGGCGCTTAATCTTCATCTGATAGCATACTTCTGATCAGTAGCTGCTTGTGAAGATTGAATCTCTATCAGACACTATCTCTTTGAGAGCTTCATAGTGGCATACTATTTTCTCAAAGAATATATCAGCTAGTTGCATGACAGTGAGTGTCTTACTGATAGAAATGTATCAAGCCATCTTGATGTAGCGATTTACTATCATCAGAATTGCATCATAAACACTATCACTGTGCTTGCTTGAAGGCAAGCCAGTAATCATGTTCATGATTACCTTCTTTCATGACTCATTTGAACAGGGTAGCGCCTGCATTTCATCATATGAATGATGTTTAGGCGCCTTCATCCTCTGACATATGTCACATAAGAAGACATACTTCTTGACATCTTTGACTAATTTTGACCAGTAATATTTGCATGACACTAATTCTAGTGTTCACTCAATACTGAAGTGTTCTGTCAACTCATCATCATAATGATGCTTCAGTAGTTCTGCTCAAACTGATGCTTCAGAAGGTATATATAATCTCTCATCATATCAAAGCAATTCAGTCATATTGAACGCTCATCTCAGGTCTTCAGTGTTTTGACTTCACTTATTCTTCACTATTGTCACTTTTTGCGCTTGAACAAAGAAATTATTCATTTGCAAAGAGCGTACTAACAATAGAAAGAATTCACTACTGTCATCATATATTGTTTCATGACTAGTCAATTCTAAGACTAGTGCATGTGAAACAAGTTGTTTGCAGTCAACAGTTTCAGCAGCAGGGTTAAGCAATCTCACTATGCTGCATTCGCAATGAACTGACAGTTGACTGCCTTCTAGTTCTCTCAGTGTATGTCAACTGAGTTGAGGTTCTTTAAACTCATTGTTAATTTGCTCTTCACAAGCTTGACAAACTGTTTCAAGATGACTGATAATTGTTGAGGACTTAAACATAGTTGCAGGCATAGCTGCTAACTTTCTTTGTAATGTTGACAAGAGTCTATCAATGCTTTCACTGATGACCTTAACATAGTCTGAGCGCCTCAACAACACATTTGCAGAGTTTGTCTTGCTCAGTCTGTGCTTATCACAAAATCAAAGACAGCAAGCCTTACAGCTCATTGTGTCTGTTGTTCATTTAACATTTTAACGTTCATAAACTCAC
>JAABUP010003058.1_pt1 | contig 30386 bp, 40 predicted proteins | sample 5559201 | NCBI WGS metagenome assembly JAABUP01 (sample SAMN10711887, study PRJNA513373) | rock metagenome | isolation source: Antarctica rocks | place: Antarctica | reverse complement strand
TGTGTGGGTGTGTGTGTGTGTGTGTGTGTGTGTGTGTGTGTGTGTGTGTGTGTGTGTGTGTGTGTGTGTGTGTGTGTGTGTGTGTGTGTGTGTGTGTGTGTGTTCAAGGTGTACCTGTTGTATGGGACAAGCTTTTGCATGTGTGTGGTCAAAGCACAGCAGTGAAGCAAGGCTGACCCAACTAACACCTTTGCAATGAGTCTGCAGCAAAGCGTACCCTGGGCAATGTCAATGCTGTTGTCTGCGTGTCGCATGGGGACCAGGGAGCACACAGCATCTCCCTTGCCTGGCCGGCTTGCTGCACACCTCAAGCTCAAGACTGGCATCTTCTGGCTTGGAGCGTCGACTCGTACCTCATAGCAACTGGGGTGACTTCCTGAAAGACAGTCCAGTAGAAATATGATCGTGGTGTACAAAGAGAAGCCCGACTTACATTGTGGCTTCCTGGCAAGCAATACAGGTCCATGCCTGCAGTGTGTAAACTACATCATGTGCAAGCAGCCTTCATGTTTATACACATGCATGCTTACAGTTTGTTGATAGCAGCAATGTTTTGCAGTAAAGACAGCACTTGCTGTCACAAGAGCCAGGGATGGAACCTGCAGCGTACAGCAGCAGCAGGAACGCTTGGTCGCCTTGCGTCACTTTATCCTGCAGCTGCGTGGTTGCAAAGAACTTCAAGCAAGCCAGCCACACAAGCGGATGTGTAGGGCTTGCGACACCACTGACCCAGACACCAATCACGGGCACCCCATAAGCCTGCATGGTACCTAACTTCATCAAAGCTCCAGTCTGGGGTGCACCATGCACAGCATAAAACAGCAGCCATGTTTGCATCTGGCATGCAAAGGTTCTGCTGATCAAAGTCAGTGTCTGTGCATCACACCAAAATGCTGCAAGATGCAGTCTCCTGAACATGTGTGTGCTGTTCTTTGATGAAGCTTATATACCGTACTGGCACAAACTCATCCTGCAAAAATATGTATATATAGTGCTCTGTGGGAATTACGCCACAGTGCAGCGTGTTAGAAGAGCGACATAACAAAAACAAATTCGAAATTTTGAGGGTGCGGGACGAAGTTGTGCCAGTATGGCAAGCAGTACTCGAATAATTTCTTGGAACAGCGCCTACATTGGGGTCATCTGCAAGCAGCGGCAGCAAGCTGCGAGCCTGGTCCATGGACAATAGCCCATTCTGTGATGCCTTGACTGTGGCCTGCTGCTGACCGTCTTGCAAGGACTGAGAAAGTGGCACTTGGCATACTTTCTTGGCATACAAGGGTGTCAGCAGCACAGAGGCTCCTGGCACAGCCACTTGACAGTGCAGCTGTGCAGCATTGCTGTGGCAGGACACTGAGTAAATCTGCACACACGCAGGACAGGCTCTGAATCGTGCTTGCAGCTGTGATGACACAGCAGCCCTGATGACCACAGCAGTGACAAGTATCGATTGATTGACACAGCACAGCAGCTTTAGCAAGGTCAAGGGAGGAGAGCATGCGAGAGACACCTCACCTGCTGCACGCTGGCAGGAGCTCTGACATTCAGCCCTAATTCCACTGCCGCTGTAAGGTGTTGTGCAAGCTCAAGAGCTAAGTCCCCAAAGCAGCATTCATGTAACTCCTTCTGTCCTTGTGCAATTGGCAGACTGAAGGTGGCCTCTGCAAGATCTGATGGGCCTGTGTTTTGACAGATGTTTCTGTCATTCAGGTCCAATATCCTGCTGCCTGCTGCAGGAACAACAGGAAAAACAGCTGCAAATAGGATACAGAGCAATGTGCAAAGGCTGTACCTGCTCCAACTGCCAGTGAAACAACATTGCTGACTCCCACATGCCATGCAGCTGGTACATGCAGCTGTTTTGCGGCAGCAGTCTGCTCTTGCAAAGACTTGAACGCTTGCTGCCTGAGAATGACAGCCGGCAGGAAAGCCTGTACAGAGCATATCATTGTCATTCAATTTACTTTACTACAAAGCTCAAAGCGACAGCACTTTAAATGCAAACCACCTGCGGATGCAGATGAACACAGGGTCCAGTTGCAGTCCTATCCCAAAGAAATCGCCTGCTGGAAGGAAATCTCCAAGCCCTGACCGCACTCGAACTCTGTACCTGCGCCGACTTGTGCCGGGATGCACTAGCAAAGCTTGCTCGACTGATGACTGAACTAGATTGCGAGCTTGGCGGTGCAGCGTCCTGCCTTCGCCGGGGCTGTGATGCACTTGTGTTGACCGTGGCACTTAACGAGCCGTCAACCTCGCTGTCACCGGGAAAATATGCAGACCGGCTTTGCAACGCTTGTCGAGCTGCACGCGCAGCCATCGACGGGCCTGATACCGTCAGATGGGCATCCTAAGCTTGCAATTTGCTTGCAGTTTAAACGTAGTTTGACTATGTTCACAACAGGGCAGTTCTCCCTATACGCCCTTCTCAAAGGGGCATCCAGGGGCCAACAAACACCTCGAGCATGACTGACAAGTATCAGACTACAAGGCATATCTAAAGCATGAGTCAACAAACGAACTGTGGGTGGGCAAGGTTGTATGATACAACTGCGCTGGGTATGGGATCCACTTGCAAGCAGAGAAACAGCCATTGACCACAGCTGCAGAAACAAATGTTCAGGATTTTGCTCGAGTTTGCGCAGAAGATGCTGTTGCTGTACAGCACATCAAACAAAACAGACACAACATCTGCGCCTTTGTGCTGTTGGCACGAATAGCTCACCCAGTATGAGCACTGCTTATGACATTTGTGATGGCCATGATGTCTGCACTCAGCAGACATTCGCTGTTCATATTCCTCTGCTTGCTGGCTTGGTCTGAAGCTTTAGCTGTGCCTCCATGAGGCTATGCATGTCAGTAGGTATGTCTTCCCTATCATTTGGTCTATTCAAGTAAGAATCAATTTCAAACTCATCAAGCTTGCCACTGAGAGAGTCCAGTCCAAGTCTTGAAGACTCAATCCCAGGTAGCCTTTGTACTCTGCAAACAAACCTGTGCTTGAAGCGTGCCATCACAGGACCACATTTGAAATTTCATATTTGCTTAGTATGCAGAATACCTTCCCAAAATCTGCTTCTCAAGGGCCATCCTCGCTGGCAACGCTGAGCCATATACGCTGCGCATCATCTCCAGTCTGATCTGCTCCTGTTGCCTTGGGTGCTAAGAGACCAGACAAGTGACAAAGTCAGCATGATTCCGGCATACTTTGAGCAGAGGGCTACAGTTTGAAGATGCCACAAAGTCTCAAGCAGCTTGCACACTCACGTTTCTCTGTATGGCTTCCACAATATGTGTGTTGCCAATATTGTCTTTGAGCGTGCCCAGACCGTGTCTAATCGAGTCGTGTGGTACGCTGAGCATGGGTAGGGAGGTCATCTCGTCCTGTATCGAAATCAAGCCCAATCAAAAGTGTTCCAAAGGCGCAGCAGTGGCTAGCCTGTTGATCGTCAGGTCCTACCATGCTGAGCTTTGATGGCGACTTATGATCCAAGTGCTATTTCCGATACTGGAAACGAGCTGCAGATAGCGAATGAGACAGCGAATGGTTCTCAATCAGTCACAAAATCTCCATAAGGTGCTCCACTGCAACACTGAGTTGCCTGTTTTGGCAATGGATCCTACTGTAAGCTTCCAACATCTCTCTCGTATCTGCACCAATCTGCGCGATGGACTTGAAAATTTAATTCTAGAGCAAGCCCTACACCGCTGTGCAGTCTAGTCTGTAAACATCTGAGATTGGGAAACAGCCCGTTAGCGACTGGTATGCATCGATCCTGTTGTTTTCTCCCAAAATTTCGTTCGTTGCGCTGCTGCATGCATTGCACCAGCTTCGAAGGTTACGTCTGAAACCGCTACAACAACGATTGCCGATGTGATCATGGGACTCTGGCAGCCGCTTGACCTTCATCAGCCTACAGTCATGACAACAGCAAGAGCATCAGCTGTGCAACGCAGCTTGCAAATGACTCATTGACTTCTGCACAACGTAATGTGACATTGATTGGGGTGTACGCAGTTCCCTTGAGGCTGACTGACGTAGAGATGGCGGTGAGAGGGTATCTGACCATTGTAGTCACTCAGGCTTCTAGCAGGACCAAAGCAAATGATGTGGTCTGGGATTCCACTTTTGCTGAGGGCTTTGTCAAGGGTAAGCATGGTGACAATGTAGCTTTGCAAGATGACTAGTGGCTCATTCATTCCTCTGCTGTGTAGTGGAAGTTCGTGGTGGGCCTCGGAACAACAAGGTATCGCTGTGCTCTGCCTTCCCAATCATGTGTGCTTTTGCTCAGGTCGAAATACATCTGCGTTATGATACGCAGGTCGTGTCTTCCACAAAAGAGGTGTCTGATGGATTGTTAGAGTGGAATGAAACCTTGAAACTGTAAGTCTCCATGACTATCTCAGCTCTCATGTGCTGTCTATGCTGGCATGTATCTGATGGACACCTCTGCTGTGGAAATGCTTGCAAATATCTGTTTGTTGCTTTGCATGTTGGCATGCATGTATTCCTCATCTTGAACCTTGGAATACCAACCCAAGTTGCTGGAAATCAATCCCTCCTGGCCCATAGGGAGGTGTTAGAGGAGTCAAGGGAGTTACGCATCGTCCTCTGCCGCCCAAAGATATCAGGCTCAAGGACTGGAAGCGCTGTTGTTGCTGCCTGTGGTGAGCATATTAGTCATCTTTTGTATGCAAGGATCGCCTCACTAGTTGATACATTATGTGAGCAGTTTGCTGTACATTGTGCCATTGCTAAAGCTAGGCAGTCCACTCCAACTATTTTGCTCCATGCTTGCGCGTACTAAGAAAGACGTCCAGCGCATGATGGTGCTGAGCTGGTCCATGCTTTCTTCCCTTGTGCACTGCTCAAGTCTTATGTTGTGCAGCACCAGCAACATGGCAGCAAGGGGCTTAATAAGTCATGATCAGCACTTCTGGTATCAATATAACGAAAGACACTGCTCATATGCACCATCCTGCTCAAGTCTTGCGTTGTGCAGCATCAGCACGACAGCAGCAGAGGGCTTCACCAAGTTACCATCAGCTGTGTTGGCAGAACCAAAGACACTTCTCACATGCATTGTTCATCATGTCAACAGGTTTGTGTGGCCACAATTTTCAGAGCTGATTATGTTTAAAGAATGCACCCTCTGCAGGTATCTTTGTGGATGACATTTTGGATGCGGTCCCCATTGATAAGTGGTTTGAGATGTTCAAGCCGGGTGCAGCTGGGGAGGGGGGGTTCATCAGGGTCCACATGTCCTTCAGTGAAGACAACCCCTCTGAGTCCAGGGACCCATCCCCCACCGAGCCCCTGGTGCCCACAGGTATCATCCTAGCACATGACTTTGTAAGGACTATATAACCTCATTGGCCTAGTTGCAGCTGCGTACACTTATGCTTAGTGGCCTCTGGTGGCATTTAGACGCAAAATCAAGGTTCAGGCTCCTGTCCACTGTGATGTCTGCTTGGATTGGTCTTGTGCAAAACACAGGTCCCTTCAACACCAGAACCATTGTGGGAACAACAGGCATCATGCACGAAACACTGCTATATCTGACCAGATCAATGGGCCAATGCAATATACGCCTTGTGACACCCCTGGCTTTTCCTCGGCTGCTACCGGCAATCACCCAAGTTCTGACTCTGCACGGCAGCTTCAGCTGGACAGAGCACATGCCCATTGCAGCTGCCACTTCTTTTCCTTTGCCGGCATGTGTCCTGTTTCAATTGCACATGCAAAAGTAATACTGACTGCTTGAAGTGATGCATGGCTGCTGGCAGGAAAACTATAGACCAGGCGCGTCTGCTGCAAACACCGACACAATTTTCTGGTTAGTGGACTGTGGTGTTTGTTGGCATCAGCATGCAGTCTGGGCACCAAGCTCACATACAGTCTAAGACCTGCAGCAGCAGCTCGCCAACCAGTTGTGTGTGCTGCAGAGAATGGAGGCTCAGTAGAGACAAGACCTGGCATTGCAGAGAGCTTTGCGCCTGCGCTGTCTGGCTTCACATCAGAAATGCATTCAGACGTACAGAGCGCTCAGAAGGAGAACAGGCCTCCTGGCAGTCAGGGTAAACACGAACTAGACCCCAATGTGTGTGAAACCATTGCGTGCACAACAGTGTATCACATGTTGCTGAGCATCAGCGGCCAGGGCTCACCGCAACTGGCTGTAGTCTCATTGTGAATAGTCATGACGACGCTGCTCTTTGTAGACATGTTTCCATGCAAGTTGCGGGCAACGCAGCGCTCGTTGTAACATCCAGATCTGCACTTACCCAGCATCTTGCCATTTTAAGCACATCTTCACAACAGCGCAGCCATGGCCCTTTACATGCATACTTTTTAAGTGCATGATCCATTGATTTGCAATCTTGGAAGCATGTCATGTGAGCAACAGCGGCAGTTTTGCACAGATGCAGGCCCCTTATTCTGCATGTGTGGCATATAGGGTTGAGGCACACCTGTTGCGTTGACTGAATCTGCGCCTATGCAGGATCCCAGAACATGCCATCGCCTTCCTCATCACTGCAGCAGAAAACAGATGAGGCTGAGTCCAGGGAAACCTCACCTGACTACTCTGAGGCTGAGGCAGAGGTTCAGGGGGCTGAGTCAGAGAGTTTGGTTGACAGATTTGTGGAGATTGAGCCAGAGATGGGAACGGACACTCAGGAGGTTCAGGAGATCCACTATGAGAGGGAGCCTGACCTACCCAAGCAGCTCACCCAGTACAAAAGGGAGGTTGCATCTCCCAAGAAGCACAAGAAGAAGAGTGGGTAAGGCACACATCTGATAGGCCCCAGCATGCCCTGAGCCTTGGGAGAGACACATGCTGGATGTATGGGTGAATGCTGTGTTGTGCACCTTGCAATATTTGGAGCTATGCAGGGCAACCTGGGCGCTGAAAGACTTGCCAACACTCTCTGTACTTTTACTTGCCTCCATTGATGCACAGACAAAAGCGACAGCATGTTTTGGCTAAATCTCATGTTGACCGCAGGGGCAAGGGCATTGCAAAGCTCCTGGGGGGTCTTCTGTTTGTGGGTGCTGCAGGAGCAGCTGCTTTGTACTTCAAGCAAGAGATGGACAAACGGCCCCACACTCAGCATGAGATCCTCATTGTCGATGATGACATTGGGGAGACGATCAAGACAGAGTGAAAGCTTTGCATGTTGCTGATGAATTGGTTTGCAGTGTGATCACCTTGCTACTGTATCAGTGATGTACAATGCAAGGTCTGTAAGGAGCTGAGCAGCACAAGAGAGTGCAGTAGCACATTTAGTACTGCTGCCAGTGGTCTTGTCAGGCATGGTCCTAGTGTTGCATCCTATGTGGACAGCAGTCTTTATGATGTAATTGTGTTGTATCTGTAAGAACCACAAGACACAGCAACACAAATGTTAGACATCACAGCTTGACTACGGTTGCGCAACCTTGATACTAGTTTGCCAACAGAGCTGGGTGTATTGGAGCCACACTATGCATAATAGTGCTCCCCAAATTTTGATGTCAATAGTTGTCTTGCTGCAGAAAAACCTAACATACAAACTCTAAGAAGCATGCACAGTTTCCTTGCACACAAGGAACTGCATTGCAGTGTTGCATACGACCAGCAGCCACACAGCATGAATTAGTCGGTGGTCGGGCGTCCCCTCCAGAACACAGCAAGAGCTGATCCTCCTAAAGCCATGAAGACCACACTTACTGCTGCCGGCACTGATACCATGACATCAGGAAAGTGCTTCTGCGCCAAAGCAAATCCCAAAGCAGCACTCTGCATGCCTGCAGGTACACAGCGCATGAGCTCAATGTATATCCTCTAGGCAACAGGTGGCACATGCTTGACAGAGCAGCCTTGGTAATGCAGGCTCGCAGTCTGCTGCTGCAGCATCTACAATAACTTGGCAGGCCACAAGCAATCCAAACATCACTACCTGGACCAAAGCACCCATCTCTAAGCATTGCACAGAGTCAAGTCGCATGCTGCTACTGCTCAGAATGCCGACATACAATGACCAGCTTCCCAGTGTGCAATGCACAGCATACCTGTCTCAATGGACACTGTTCGGGCAGTCTTCTCATTGAACTTCAGGCCTTTGCTGAGGAAGTAACCCATGGTAAAGGCTGCAAAGTGCAGCACTGCTACTGGAAGAAGAAGACTGACACCCTCAGCCCTGCAGTCATTGCAACAAGGAGTTGAGAACAGGGCAGTTTCACTCTGGCCTCAACTGTCTGACTCTGAGCATGAATGTGATCCGGACACAGCTCAGGGATGAAACCTCATCCTATTCCTGTGCATTGGCATGAGCGTCAACAAGGCTGAAACAAGGCACTGCTATGCTCATGCATCAGGAGACATGGTCAATCATGGAGACACGCTGACAATCCTGGCAATTGCTGACCAAAATGTATGCAAGACACATCACTGTCATCAAGACAGCATGCAGAGCTTTGGAGTGGATGTAGCACTTGAGCACTGTGGCCACTTGAGCGCAGGGGGCTGCACACAGAAGGGTGGTGATGGCCACCCCAACCAGGGGTAGCCATGCTGTGAACTTGACCACCAGGTCGTGGAAAAATTCATTGGCCACAACTCCCAGCAGCGTAGGGACAAGCACCACTTGGAACGTGGATACTGCTAGGCCCTACGTACAAGTTGAAGGGCTTTCAAGACCCAAAGAGCCAGACCAGCTGTATGCAGCTCCACAGTGGCTGTGCAACATGGAGATGCAACATGGTCTATGTGCTGTATTCTGTGTGTAATGGGAAGGGCTTCACTGACTGTTGACCTTTGAGCTTGTGGCCAGACAAGATGACTTGTGATCAGAGATTTTCAGGATGTCAGCAGGTGAAAGTGCAAAACATGAGTGCTATTTGGACACATGTGCACCAGTGGACATAGTTGCTGGTAAACAGATTGCTAGCCAGCAATCACATGATTGCTGGCTAGCATGCTTTGACATGTGATGCTGAATGAGCACATAGCAGGGCAGCAGGCAATGACCTGTAACAGACATTTTTAGCCATGCTTGCTTTCCTGAACAAGCACAAATACATACAATAAACGCATGCCAACAGCAACATATGCAGGTGCAGCAGGTGCTCAAGAGCACCCACAAGTTTTGTAACAAATGCAGGCGCAGCAGGTTTTCAAGAACGCCCACACCTTTTGCCAATAGTGTGCAAACAATAAGTGAATATCATGGCATTCCACAGGGTATGAAAACTCATCTTCGCTGGGCACATTGCCGGAATGCAGACCCTCTTGCAAAATGACAATGCACATGGAAGCATTCGCATACCTTGGCATCCACTGCAATGTAGGCTCCAGCTAGAGTCTTAGTCAGTAGAGGGGTCATGACAATGGCTCCCAGCGTAGACGCTGTTGTCATCAGCACTGATAAGGCCACATCTCCATGAGCAATGTATGTGGCCACGTTTGAGGACTGCAACACACCTTGGCCATGTAAGGGTGTGTCATGGCATGCAAAGGGCTGCTGTGTTATGTTGGCATCAAGCTGATCAGCAGTCAAGTAACGTGGGCAGTTTGTCATCAACAAATTGCAAAGCTGCATGGGTGAGAGTGTTCTGTCAACACTCAGCAAGCCTGATTGGATGAAACTCCCTGACACAGGAGGACTGTACCATACTACAGGAGGAAAGCAGACAGTATGCTTCCTATAAGAGGGCATGGACTGCCTCAGAAGTTTCACAGGCGCGCCTCCTTGAATTGTTCACAGGCTAAAGGTAGCTGGTTGCAAAGTCACATGACAGCAACAAAGAAGTGACTGAGAAAGCAGGAAGGGGGTGACAGCATAAGTAGATGTATGAGTGAGGAATAGGGGGCAGTGACCCACCTGACCCCCAGGACAGCATGACACAAGAATAAGCCCAGTGGCCAAAGCAGGCGATAGGTTCAGGACCTGCAGTGGACATGAACAGGTACTGTAGCTTAAAGACATGATGCTGTATAGGCGGAGCAGGGCATCATTGCCAAGTGGCCCGTGAAAACTGAATTGTGCATGATGACCAGCGTGGCAGTGATGAGCACTAGTCAGTGTCTGATGCGTCGACAGCAGCTCTTTGCAGCAGTGTGCAGTCAACAATCACATGACAAATTGACGGCTGCAATGAAGCAAGTCCTCAGCTAAGTTGGCACGCATGCCTGCTGAAAGCATCTGAAGTCAGCAGCCAGACTGTTGGTCACAATGACTATAACAGTACCTTTGCAATGCCGTACCCAAGCAGTGGCTTCACAATATATTGAGCTAGGTAGCCCACTCCTATGGGAACAGGATCTTTGGCACACTGCATCATAAGGCCAAAACATCTTGAGCAGGCTATGCAGGAGCTGCATGTCTACAAACTACAGCATAAGCAAGTAATGGAAGACATGCTTGCGAGTGGTGTCAGCTGTTTGTGTGGTGAATTTCACGATAAGGGCCACAGAGCAGGTCAACAATCAATGGCAGTTGCCCGTTACACGGTTATAGTAAAGCTCAGCTGTGCATCAAGCTTATGGCAGAGCAAATTTGGTACACAATGATGCTACCAGAACTTGCCTTTTTGAAATCGTCAAAGGTCAGTGTGAGCCCCATGGACAGCATGAGAAATCCCAGCAAGCTTGTGAACAAGCCACTGGTGCACCATGCCACAGACTGGGGCCTGCTAATGCCAATGGCCGCTCCCAAGCAAACCTGTGCCAAGCAAGTAAAGAATGTGAAGTCACATAATGCATAAGCGGTTCTGGCTACGCCCTTCCACGCAAAGGAGCATGACAAGATTGCGTGGGACAGCTAGTTTGTACCCAGACAGGAAACAGAGTAGTCAACACATCCGCCACTTTGTCCAGCTGTGACCTAGGTGGTGTTCCTGGCTCTGGGAAATTGGGTTCAATGGGAGCAGCGGCAGCCGCGGACTGTGCCCGGCATATATGCTGCAGTCTGCAGACATTACGATTCTGAGTGGTGCCGAGATGCAATAGGTGCGCGAAGCGGCGCGCATCTAGTGCTGATCAGTAAAAGCTCGAAGCTGTCAGTATCTCGGCACCTTGATGAGTTGGTATATCTTCTAGCCGGCAAGGATCCGATCGAAGCATTCGGTCTGAGGTGAACTCGTTCAATGCTTGTAGGTCGACTAGGCAGACGTGTTTGAGCCGACCATGCCGGCGACGCACGAGACGGCCCTTGACACCTGGCGCTACGAGCGACGCGCAACTCGGCCGTTGCAGGGTAAAGCATGGCCGTCGACATGGCGGATCGACAGCCAAATGCTTGCGCTCAAGCGTTCAGCGACTGCTTGACCTTCCGAGTCAATGGCCACCGGTCAACATTCCTTGCAACATTCCTATACACACAGGCATGCAAACATTTTTTGACATTGTGTGTCCACACACATTGGCAAGCACTCAAGTCTTGTGTGAAGCAGCTGCAGGTTTGCCAGGATATTGAACAAGTCGTACTCCATGCATGCCGACAATGTAGGACTGAGGTAAGTTCAACAGGGCCTTTTATTTTGGTCTTATGTTACGCTGACTTGGCAGAGATGGCAGCGCTGACACTCTGAGTCATGGTCAGCTGCTCAGCAAGCAACACGTGCTGCTTCAGTGCCAATCTTGCTGAGCACAGACAGCTTCATAGCAGCACGCAAAAGTACAAGATACCTGATGCGGTCACGCTCATTGTCACATCTAGCGTGAAAGAGCTTTCATGTCTGTACATACTCCACAGTATGTTCACAGAAAGAATTCCGGAACAAAGCGTACAACTATAAACAATGAAGCAAGATACTGATGTTGATTCCACTCAGTCACTGTCTACTCAAAACACAGCAAGTTCTCCAGTAAAAGCCAGCTCAGGGGTTTGAACCTTACAACCCATACACAGGCATAACAAACTTGATGACAAAGTATACAATAGCGCCAGTGAACAGGTAGCTGTCAAATCGATCCAGGAGGCCACCGTGGCCTGGGATCAAATTGCTGGCATCTTTCAAGCCAGCATCTCTCTTCATGGCAGATTCTATCAAATCACCAAATAGACTTGCAGTGAAAACCAAGGTGCCCAAGCAGACAGCAGCACCTGCATTGACAGGCCAGGCCAGAACTCGCCAGAATCCCAATGCTGTTGCTAGACTGCAAATCAGGCCCCCAACTGCCCCTTCCACCGTCTTTTTGGGGCTGATCTCTGTCAGGCGTGTCCTGCCAAAAGATTTCCCACAAAAGAAGGCGCCAGTGTCTGCTGCAATGACACATGCAACAGCCATGATTGTGGCCACGAGACCCACAGTCCAGTGACTGAGACCACCAAACAACACCTGCGTGTCGCAATTCATAGTTGCACATAGTCATCACAGTGAGCAATCCAGCGACAATGACTGCTAGTTGTGGTTGCATTGTGCTTGGTACATGTGATCCAGCATGTGCTAGCTGTGTTGCAAGCTGTGATCAAGCTGTGATCAGTTGCTGTTGAGTTGCATTCGCAAATTATCATTAAAAATGCTCAATGCTCATCTTGCAGATATACTCACCGGCCAATCATGTACAATCTGACTGTGCACCGCTGGCGCGCTCAGCAACCTCAGCTTGACCCAGAAGCTTGGCAAGTATCCTGCGACCAGGCAATGCATAAGACAATATGCCTTTTGACATGCCCTTTATCAAGCAAGGAACAAAATAGCAGATGAACCTCAAGGTGAAGCTTACCACAGTAAAACAAGCCAAAGACAGCTGATGCTAGCTGAGCTGTTGTTGGCTTTTCTGTCAATGACACATGCACCGCCAAGACTGCAAAGGAGGCAACTGCCAGAGCGGCTGTAGCTCTGCCATGGGTTATGTGTGTCCAGATGCTGAGTCCCAAGCACATGGCTGTTGTGAGCGCGCTGACAATGGGCGACGGCGGGCTTTGACCTTCGGACATGCCCTTGGATGTTATGAAACCAAAGAACTCTTGGGTGGCTTGATACGCAACCAAGCATACTGCCCCAGTAAATATCCAGCCCCCTGTTGTGATGACAACTGCTCCAAGCAGCCCCAGCACTGTGCCAAAGATTACCCGCAGAGCAAGGCTACCAAGGCCTTTGCCTCTGACAGGAAGATCTGGTAAGGGGATCTCTGGCAAGCCTGATGCTGCGCCAGTGCTGGCATTCGCAGAAGTCGACGCTGCTGCGGTCTGTGTCCTCCTAGTCCTGCAGGACTGCTGCCTGCTCGAGCTTGAACTATGCCAGCTAGTCCTCCCTGATGTGCTTGCTTCGGCCTGAGTGCCTTGTTGATCACACGCACAGACAACGGACACAACGCTCCCAGGCCGACAAGGTAGGCCGCTATCAGGTAGACCTGATCGCCGATGAGAAGGCGTCAAGGAAGTTTTGGCCGATTGATTAAACGCTGAAACTGGACGAAGAATGCGAGCAGAGTGCCAAGCGCCTGTCTGCATTCTCGGGCCGGGGTGTCCCGGCCTAATACACTGACTGCAGCTGCAGTATCACTGCCTGTCTACGTTGAGACTTCGCTTGTGAGCCCAAGCCCACACAAAGATTCAACCCGACAAAATTGTGCTTTTCATCGTCGATGACCTTTGCAGCATGTTTCGATGCTTTGATCGAGCAGGGAATAGTCGAGTTTTTTGCTCTGCAGTCTGTATTCCCACCTGCACTCCGGTGCAACAGTTAGATTTAGATTCAAGGTGAAGGCGCTGCAGGTCTGAGCATGCACATGTAGGCTCCGGCGCTAGACTTGCCGGTGACCTGAAGCACAGGCAGCAGTAGCAATACGTTTCGTGTACAACCTCACGGACTGTATTTAGGCAAGGAGCCCGCACACCCTTCCCAACACCTTTGTCACGGTACAGCATGTCGGACGAAGCATCTGACGACGAAATGCACGACGCTGATTTGAGCTCTCCAAAAGCAACAGAAAACGGCGACGCTGTGCAGTACGGCGAGCTCAATGTTTCCAGTCTGGACAGCGTGGCTGTGGGCGTAGCTGCAGGCAACATTCACTTACAAAGCGCAAATGCAGCTACCTTGGCGCTGCCGGAGGCAAGTCAACTTATTCTCGTGTGCATTCAGCAGAGCCTTCAGCCAGCAACATTGCACACGTCTCCTCCGAAGCAAGCTGTGATGTACCATGAATTGATCAGTCCACTCGTGCATGGTATAGGGCAGCAAAGAAGCTAGAGAGCAGCAAGAACGATTGCTGGAGGCCGTTGAGGAGCGTCGTGCACTTAGGGAAACCACTGTACCCACCAGCGATGCAGATGTCCGGGCAGCCCTTAGAGCCATTAAAGAGCCTGTCACGCTCTTTGGCGAGCAGCAGGTATAACTGCACCCTTAACTGTTGCGTCTTGGCCCTCCATGCAATTTCAGCACTGCAATCATCACCAACAAAACTCAGGTGGCAACAGCCTATGACTGTTGCTCATTTCATTCTCATGTCATGCTGAATACCAGCGGCGACATTCACCACACGCTCTTTTGCATTCATGCTGTGCAAGCCTTGACAATGTGTGATGCGTGTGTACAGATGGAGCGGCGTGCTAGGCTGCGCAAGATCATGGCGACCATGGATGATGAAGATGAACGGAAGGCTGCATTGCCAGGTCAGATTGCATGACAGAGTATCCTATACATTACAGTGTCACTGTTGCTGGCTCGCGCACTTGTGGCTTGCTGACGTCTGGCCTTGCATGGGCTTGAGCAATCAAGGCTAGCACTTGCATTCAGAAATGTGCAGTTGGACAGCTACACATGCGCATGTTTGAAACTACAGCTGCTCGTCATTGGTGGCAACAGCATACATGCTGTGTGATCCAGTCAGAAACTCTGCAAGGTTCATGCTTGCCCTTGGAAGTCAAGTCACATGCAGGGCAGTTGCCAATGGCTTGCTTAACACCCACAAAAAATCAGCCGTCAGGGTCATGGTGACAACTTAACACAGCCTGCTTTCCACCTTGTACTCACAACGTTTGCATTCTGCAACAACTGACACATTCCATGTCAGCAGGTGGTGCGTTTGAGGAAGAGTATGAGGAGGCTGCACCGCCAAAAAAAGAGCTTTTCTACACCGAGGGTAGTGCACTACTGAAGCAGGCCCGCTTGCACATTGCCCACTTCTCCCTTGACAGAGCAGCGGTCCGACTGGCTGGAGCAAAGCGAAAGCGTGAGAGCCCAGATGAAGATGAGACAGCGGAGCAGGCTGACACAATCCGTCTCATGCGCAAGGTATTGTTCATCACTCTGTGTCTTCTAGGCTTGTGTTTGTTGCCATATTCTGGGAGGCACATCTGCACTGACACCAGGTTTCAGGTACCTGTCAGCTGAACTTGAGTCTGCTGAGAAGCTGGCAACTAGCAGTGTTGTGGCGGTAGTCCACCACTCAATAATACGACAGATGGAGCACAATTCAAATGCCGAGTCAGAGGGCATCACCAGCATGCAGAGCATGTGCTTGGGCTTGGTTGTCTGTCTGGCATTGACAACAGACATCGAGGTAGTACGACTCACCCCGCAAAGCATGTGAGGGTGATTTATAGAGCTATTGACAGCTGCGTACATGTGCCAAGCCACCATCAGCTTGATCTACAGGCTCACTTGCCATGGGTCTCTGCCCAGCCTCTCGCTGCTGGCAACTTTGAATTGTCAAAGCATAACCACCAGACAGCTGATGGCTTATCCAGTGTAGCATGTGCATTTCATTTGATGGAGCCATAAAACTTAGTAATGGCTTACTCAAGCTGCTGTACCTACTCACACGTCTCAAATTGGAAAGGATGCAATGCTGGAATGTGCATATCAGGCACATGTTGTGGGCTGCAGGTGACAAACCAGAGCAGTGAGATAGCTGATGACCGGCCCAGTGCTGCGTGTGAGTTTGCTCCTGATGGCTCAACTTTAGCTACTGGAGCTTGGAGTGGCCTACTCAAGCTGTGGTCAGTGCCTGACTGCCAGAAGAAGCTCACCATCAAAGCGCATGATGACAGAGTCACTGGTAAGAATTGCCAACTGCGTTACTGCAAGCTGTAAGCTGGTATGTTGACTGCCTGCTTGTCAGCATGGTGCGTCTGCACTGCCGCTGGTGTTTGATGTGTGGTGGGCCCAGCCCAGCAAAGCTGCTAAGCTTTTTGAGACTTGTTCCAGTCATTGCCAGCTGCGCACAGCCAGGCTTGCTGTCTGTACTTTGTTCAGTCATCCACTCACTCAGAGCTCTTACGCTGATCCATGCATTGACTCACCACCATCCCTCCCCCCCCTCCCTTCCTCTCCTTCCCTTCCCTCTCATGCATTCTTGCACTCACCCTGTCCTCATGACCAGCAGTACAGATCAGGGTGGCTCACATCCCTGCAGGGATTGCATGGCATCCAAGTCCATCTCAGACGCCTGGCACAGTCCAGCTAGTGACAGGCAGTGCCGACAAGACAGCACGGCTTTTCTCTGGAGAGGGCAAACAGTTGGGCTCCCTGCAGGTGACCTTCCCTCTCCAGTTCATGGTTGATGACATCAAGTTGCAATGCTGTCAGGTTGTGTATACCGGGAGAGCATGTCCTGAAGGCAGCCCCTTGCTTCGCGACCTCGTTCATGTCCTATTCTGTTTGGACAAACAGCCACGCAGTACTGCGATTGACTGCACAAAACACATGACTGCAGATCCGTTGTTTAGCACCAGGCAGCAACAGGTGGTGTCTGTATACACATGGTGTCATGCATTGCATGCCTACAAGTCTGCAGTGGATCACGCCACACTGTAAGGTTGCTGGCAGCCTTATGCCATTCACTCCACACAGTCGCGTGATATACATTCGCACCCTAGCAAGAGGCAAAATCTTGCTAGGTGCACCTGCTTGCCGCTGTCGTATACCTTCTGTAGCTGTGTCAATCTTGGAAGTGAACATACGTACTGAAGCATGGCTGCAGGCAGCCTTGTGCTGTTGACTGCAGCCAACTGTGTCATCTGCATTCAGGGGCATGGAGAGAGGCTGGGGCGGGTGGGGTTCCACCCCATGGGCCGTCATGTGGGCACTGCTAGCTTTGATGAGACCTGGCGGCTGTGGGATGTGGAGTCCTGCACTTGCCTCTTGGAGCAGGAGGGCCACAGTCGGCCTGTGTACACTGTCGCCTTCCATCCAGATGGATCACTGGCAGCCTCAGGCGGTCTTGATGCCATAGGTAGCTAATGACAACAATAACAGTAATAACGGTGATAATATTAACTATGATAGTATCAATAACAATAATAACAGTAGTAATAATAGTAACAGTGATAGCAATAGTAATAATAATAAATGTTCATGCTTTCTGGCTCATGATGAGCTGAGACGCACAGGGCAAGTCTTGTCTCTCCAGAGGAGTCTAAGATATCTATACATTTCACAATGTAGACTCTCTGTGACTGGTCCCAAGGCCCTTTTGAGTTCAGGTTTCCCTCTGAAAGGGAGGTGTTTCTAAATACAGTGGTGGTTCTGCATCTGGTGCCGTGACCAGGTCATTGAGAGCTGGACAACAGTGAACATACAGTTGCCGTCTGCAAGCAGCTTCTTGCATGTAACGGCTCAGCATTGGCAACGGCCAACTCCTTGTCACAGCTGTACAACGGTGTTCCAAATTATTGTGCAAGAAGCAGATTTGGAGACCTCTGTTGAGCGTGACACATACCAAAGGCATCCTCAATTGCATGCTTTCCCTCAGCAAGTGCCCGCCTGACTATCGTTCAATTGCTTGAGTTGCTACTTCACACAGAACAAGCTGCCTTCAGCATGCCAGAAGATTGTGTGCGAAATATATAGAGCATGATGCTTGTATGATGCAGGGCGGGTATGGGACATGCGCACAGGCCGCAGCATCATGGCCTTGCAAGGGCATGTGCAGGGCATCCTCACGATGGACTTCTCACCTGATGGTTACCATCTAGCCACAGGCAGTGAAGACCACAGCTGCAGAATATGGGATTTGCGGAAACGAGGATGTGTATACACCTTGCCTGCTCACAAGTCCTTGATAGCTCAGGTACTGCTCGGGCAGCCTGTTCTACACAGCTCAGCTTACTGTAGTATGCTGCTGCTGCTGCTGCTGCTGCTGCTGCTTGGCTTCCTACAGTGCAGATGGCTGTTCTGCTGCCCGACTATGAGGAATGTGCTTGGCACCAAAGAACTCAAGCTTGGATGAGTTGATCTCTGTGAAGACCCATCCACAGAAACAGCTGTATAGGGCGTCTCCATGAGTGCTTTTTGTCACCAGTGGAAAAGTCATGTGCGCTCTGAAGTGTACGTGTGATGTGCTCTGTGATGGTGTCAAATCCTTTGCGCAACGCAGGTGCGGTATGACCCCAATGATGGCTATTACTTGCTGACAGCTGGCTTTGACAACATCTCCAAACTTTGGTCCAGCAAGGATTACTCATTGATGGCAACCATGGCCGGCCATGAGGGGAAAGTCATGGGTGCTGACATCTGCCCAGACGGCTCTGGGACCATTGCCACTGTCAGCTACGATAGAACAGTCAAGTTTTGGGCTCCTGATACATACGAGGAGCCTGTGGATGCTGAAATGTAGCGCATGCAGGCAGCCTGATCATGTCAGGCGCCGGTCTTGTCATTATTTGTTGCCAATGTGTTGCCAACTTGTCATTCCAAGCGCACCTGATCAACCAATGTTGCGCTGCACATCAAGCCAGACATTTGCTTCTCGTGGTTTTTTAGACTGCATGCATATTGATTGTCTTCAAGTGCCAATATGCTTATGGTAAAAGGTTCTTTAGAAAGATTCCAACACATTTGTGGTAAAAGATCTCTCAGAAAGAATCTGACAGGGGACAAATGAGTCAAAGGGCTGTTGTAGAGAGCGCCGTATCACTTCTACATACGTGCTATATAGGATACTATAATTGAAGCATGCAATTTCATGTGTTGCTCCTGCAAAAGGCACGCTGTCTTCGGCTGCAATTAGATATTGTTACGCACACAACAGCACTGTGACGCAAATTCTGGCCACAGAGTGAACTCACTCTTGCGGTGCTGGGTACTGTAACAGAAACATCTGCGTGTCTGCACTCATTGCGCAATGATCAAGGCACCAAAGAGTGCTTGCAAAAGTGTTGTGCTGCCAGCCTTTCCTTACGGCTTAGTGCGTTTCAAACGGTATTATCGAAACAGTTGAGCCCACATTGTGCCTACAACATCACTTAGGCAGTTAAGTCAGTGAGGCAAGTATTTATACAAGAGCTTTGAGGCCTTTGATGCACTGTTGTTACACTGGAATGTAATCGCTTGATCCCTTACAGAACTCATATTTGATAGTCTTGATCTCAAATCACAATGATTACCCAAGGTACACTGTTTCAGCAAGATGAGCTGCCTGGCATCAAATGGTCTCACTAATGATTGCAGATCATCCTACAATACAAATCAGCAACATTTCTGATACCTCCACTGATTTCTTGGGAGTGCCAAGGTACCACAATGCACGAGAGCCATCAAAACAGCTATGTTACTGGTACAACTTTTCAAGCGGGATGAGGTCACTCTAGAACTTCCAGGTGTGCCCAGGGTCCTTTGCCCGGCGTGCAGGCTGGGTCCTTGTCGGTGCCTCCTCCTTGATCACTGTCCTGGCTTTGCCTTTCCTTGCCTGCCTGGGCTCCACAGGTGCAGGACCAGACTCACTCTGCACTACACCCGACCTTCCAGAAGCTGCTTCGCTGTGCTTTGCCACAAATTGCTCGGCAAGTGTGGATGCTGCAGCCTTGCTGCTGCGCGTTCTGGCTTTCAATGTTGCAGGTCTCTGAGCTGCTGGGGCAGGTGCAGCTGGCCTTGTCTTGGTTTGTCCTGCTCTAGTAGCCCTGGAGGTGCTCTGCACAGTTGCCCTGCCAGCGCTGGACTGTGCTGCTGTGGGTCTGACAGCACCAGGCTGAGCAGCAGTCCTGATGCTGCCTCCAGTCCTAGCTGTGCTCATCAAGCGAGCCACTGCAGCATTGCTGCCAGTGCGCCTCGTTGCTTGAACACTGCTGGGCTCTACAGCAGGGCTGTCAGCAACTGCCCTGACAGGGCTAGGGGAGGGCTGGGTGCTGCCAGCGGCCCTGTGGAGGTTGGCTGTGCTGAGCCGCCTGCTGACTGGAGTCATGTCCTCTGCGAAGCGTGTGTGCACAGCAGAGCTGCGGCTGAAGGAGGCGCTCCAGACCGGCCTGTCAGCAATGCTGCTGGAGGTGCTTGACCTCCTGTTTTCCTCACCTGAGCTCACTGCAGAGCTAGGCACAGTCCTGGTTCTGCCATTGCTGGCAGGCACAGAGCATGCAGAGGGGCCATGTGCCTGGTCAGGAACCGACACCACACTGTGCACTGGCAATGGGGGCTCTGCAGAGGGGGCTGTAGGGGTGTAGCCAAATATTCTGGCTCCCAATAGACTGCCCCTGGGGTTGCTGTGAACTGCTCTGGGTGGTGAAGGAGTTGCAGGGCTGCTCACAAGTGCCCGGAATGAGACTCTAGGGGAGAGAACTTGGGTGATGGCTGCCCTGCCAGCGGCATCTGAGGGAAGGGCCATGGAGAAGCAGCCCACTGCCGTCGGCCTGTTGCCAAGTGCCCTAACAGGGGACAATAGGTCCATTGCAGGGGGAGTGCCAGGGGAGGCTTCAAACCCGCAGTTGCTTCTGGTGCTTGAGGCAGACCTGCTGCCTGTGACCATCGCTCTGGTGGGGCTGGTCCGAGGCCTGGGGCAGGGTGAGGGGGAGCGCTGCAGGAGGGCAGACAGGTGGCGCCCACCAGCTGATGTGGGTGGTGTGGCCTTGCCCGGTGTTTGCGCTGAGGCTGCCAGGCCAGAGGTCACCCTTGCCTGCATCCCCAGGGACTACCACCTCAGTGTCACAACATCTGAAGAGCATTTGACTGCTTGGTGGTACTTGATTAGCAAAGTTGACCACAATCAACACCAGAAAGTTGAACTGAAAGAAGTAGCATTGGTCAGCCGCATGCAAGGGCTCATCAGCCAATATTGGCATTGACGCAAAACCAGCAAGCAAACATGCAAAAACCCTAGGCAGTGCAATGCTTGGCAAGGACACAGTGGTTGGAGAAGAGAGTGACCTGTGGGGTGAGCTTGTTGGTTAGGTTGGCCAGGGCAGGGCGCTGTGACCTGTTGACCAGGGGGGTAGCCTTGGGGCTCTCAAGGGAGGTGCCCAAGGCGATCAGCGCCTCCACAATAGCCATGGGAGGTGGCGACTCGCTTAGGAAAGCAGAGTGTGTGCTACTGACAGGGGAAAACGAGGGAGAAGTGCTGCCGGAGGTGTTGGCAGCTGCATCAGCATCCAGCTCAGCAGGTGAGGACTCAATCTCCAAGGGTGAGGAGAGGTGTTGGTTGGTGACAGGGGCACCTCTGATAGTAACCTTCAGGGGGTTGTCAGGGCAGGGGCTTGACTCAAGGACCTGCTTGTGAGCACGGGAGGCAGCCAGCAACAGACATGCTGCACGCCGCCTCAAGGTCAGCTTGCTAGGGTTGCTGGCATGCAGCTGCACATGCGGAGTGCCTGCCTCTGGGTCAATCACCTGCAGTGCAACAGCCTCTCTGATGTTTGTCAGGCACTTTCCACACAGTGCAAACCGCACCTCAACAGATGATGTACTTGAACATACTGCAGAGAAAGTATACGTTACAACTGATGCGTTTTGCCATCATGCTTTAGCCAACCACAACTTGCTGGTACACTGCAAAGGCCGATCAAAAGCAACCAGGCAAATCCCTGTTGCATTGTGTCACCTTGTCATGTCATTGCTGTACATGCGCATCGAACATCGAACAAGACAGCCACTACAGCAAGCGAAAAGCAGAGCATGATGGGCGAGCGACACATGCTTTGACCGCAAGCCCGCTCAGCTAGACTTCCACAGCACAATCAACGTGCAAGCATGCAAGCCATTGAAGCAACCAGACAGGCCTAGGTTCTCACCCTGTGAACAACAGCCTGCCGATTTTGGTCGTCTGGGAGTGGGTGGGGGGTGGTCAACAGGGCCCTCTGCTGGGAGGATGGGGTTGAGCCAAAGGAACGGCTGGCCTGCAGTCACAGCACCATCAGGATTAGCTTACAAAGGGAATACGTGATGCTGCAATGCAGATGCAACTGCAGTGACAATGCACTTTGCATCAAACCGCAGTGCTGCTGCAAGCTCGCAAGTCCATGAGCCACAGGATGGAAATGCAAGAGTTGCAGCTCGCCTACAGCACTAGGCATGCATAAGCAGCACAACCAGATGGCTTTTGCATGCAATACATGACATCAAGAGCTGCCACACTACTGGTCAAGGTCTTTTGAGCATTGTTTGTAGCATGATTGGGCTTGCATTTAAGTCAAGACACAAAATTGACCAGATGCAATGCCACAACATCTCATGTGTCTGAGAACGCAACAGCCTGGGTCTATACCTAGCCATTTGTCTGAAAGGGGGGCCTGAAGGGGAACCTAGAGGGGGCTATGGGAGGGGAGTTGAGGGGCATGGGAAGGGACAAGAGGAGGGAAAGCAGTGGAACAACAGCGAAAACACAGGAGAAGAGGTACTCCACAGACAGTTCAGACTTTCAGCAGTTGACACTTGCGACAGGAAGCAGACACCCACCATGTTTGCAAGCCCGGCTGGTGTAGCCCGGGTGGTCTGCACAAAGTTGGGTCCCCTAGACAGCTCCTTGGTCAAACGCGCCAGATCCTGCAAAAATAGATGTTGTCAGCTTTGAGAGACCTACCACAATGTCTTACAATCCAAAACAAACCAGCACAGTTTGCTACCATTTGTGCTCAGCATGCAAAAGTCAATCAACCAGACCTGCTGGCATCATTGCTTTTCCACAGATGTCATATTGAGTAAATGAACCAGTTCAAAAGGCTTTAAAATGGTATGCGTCAGACATTTACTGACAGACGACATCTGATGCATGGCCATGGCATAGTCTTACAAGCACCAGAAGTTGCAGCGACACAACTGACCTCCATCAGACAGTCAAACACATCTGACTTGTGACTGGCCACAGATGTTGAACTCATGGGTGAGTCAGCACCAGAGAGGCAGGCAACACCAGATGTGGGGCTGTCTGCAGAGGGGGTCGAGGGCGTGCCACCAATGCTCAAGCCCAAGGGAGATCTTGCCTGCAGACACAGCACCACCAAAATCAGCCTTCAACACACATGGTGATGCTGCAAGGGGACAACTTTAAAAGTGTAGTTCAGCACACTTTGCAAAAGCTGCACTGCAGTGTTGCTGCAAGACACCCAACACATGTGCCTGTGGGCCTTGTCATCACCAAAAATGGAACTGCAGCTTGCTTGCAGCGTCAAGCATGCGCAAGCAGCACACCTATTGCACGCACCTGCAATGACATCAAGAGCTGCTGCAACACTGGTCAGGGAGTCTAAAGGTTTGTGCCTTGCTATAAGCAAGGCAACAGCCTGGGCCTATCCCTAGCCACTTCTTGGCTACCACCTGGGAGTTTGAGTAATTTTGTCATGGCTGCAATCCGAGTTGGGAACAGGGGGCTGGCAGGAATCCAGGAGGGGTGAAAGGGGCATGGGGAGGGGGGGAAATGGTGGAACAATAGGGGGCTACTGCAGGTAGGGGAGAGAAGGTACACAACAAACAGTCTTCAGGCTTTGACAGCTGGCAGCTGTGACAAGAAGCAGACACCCACCATGTCCGCAGGTCCAGGTGGTGTAGCCCGGCTGCTCTGAACAATGTTGAGTTGGCGGCGCAGCCTTGACACCTCCTTGGTCAAAGCTGCCTTGTCCTGTACAAAAAGGTTTTGTTAGCTGTCAAAAGACCTATCACAGTGTCCTGCATATCAGCACAAATCAGCATAGTGGTAGCACTTTGTGGTGCTCAGCATAATCAACTTGATGAGCCAGACATGCTGCAAATGAAGCAAACATGCCCCTTGCGGTAGGCGTACAAGACTGTGAAACACGTGGTGTCATGTGAGCATAGATTCTGCACTGCAAGCCTCAGTGCTTGTTCACTGATGGCAAAGTGAGGACAGGACAGAACAAAAGGGCTGACAGAAAGGTGTGCAACCTGGCAATCATTGACGGATGACAGTTGACTAATGACCATGGTACAGCTCTACAAGCTCTAGAAGTGCAGCATCACAACTGACCTCTATCAGACATTCATTCTCCTTGCGAAGCTCTGCGACAGCGCCCTGTTGCTCGTGCAACTGTTGTTTGTAGACCTGCTGCAACCTGGATCTTTGCATGTCTGCAGCCTCAATCTCCTACAGCACCAAGAAATGATTGTGAATACAGGCACCAAAGTGCTGTTATTGATTGGCCAGCAGTACTGCAGATTCTGGAACTGTACAATCGGTACGAGGCAGTCACTTGAGTAGAGCACAGGGGCTTGCTGGACAAACAGCATGTGCTGCAGTAATTGCATCATAATTTGCTTACATTTACTGCTAAAACTATGAGCCATGAAGATTGCTGACCTGTCTGAGGTGAGTTTCTATGTTGCAGGATGCATTCTCCAGGTTGCCATAAGCAAACACAAACTCTTTGTGTTCCTTATTCAGAGCCACGAGCTCCTGCAACCCAAACAGAGTCAAGGGTCTCGCACAAGCTGAAACAGCTTGGTGGAGCTGTTCTTTCATATTTGGGACAGACCAAGAACTTGTCACCTTCTCAAGAACACAGATTTTCTGGGCACTCCGCCGCAGCTCCGACTGCAGCTCGGCGTGATCAGTTGAAACCTGCAACCATGAGTCAGAAGTTCGTGAGCGGGTGGAAGCGAGGAAACCGGGACCAACTAGACACACAAGACCCGCTCCGGTAGCTCACCTGTGCGCAAAGTCTACGGCTCTCCACCAGAGCTTCCCAATGACGAGCCGCAATGTAATTGGCGTTTGCAACCTGGGCTCGCTCTTCAGCCATGTCCTGCACACAGCTCAGAAGCTTAATAGCAACCTTGGACCCAGAGGTCTGCCGACAGAGGGCACAGCAGGGCCACCGGCAACCAAACAGATAACGTCAGCGAATGTCCGCACGACCATATTGTCAGGTACCTCTGTGTCTTCAGGCTGTCGGACCGCTGCTATGACTGACAACGGTCTAGAAGCCATGAGTCTTGACCGCGGGACACCCTGGGCAAAAACACCTGAAGAAACTGCTCAAACGCTCTGTCACTAACGTGCGCTTCTCCGAAGATGACAATATCGCAGGAGGATGTTTGCGCTAGGCCATTTGTGCCTAGGCCCTGGCCTAGATGTGTCAGGGTTGACACTGGACCAAGCGGCCTGAACGCAGAAGAAGCCTGGTAGGGGCCTTGTTTCACCTGATCGTCAGTGAACGCTTTGCAGACCCTGTATTGCAGCTGCACAGGGAGTTTTGCGAAGGGACGTGCTCACAAACTGTTGGCTGTCTCTGGTAAGGTTTGAGTTCCTCCAATTGAGCATCCCGCACTCGACGTTTTCCGTAATGTCAACGGAGCAGCTTCCGTAACCGCCTCCGTGACCGAGGGATCACTTCTCGCACAGTTGCGCTGCTATCTGCGATGCTATCCTAAACAAACACGGGCAGGTCAAAGCCTTACAAGCAGACGGAAGCTACCAAGGGAATGGCTAAGCTGCATGGCTTCCAGCGTAAGCTGCTGGACCACATCAAGCAGGGAGGCAACGACTTCATCGTTGCACCAACCGGCAGCGGCAAGGCTCGCATAGCCAAGGAGCTCAGTGCCCTATGGCTCAACAAGAAGAGCACAGCTCGCACATTTTTGCTGACCAACACAGGGCCAGTGGCTCACTAGCAAGCAGGTAATTTGCTCAAGATCAAGAGCTCAGGACCATATTGGTCAAATTCAGTCTGTGAGGGCCATTGCTACATTGGCAATGTCTACATAAGTGCTAGAACTTTCATGCCTGAGCTGTATGAGCGGTGAAGATCGCCAACTAAGGCTAGTCTGCTTGACATTTCCTCTGTCGCACAATTTAGCTGCTCAATGAATCCTGCATGCAATTGTGCATGCAGCCTTTTCGGCTGGTTGTGAGTGTTTAGTATGTTGCAACTCCAGCCACCCTTGTGATTTTGATAGTCTATGCATATGCTTGGCAGGCTGATGTTGCTTGGATGTTGTGCAGGTGTCTTCAGTGCCACACCTTGCATGCAAACCCTCTCCAGGAACTATAGCCTGCTTCCCTAGTGAGAACACCATCAAGCCAGAGATGTGGATGCTGCCATCAAGTGCAACAAGCTGCTGGTCATGACAGCTCAGGTCTCCCTGAACATGCTTGAAGCTGGTGTCGCCAAGCCTCAACACTTCAGCCTCATGGTGAGCTGAAATGCCATAGTGGCGGTGCTTTGCCTTTGTGCTATGCTCAGTATTGCATGACTGATGCTTGCACCTGCAGCGTGTGTGTATCATAGTATTGCAGCCGCACCTGTACCAGCAAGCTCGAGGTGCACCGTCCATCAAGGCTTGCTGTGCATGAAGCCATGTACTCCATGCTGCACTTCAGACTCCTACATGCGAGACAAGCAACAAGGTCTAGCAGATGCACTGCAGCTGTGACAAATCTGTTATATTGCTATGGTACAGCACATTCTGCCAGGTTGATTGACAGCTTGACCATGATTCAGCATGGTGTGCCCAAGCATTGTTGGCAAGATGTTGCACCTTGTTGCATTATGGCAAATTGACTTCGCCAGGGCAAGACCTTTTTGCCTTGGCTTTGTTGTCCCGACAGAAACAGCATGCTAGAATGGTTTCAACAAAAGCACAGTGGCGTCATCTTGCTCTTTGCTGCAATTGGTACCTCAACACTACTTTGTAATGCTGTGGCGCATCAAGTGTTGGTGTTGCGCTCATGTGTATGTCTTCTGCACACAGGCTGCAACCCTTGGGAGGCAGCAGCAGCTATGCCTCATGATGGGCGCAGACTTTGCTGGTGTGTCACCTGACAACACAGAGGTTGTGTAATCCACCACAGGGGTGGGCAGAAGTTTGCCAAGGTCCATTGCATCATTTTGGCAGTAATTAACTGTCACAATGCTTTCTTTGCTTTGTGGACAGCTGTGACATTAGGTAAATGGCTGAGCATTTTTCTTTGCATCTGTTTTTAGAACGGCATGATATGCTCATCAATCGGTGTGCAACCATAGATCCTGGTTGCAGGTGTTGCTGGATGCATGTCTATAACTGTCTTCATCACAAGCTTGTAGCACAACACAGGTCATAATGGTTGCACGATCATCACTTCCATTATACAGGCTTGCTGCATTACTGCATTACAAGCCAAGCATACTAAGTTCTGCAGGCCCATCTCTTCCACCTGAGGTCAGTACCAACTTGCAGATGGGCAATTGGTCCCCAACACTTGAGGGCTGGTTGCGCACTCTGCTCAACTCAGCGCCCCTGCCTGCTCCAGTGCAAGCCTACATGGGCCCTCTTGGGGATTGCCACACAGCTTCAAGCATTGTCAGGGATGTTGGGTATGGGGCAGCGCTACAACACTTGGGCAGACAGTGCATTGCTCCTGTGGCGAGGCAAGCTCAGACACAGCTACAGAAGAACTAGAGGTCAAGCCCTTGGTCAGCCATATGCTCAAAGATCTACCAGAGCATGTCTGCAGCCTGGTGCCTGTTCTGCAAGTCCTAAAATCAGGCCAGCACTGTGCACACATGGGTATCCAAAACTCCAGGCGCTGATCAGGTTCCTGTCAGACATGAATGCCAAAGAGACTGCCTGGCATGGCATAGTCGTTGTGAAGGAGAGGCAGAGCGTGCACATGCTGACTCATATGCTGCAGCAAGTTCCTGATTTTGCAAATGAGGTCAGCTTCCACCCTTGCACCGGCCATGGACACCAGAAGCAGCAGCAGGTCACAGTGGGAAGCTTCAGCAGAGGCATGAAGATTACAGCTCAGAAAGATGCTTTGAAGAGGTTCAGGTGTGGTGAAGGCAGACAAGTGTTGATTGACACAGCTGCAGCCGAGGGCCTGGACATTGTGGACTGCCACTTTGTTGTCTGCTTCATGGTTGTGGAATCCGGGCATGAGCTGATCCAGAGAGCTGGCAGGGCACGTATGCGTGGCTCTCAGGTTGTGCATATTGTGAATCGTGGCTCTGGGGATGAAGCTAGTCTGCTCAAGGCAGAGCAAGAAAAGCTGAATGCTGGAAATGCTCAGCTACACTTCAGCCATGTGGTGCCATGAGAGTTTTCTTGCATGCTGTTGTCTGGTCTACCAGCGTATTGTCACATGGTCTCATGCACTCAGCTTCCAGGGACTTGTGCATGTCTGAGCACTAGAAACACATATGCAGAAACACTTGTGAAAATCGTTGCGTGTTAAAAATGGCAATGCGACTGCTTAAATTTGTGCTGTTTTATTTTATAATTGTATGGTGACATTTGTGCAGCAACCCTGCGCTGATTTGTGTCACTCCTGATTCGTATCATGATGTTTATGGGCTACAGCCAATGTGAACCAAAGTTGCAGGGTGTTTGAGACTTGCAACACCAGCTAGTGGAGCTGCAGCTATACATGCAAGCTGAAGCAGACTTCTGCCAGGTTGCATCTGTGCGTTGCATCACACCACTTGCAATGAGCAGCAGTCCACCATAATGCAAGATCATTTTTCATTTCACTTCTGCCTCTCCAAGATGTTGGTGGCGCAATTCTGAGAGTGCAGGAAGAGTATCTGAGGAAGTGTACTTCCTTTCATTGCAGGTCACTGCAATTGCAGCAGACCGAGACGTGGTTGCAGGACAGACTGGCTTCTCATCTTATAGCTCACTCAAAGGAACACACTCTTGCGGGCACGCCTGTCCACAGGCCAAAGTCTTGCAAGCCTCAGTGAAGCACAGTCTAGTCCTGAAGCAATGCTGCTTGTAGTGTTACAGCCAAGACAGGCAGAAGACTTACAGTAATGCGCTACCAAAGCTCTTCACCTTGCATGGTGAACATGTTTCATAGCACTACACACATTACCTGTGCACTTCCCCTGCCCATGTGTTTCCTTGTGTCATCGTCATCAACTGTTAAGTACCGTGTTGGCAGCTTCAAGTCAACAGCCAATTTGAAACTAGCATAAGACACTGTGCATTGAACTTCTTGAAGAACAGCGGTCTTTGTAGAGTGTTGTCGTGAAGTATACTACGTACATAAAGCACAATTTTATACACAAAGGAAATTAAGTAAGACCATGCTTTGCATCTGTACAAACAACCTTATATTAATTTCATTAGACAGTCTGTTGGCACCTTCTGGCATGCAGGTTGTTTGAGTAGTACTATTACACGTATGCGAGTATGACAGCTGTCCCTAGGTTGTGTGTGTAGAAAACTCGGTAGTGCAAAATGTAATGTTGTAGCCAGATGCAGGTTGCAAACGTTGTGTGTTGCCCTGCCAAACAATTCGCGCTTCTACCAGCAGTTGCTGAAATCGGATAGATCGTATCATGCCCGGCAACTCAACACACTTTGGTGCGCCACTCATTAGTACAGGAAGAGCATACAGTCTGTGTGCATCAGACTACAGCTGTCATGTCAATCTCACACAAAACTTCAAGCAGGCCAGCAAAATGTATGCATCAAAACAGCCTATACCCCAGCTTAGTGAGCCCACACTAGGCTGCCTGAGGCTTGGGGGACTCCTTCTTGCTACCTGCCGCAGCGGTTTGTTTCTTGTTGCCAGCAGCTGCTGACTTCTTCTTACCCTCAGCTGCAGGCTTCTTCTTGCCCTCTCCAGGATACGTCTCAACCTTGATCTGCATTACAAGAATCACAACATTGGTGATGCTTCGCTAGGGTGCAAGCCTTGACATTCAGCCTTCACAAATGCTGTGCTAAAGTGCAATTGACAGACTTGACATCTGCAGCTTCTGACCAGCCAACATGTCGAGCAGATAATTGAGCACCAAGCTGCTGCAAAGCACTGTCATCGTCAACCTTGCAACAGGTCAGCCTACCCAGAGCTTGCTGAACAGTGGCCTCACCTGTCGCTTGTTTGCATCAAATTTCAGCTTTGCCTTGCAGTCACCACACTGCACCTCATTCTTTTCCCGGTTGCCCTTGACAGTCAATATGTCCCCAAAGTATGTTGAGTTCGCTGCATTGCAGTTGGGGCAGCTGCCCTGCACCAACACAATGCACGTTTAGACCCCAATCCTTAAGTGTGACACTGCTTTTGAGCGCATGCATGCATGTGTGCCCTGTGCACATGCCAGTACAAACTGCACACACCAAACAAGCCTATGACATATAAGGGATGATGAAGCAAGTGAATGAGAATCAGTCGAGAAGCTGACAATCTGGACTACCACACCTTGAGGATCAAGTTGTCCTTGAAGACAAAGTTTGTGATGCTTGCTACGAAGATGAAGAGGGCAGGGAAGACAGCACCCCACAGGAAGATGATGCCGTATGGCTCTGG
>JAABUP010003057.1_pt1 | contig 30390 bp, 31 predicted proteins | sample 5559201 | NCBI WGS metagenome assembly JAABUP01 (sample SAMN10711887, study PRJNA513373) | rock metagenome | isolation source: Antarctica rocks | place: Antarctica | reverse complement strand
GCTCTCTGCAACTGCTTTCTGCACCTTTGCTACTTTTACATTGCACATTTCAACCCTTCTGTGACCCTCTGTTGTATGCGGTCGGATGTGTGTGCATTGGCATTTCTTGCACAGGCCAGTTTTCTTGTGCTTGCATTATGGCTGCTACCCATTAGTCAAGGCCTCATGTCAAAGCCTTGCAAGAGGTGCTGTACTAAAGACCAGGTCTCATTTGGACATGTTTCGTGCAGGCTCTCAAAGTGGCCAAGTCCTTCCCAGGGCTTCTGGAAGGGCTGTTGAGGAGTGAGGACCAGCACAGAGCCCTGACGGCCCTAGGTCAGTGCTGCAAACAGCTGCCGCCACAGATACAACCTGGCAGCGCAGCACAGCAGGCGGATTCGAGTTTGAAGCAGCTGTCCCTTACGTAGCATGATTCAGGCATACATAAGACATGTGCTAGCCAGCACCCAAGCAGCCTCTCTGTTCCCTTGTGGGTGCAGCACCTACGCTGTGGATTTTGTCGCGGCCACTTACAGAGTTCCTGGCTGTGGGCACAAACCCAGTGTTTTGAAGTTTCAGGAACAATGTGGGCTCGTCAGACGTGAGTGCCTGATGCCAAGGGTTGGCGTTTTGGACCATCCCAGACAGTTCTGGGTTTGCCAAGCTACAGTTGATGCTGCAAGCAACTCATGTGAAGTGTTGTCTTTGTCTGTGTCAAATGCTTTGCATTTCTACCTTGACCAGGCATGGGTCGGTTATTCTACACATTTTACAGGTTTGACACCAGCACCAGCTGCAGGTTCTGATTCAGTACTTTGACCACGTGTGCATCACCGGTATCGGAGTTTCCCGGTATGTGTATATACACTAGTGTATTGGTACACGGTGGCAGCATCAGGTTGCACCAGAAGTTTTACTATCACAAATGTCATGTTGTATCCCGGTGTCGGACCTGAAGCCCATACGACCATTCAGCGGCCTGCTGTGTAGTGCATTTGGCAGTTCTTACTGTTGACGTTTATCACACTTGACAGAGTCAACATACAAGGCATCAGACTGCAAATGCATGTGGCAATCACTAAAGATTTATGCTGACATGTACAACAGAAAGAATGCATCTTTACAAGCGATATGAAAAGCAATTTTGAATGCATTTCAGGGACTGTGCCAAGTCGGAAGCAACAACATTGAGCATTACACTTCGACTTTGCAACGAGAGGATGCGAATAACTTTGCAGTCATTCCAATCTTTGCGATTGCAAAAGAAAAACTGTTGAGGTTCAAGCGAGTTTGAAGCTGACCAAAGAAAAATGACCACACGTCAATGTGCTGTACAAGACCGTGCAAAAAAAGAAAAGAACACAAAAGAATCTGGCTATCAAAGAATCAGACAACAAAGTTCTTCTGACATTGTACATGCTCCAATGACATGCCTATGTCTTCTTGCAATAGTAGCTGCTCTGTGTCTGATTGGAGGCAACTAGCCCGGCAGAGTCAGAGAGCAAAGACACTGTGGAACACCCCACCTTAACAGCCTGATTGGGAACAGTGATGTGAATCCACTTCAGGAGAGTGACCTCAGCATTGATGTAGAATGTAGTATTGCCTTTTGGTGTGCAGTCCTCCAAAATCAGTACCTCAGACTCTGTTGTGCCTGAATTACTGTCCATTGTGACTGTGAAACTAGTGGTGCTGTTTCCACGAGCCTTGATATCAATGTCAGGAGCACTGACTGTGGACAGGGTCACATCCTCATCGTTGGCAGTGTCATAGTATACCAGGTTGACTGTGGTCTGATCCAGTGAGAAGCCATAGTAGTTTGGATTGTCAACACTGACATTGACAGGGATGGAGATGGACACCCCAGAGCTTGAGACTGAAAAGGCGCTAGGATAGCCCACCACAAAGCAGAAGGTGGGATTGCGAGGAATGAAGAAGTAGCATATCAGCACTATGGCCACAATTAAGATTGCTACACAGAGAAGCCATGACACCATCCGCTTCTTGGTGCCACAGCAGCAGTAGCAGCATCTCCGGCTACGCCGGGGAGTGGTTCCCATGGGGTCATAGCCAGCCATGTCGAGCAAAGAATAGTATAAGTTTGTGAAGTGATGAGCAGATGTTGAGCAAGTGATGAGCGAGAGATGGGCTGGTCTGCAGGCAAGCAAATTGGCAGTGTCAGTAGCAGGAGCTGACTATTTGACTTTTGGCACGTCGGAGGTGCTGGTTTGTACAAAACCGCGTCACCTACCTGAGGAAATTTTGATGCTTTACACGGTTAATCGAACGTTCGTGCGATGCTGAACGATCTTTTATTGTTGTCGCTGTAGTTGAGGTATTGTGACGTGTTGCAAAGTCTCTCGAGAATCTCGTGTTGTGCAGGTCTCAATTTGGCCAGCAGGAGGAGGGTTGAAATTCACATCTTCCAACTAGGTTGTACAAATTTGCCAGGGTTATCAATATCCTGGTCAAAAACATCAGCAGTAAGTGTTCATCATGTCCGAAACAAACTTGTAGACAATCTTATCATCCTTCCAGACGCAAAGGGGCTATACATCTTGCTCACGCTGGATGTTCATACAAAAGTGCGCCCGCAAGTGTTCGCATCTTTGACGTACTGGATCGCCACAAACTTGCAGTACTAGTGGTGAGTAAGGTGACTAGCATCACAAAAGCACAGCATAGCACACGGTCAAAGGTCTGGTCTGGTTGCTCTAGATGCTGCAGGCCGATTCCTATCCAAACTGCCTTGCAGTTGAGCAATGACAGCAGCTGTGGCATCAGGATGTCGACCAGGGTGCCTTTTTTCATCAGCACGGTCTTCTAGCTCTTTCTGCTGGGCAGCAGTCACAGGAATGCTGGGAGGCATGTGGTACTTCTGTTGCTCTTCTTCAGGTAAGTATGATATCAGGGTCTCTTGTAACAGCCCGCCAATGACGCCAGCCTGTGCATGCAGATTCACATTTACATAACACCTGGCACTGTGTCACAGATCATCGTGACTACGCAACTTTTGCCACCTTTGCAGCAACAATCATGCTAAGAGACATCACAGGTTTGCTCAAAGTGGTTTCAGGCGCTCAGAGCTGCCTTTAAGAGTAAGTGTGCAACTGTGCAAAAGTTCTCAACCACCTTGTCCACTGACATTGCTTAGTCACAGAGCAGACAGCAAGGAAGAAGATGTGTGTACCCCTGCTCCCAGCGCAGTGCCCAACGCAGAGCTGCGCACCCGTAAGCCTTTAGACCCCAACACTGCAGTCAGCATGCTGGCTTAAACTCTCAAGTGCAATGTTCAACAGATCATCTAATACTAGAACTGCAACCACACACGTCAGCTGGTAGTACCCAGGTTGCATATGTATATTAAGCTTGACATGCTCCTGGGGCCAACTGCAACATGGTAGCAGCTCACCTGTTGCACCAAATACAGCACCTGTTGCTGTGCCTGCCACTATGATGTCCTGCAGGCCCTTTTTTGCTCGAGCTATGCTGCTGACTTGCTGCACGGCATAGAACAGCCCTGCCAATGCACCAAAGCGCAGACCTCCCCTGTGCACCAACAGCACAGACTCTTGGACAAATTCAGGCTGACAACTCAATGTGGGTCAGATGTTGGATAGGAATGCCATGAGAGGTGTGCATGAGGCTGGCAATGTCAGCATGCATGAGTGCAGTCAGTATGCATGTGCTTAAGCAGTATTAACAAAAGTGATACATTCAGTGTACAGCTGGCAAGACTTGGCTTTGCGTACTGTTTATCTGAGAGATCAGCTGCCGGTGCTGTGGCTGCCTCTGTCCAAGCTGTTGCTTGCATACCTTAGCGTCTCATTGGCAAGGCGCACCAATCTGCGGCTGCTCTCTTCAGCTTGCAAACGTGCCAGAGCAGCTTTGTTGAGACTGGAGGTCGCTGGAGGCTGCCAAGGGCCTGCACTGCTGGATTGAGTCAAGGGCCCAGGAAGGATCGAGTAGAGCCTGCACTGGTCTGCTAAATACCTGCCTGCCGATCCCGGAGCCATTGGGTCCCACCACCAAACATTAAGCCAGCAAATATTCCAAGAGAAGTGTTTTGGCTCCATTCTTTCAATTCCGGCGGTGGGTCAGGCACCTGTAGGCGTGCACATATGCCTGACAACAGCACTGTTGGGCGATTTATGAGCAGTGTGCTTTCCCGGTGTCAGCAAGCAATCTACCTCTTTGTCCATCTGGACTCGAGAAGTAGCATAGTTGAAGGCAGTCGACAGCCTGGTCCAAGCGGTCTCTTCCGTCGTGCCAGTATATCTGGGAATGTTCTGACCTGGTGAGGACGTCATAGCGTTGTCTATGGTCTACAGCCGCAATGAGGCCTGGAGTCAGCTGTAAGCAGTTACCTGTAAGCACCTGCAAGCAGTCATCTGTAAGCAGTCACCTGCAGGAGCGCTCAGCTGTAACGCTCGATGAGGTATTGAAGAAGATCAGGCAACTCTATAGCTACACTTACCGGTACGCACAGACATGGCATCAGAGTAGTCTCAGCAGTGTTGCTAGGTACCAACCCTTGCAGCCAGAATATTTCCTAGCACCTTACCTTTCAGCAGTCAAGGGCTTCAAGAGCCGAAAACTCATCAGCAGATTTAGATGTGGATGTCATGGTCTTCATGTAGATACTGGTAGGCTTTTAAAAGGCAAATTTGCCTTTGACACAGCAGGTGCCTAGGGAGCAACGCCACTGTGTTTTCTGCGCTTCTGGTTTAGCAGAGGATGAACATCAGTTTGTGTTTGATTGCCCTGCATATTGTGCCATCAGGAACAGATTCACAAACATATTTTGGGGCCCAGCCCCTACACTGTCTTCGTTTTTTACTCTTTTTCAGTGCTTTAGAACATTTGAATATCTTTTTCTGACACTTTCAGTCTACTGGTGCAATGGTCATGGTTGGCCCCAACGACCGAATGAATGAATGAATGAATGAATGAATGAATGAATGAATGAATGAATGAATGAATGAATGAATGAATGAATGAATGAGTGAGTGAGTGAGTGAGTGAGTGAGTGAATGGATGGATGGTACCAGCGACGTCGACACACGCTCTAGCACATTGCAGTTTGTTTGGTCCGCATAATTTGTACCACGCAACAACCCGTTGTCCATTGTCAACATGGCGACGCAAGACAAGTATCAGCAGGCTGTGAAGGAGAACCGCATGATCTCCGTGCAAGAAGCGACAATTCGAAAAGCTGTTGGCTTCACAATTTTTGGTCTGGCGACGCTGAGGCTGTACACAAGGGTATTTGCATTCAAAGTCTAGGTCACTACACGCTTTGCAAAAGCCAGCGGCGCTCAGCCTTGTACTGTTTCATGCATGCATACAGGGCATTGCAGAAATGCATGGGACTGCACTATCCTTTCTGTATGCTGTGGCGACAACTTTCCTCATCACCGGCTTTTACAACCAGTGTGGATGTTCTTTAAGGTGATCAAACCCCCCTGCTTTTTTTAAGGCTTCCAGTTCTGCTGCATACACTATGGTGAACAATGTGCTGCAAACATAGGCTACGCTGGGCAATAGATGAGAAAGGTCGACCTTTCAAGGATAGAACCTTCACACCACCTGAACACGTGAAGTTCATCAGGGGCAAGAGGCAAGGCATCATAATGAACTTTACCTTCTCAAATATCTTTGCTGTCAGCCTGGGAGTGGCACTGTACACCTTGAAGGGGATCATGTCACAGCAGCGTTTCAACGCCCTCTTGTTGGGATCTGCACTTCACCTTGGCATAACGGTCTTCCTATCTTACCGATCATGAGTTTTGACTCTGTGGTTCCGTTCTCTTGGGGCTGGACCATGACATAATTGTTACTGAGTTCATTTCATGAATCATTTTATGAATCAGCATTGACTGTGCTATCAGACAATTCTGATTTCAGAAACTGTTGAAGACACAAGACAGTATTTGGTGCAAAGCAGTGGTGCAACTTGTTTGTGGAGTGGAGTGAGACCAGTTCATGCACATTGCATTTACATACGTGCATTGTCAGTGTCCTAATTTTTTTCTTGTAATTTTGCCAGACAAACTTAGGGTAGAATAACATTGTATTTCACTTGCAGACCCCAGTCAAAAGACCATGACTGATCAGGTTGATAGGATCCATCCTTGGTCCATCCTTGTGCTTGAACTCATTCTGCTTGTACTGCAAGGATGCGTCTGGGTTTACAACCGTGTTCCTCTCAACCGCAGTTCACTGTTTGACAAGTGTATTCTGGACCAATGAAGATCTCAACTTATGGTCTACGCATGCTAACAGGCTCTCAGATCAGTGTATACTTGGGAACGTAAGTCTGAATGCGTTTACCATGCATCCCAATTCATCTGCTCGACTTTGTTCATGATTGCTGCAGTTGCAATTGCAAATCTCACATGCATTTCTCAACGCACAATCAGTACTGCATGTCTATCGCAATTGCTGCTGGGTTTGTTGCGATAGTAGTGGTCCACAGAATTTGCAACTTGCAGAAGGCTGCCACTTTGCTGAGCTGAGTGCCTGTTATTTAGTAACACAAAAACGACAAATCATGCAGCGATTTGCAAAAGCTTCGCAGAGCACAGTCAGCCTGGACAATAACCGCAAAGGAACCTTGTGATTGCTATCCACAAGCAGCATGGCCCTCCGGCAGGCTCTTGGACCTGCTAGGCGAGCGCTGGCTCCTGCCAGCAAGCGATGTTTTCAAGATCTTTCGAGAACGGTATATCGAGTCAGGCATAAAAAGGTCACAAAGCCTTTTGCAGGCGCGCAGCATATGCTACCGACTCTGTCTTGCCGTCGCTGCAGGTTGCTACATCTGCTTTTCTGCTGCAACCGGACGCAGGCCAACCTGCCCCTTCTGAAGCTCCAATGTCAAAGCAAGGATGGGGCCAAACACGCATCTACGAGGTAACAGACGAGTTTTACATTGACGGCGTCATCAGCAGACTGATTGCGGTTGCTTCACTTGCGATATGGAAGTCAGCTCGTCGTTGCAAGAAAGCTGTCAATGCATGGTACATACTGACAATGCTCCTGGCGATTACAGGTCTTGGAAGACAAGGTAACGGGTGTCGCCTTTGGCAAATTGGCCTGCTGAATTGCTTGGTCTCTGGTGTTTGCAGCAACAATTGTGCTTGAATTGCTTAGCACAGTGCAGAAAGAAAACAGTGGTGCTTGGCTCTGGTGTTCAAAAGATGACTTCATGATTGATGCAATCCGAAAGGTACAACAAGTTACTGTGCAGTCAGTATGCTGCTGCAGCAAGTACTGCCACATAGCATGCTGAACACACTGTATTGTTGTTCTGAGGCCTGGGCAGACTGTGCGTTGAGGCTTGATGTTGCTCTGCATGCATTCAGATGGCCAAAGGAAATGTGGGATCACTTTTGGTATTTGACCCTTCCAAGATAGATTTTTCAAGTGAGGAGCAGGTCAAAAGCGCTGCTGGAGATGCAGTGGTGGGCATTGTGACTGAGAGAGGTTTGACGCCTCACCAGGCATTGAGATCTCTGTGATGCAATAGTTGTACTGTCTCCATTGATCATCATTCACTGCTTCTTGTTCAGTTGCAACATGGTGTTGTGGAAGTCTTACTGTGTACCATGTCATTCGGCTGGTCCCTTGACTGCCTGGCGTTTCCCATGTTGATGACTTCATGCCGCAGATTACCTTCTTAAGGTGGTAGTTAAGGGCAAGGGCGTTTCCCGTGTTGATGAATTCATGCTGCAGATTACCTTACCAAGGTGGTAGTTAAGGGCAAGAGCTCCACAAGTGTTCATGTGCGTGAGGTCATGACCCCAGCTGAGAGGCTGATGACTGTGACCCCCAACCATAGTGTGCTGGAGGTCATGGAAATGATGAACGACAACAACTTCCGTCATGTGCCGGTGGTGTGTATCCTTGCATGCATTCCTGTGTAGTCCTGCACTGACTTCATCCAATGCAGACATGACTGCTTGTACATTCACTGTGAGGCTAAGCCCCATCTTCCACATGCGATCATTACAGGAGACTCCTTGCTTTTGTGAAGCACATCTGATGAGTAGCGTGAATCTGCATCTTTCAGCTGTCCCTGTCAGCTGCCTGCCAGCTGCCTGTCACCTGTCAGCTGCCTGTCAGCACCATGCTTCTTGATTATCTACTGTATTCATTGTTGTTGCTGGTTTCATTAGGAAACATATTGATTCTATCTTGAATGCGTGAACTTATGGGTGTAATAGAGCTGAATGGGTTTTGCTGCTGATTCCCATGCCATGCTACACCTGCAGGTGAATGAAGGACAGTACCTAGGAATGGTCAGTATCAGGGATGTGGTGAGCTCCTGCACCTTTTCTGCCCCTTGATTCTGTGTGTGACTCCTGCTCATGACTCTGTGTTGATGCACTGGTTGTATGGCCATTCTTTGATGGTCAATCTGCTGACTTGTGCAGCCATTGCTGCAGCTGTGCAGGGGCATGTGTATCCCCACTGGATGTTCTGACATATTGCAACATTTATGTTCTCATGCAGAGCCATTGTGCGCCTTCAGCAACTATGGTCAACTGCTGTGATTGCATAACCGCAACACACTCGTGTGAGCCATTGTGTTGTGGTGTGCAGGTCAGCATCATGGTTCAGGAGCATCGTGAAGAGGTTGGCAGACTGCACGAGTACATCCAAGGGTCTTACTGATTTCTGGCTGCTCCACCCTGGCCTGCCAATGCAAGTCATATACCATCAGCTGTTGTGCTCACAGCCTGAGCATTGGGCATGTACATTATACATTTTGTGCAATGTGCCAGCTGTAGTCTTGGCACTGCATGCAGTTTATCTGCAGCTCCTGCCTTGCGGAGTCGAGCAACCCAGTGAGTGTGGCTCGCAGACAGGTTTTTGTAACTAGTTGTCATCCTATAGGGGTTAACATGATATTCAATTTAGGCCTTGCCGCAGCACATGGTGTGCTCAGAAACACGCCACCCCTAGGAACAATGCGCTTCCTTTTGCTGCAGTTTCCCAGGATTGCTTTGTAAATTTCCAGTCAGTCTGATGCTTGTATAGCCTGGCTTATCTGCGCTGATGCATGTTAAAAGCCTAGCTACGTGACCTTAAACGCATGTGGGTTCAGTATCCTCCCCACCCCCGGTAATTCTGAGTTACGGTCGGCGATGTCCACTTGTTCAGGTTTTTCCTGCCCTTGGCTGCCTTTCGGACAGTTCCGACTGGTGGAAAGCACAAGGCAAGCGTTAAACGAAGCCCTACAGCCGCACATCAACAGAAGGTCTGCCGGTTCCTTGATGGGCGAAACACCGGACGTGACACCTACTTGGTATTGCGTTGTTAACACCATGGCTGGCTCCTTGCGCAGGCGTCATCATGTCCGCCGTGCCGGCTCTGGACGGAGCAGACCTTATGGCGTTTTGCGCCCAAGAGTTTCAGACTTTCTTCAGTCATATGGGAGAAGCGATCAAGCTGTTCAAGGCAACTGGTCACCTTCCTGACACAGTCTTCAGGGGAGCTGTCCCTTCTCAGGCAGCAGCCAACGGTGACAAGAAGGCTAAGGTCAAACGCAAGCCGACTGCCTTTAACATGTTTGTGAAGGATAAGATGGAGGAGTTCAAAGCTGCGGGTGTCAGGCTAGAAGATGACAAGAATGGCAACCTCATGTTCACTCTGGCTGTAGCAGAATGGAAAAAGCTGGACGAGGACCAAAAGCAAGCTTACACCAGGAAGTTCAAGGTGATCCCGGAAAAGTGTTGCAAAGACATATCACTGCCAGCACCAGTGACCTGATCACCATTGCCGACTGCAGTCTAGCACCAAATGGCATGCTGCAGGCTTTTGTTTACATATGTAAACTTGACCAACCGACTTACACCAATGCTGTGGCTGATTGGGACTGTGGCGTCAAATTGGTAGATTAGCCTGAACTGCAACTGCGAGCAACAAAACGTCAATGACCCAATGCATCGCACATTGCAGATCCTCGTCCTAATTCTGCCCGTAAACCCTGCACCAGCTGTGTTGTGGCAGGCCAGTCTTGAGGAACAAACAGATGATCACGAGCCAGAGACAGTTCCCACAGATCTGGTCCTAGACTTCGGCCCAGGGCTGTCTGCAGCCGCCCCTGCAGCATCTGCAGCTGCCAGCCCTACAGCAGAAATGGATGATACTAACATGGTTCAGAAGAAGAGGAAGATCAGGGAGGCTGAGGCACAACCAATCCTACCAGACATGGAAGGCACATCTGCACAACAGGTATGGCAATCAAGTCAGCGCAGACCTCCCAGTTTTCTTGCTGGAGCAGGGAGGCACCTGCCTGTATGCTGTCAGATTCATACCATCTGCATGAGTCTGGACAGCTCTAGCAAGAGTACATTACTGTTTTGCTTCATGTTGGGTTTCTGGGCTGTGATGAGACAATCATCTAGATCATCCATGACAGCTTTTGTTTTAATTTCTGAGCCCGAGACCCGCTGCAGCTGTCCTGCAAGACAAAATGCACCGTGCCTTGCTTTGTGTAGCCCTATGTATTCGGTGCACGCATTTGGATTGTATCAATGAGGATAAGGCCAATTGTGTGTCAAATTCATAATGTCTAATGTCTCAAGTGACCAGCAAGTTTTGCTTAGTCTGCACCAATTCAGCTCAGTGACAATATTATATGCATTGGCAGCCCACAGCAGCCTATGCAGCATCACAGGAGGGTCGGGGCTTATGAGACTGCCAATGCACATACCATGCTGCTGCACTGATTGTGCGCAGACCAAACTCCACGGGTCTTCCTTGGGCTGCATGTGACACTGCACACATGTAGGTCAGACACAACCAATTGTCTCCTGGCCCAGTCACCCCTGCAGCATCAACCGATCATCCATATGTGCCTGCTATTATGCAGGGCGCCCCAGAAAACGCTGAAAAGAAGCAGAAAAAGAAGAAGAAAGACAAAAAGCATGCAGAGTGAAGCTGTCCAAATCCTGCCAGATAGTTGTGTTGATGCACATACATTGACATATGAGGAGTTTGTGTACATTACAGAGAAACATGACGCTGGAATTGTTTGTTGTGCGTCAATTATCTGGAACTTTGACTTAATTGTGGCATGTGCCTTATGGAGCATTCCTGAGGAGCATTCAGACGTAGCTGTGCATTCATGTTGAGAAGCTCAACAGTTGACACTTTGCAGGTTGAGTATGCAGGTTTAAAAGCATATTTATGAGGAGTAACATGTCCATTGGTGACTGCACAAGCTTTTACACCTTCTAGCAAGCTCTACATAGCAACAAAGTCAGCTACAATGTTGCGTCGCACAACGCACAGCCGGTCAGGTGCAGTTGCTCATGCAGGCTTGCACGGAAACAGTATTGTTATCACACTGATTTACGAAATCTGATGAAGCGTCACGATCATATGCATTTCTCTCATTTCGGTCCAAACACTTGCTCTTGCATGATTATTGAACACACCATGCAGTCAAATAGGGGAGAAATAAGTACTATTTGTGGATGTAACAATTATCACGAAGAGACAGAACTGAGGGCTAAGGACACACTGTGAGGAAAGTCAAGCAGAGAAAGACAAAGCAGTGAGTGAGCATTGTCCTGACTTGAAACTGTGCAAATCTGCAAGCTTGACATACAGAGACAAGAACTCAATGCTGGCAAGTACACACCCAAGGGATACTGGGAAAAAGGGAGCAGTTGACATGCAAGCAGCATGATGCTGCTCATACACACAGATAAGCTGAGAATCGAACACCACCAAGCTAGTCACACACCTGTGACACATTCACAAACATGGGCTACACAGTGCTCTCAGGGCAAAGAACAAAAGGAGCATCAGAAAATGCTGATTTGCAAGAGTGATGTAATGGCATACAGCAAAAGAACTTCAAGACGGGAAAAATCAATCTGTATGTTTTGGCAAAGACTTGCAGTTCAACAGTGCTTTAAATAAAAACATGGCAGATGCCCAGCATACAATTTTAATGCCTCCTCACAGCTCTGCCTGAGCTGCATGATGCTCATCATCAATGCTGACAGGAAGCCAATACCAAGCAAGCTCATCTTGCAAAAGTCAGGTCAGCATATGTGACCCAATCCAGTGCAAGTAAACATCACACCATTGATCTGCAAATGTTCACCAGGGTGACGATATATCTTCAGAGGCATAAATGCTGTGGTCAATGATCACTGCTGTCAGGGTCACTGTTACTGAGTGGACCATCTGCCGAAGCCTCGTGTTGGCGTGGTCCCTCTGCCACTTTGCCAATTTTCAGTGGACCTGCATGCACTGGGCCATCTGCAAGGGGACTGGCTGCCAATGGGCCACCTTCAGAAGGCCCATCAAGCAGGTCCAAAGGGCCAATCTGCCCATCAGCAGTGACAGAAGGCTTTGCAATCTCTGTTGCGGTGTCTGCTGAAGCAGTGTGGTCATCTGTAGGGGATAAGGGCTGACTCTCAGCTGCAATGATGTCATCAAACTCTGGGGTTTTCATTAATACAATGTCAATTTTGGGCTTCTGCCTCGTCCTGTATGCAGGGCAGTCAATGTGTGCATCAGGAAATTCATTGTCATGTTGCTGGCACAAAAGAAGAACACCATGCGCTGCTTGGGTGATGTTACAGGACATTGCGAAGCTCGCTGCAGTCCAGCAGTATCAACTGAATTCTGCAGGGGTCAGGCTTGAGAAGATTGATGCATTGAACACCGACATTCTTCTGAGCATGATCCGCAGCTGCAGGAAGACCTTGGCCAACATACTTTATAGGCATATATGCTGTATGCAAGCATCTCAAGCATGGAGGCATGCAAGAACTGCACAGCATCACAAGCAGACGTGCCTGGGTAGGTCACCAACAGACTCTAATGATGTTTGAATCTGTTTCTCTGTTGCCAAGTTCCTTTGCTTGAGTATCTCCGCTACAGTGACGGCTGGCGAGACAGCAATGCCCAGGGCTGAGATACAGACCTCACCATGCTCTTGTAAGAAGCGCTGCAGCAAACAAGAAGCATTCAGAACAGTCACTGGGCAGAAAGCAGCAGCTTGACAGGGTCACTGGTTGCTGTGCAGCTGACAAGAGCATGCATGACAGCAGACTTGGTACCTTCGCCAAATTCACTTTAGATACCGGGTTGCAAGTGTTTGATATGAGTATCCTGAATACGCATGCCACTTGTGCAGAGTGCGGCTTGCGCATTTTCAGGCGGAATCAGATAGCAGAAGCAAATGCTGCGCAGAACAGAAACAAAGCCCCAAGCAGGTGAGACCAGACCTTTCCAGACCCGGCTGAGTTACTGCTCAGCAGGCGTCAAGGCTATGTACACAGCCACTTGATGGGCAGCTTGTGAAAAACATTCAAGCAAGCTACCACCAGAAGCGGTGATGAGCAAGCCGTTTTGGAGCACTGCTGCTCATTAACTCAGAACAAACGTCAGAACCGGTTGGTGTGGCCGTTGAGTACACGCTCGTGTGCCGGGAAACGGACGAGCCAGCAGCCCTCAGTACCAACTGAACAGCATTGAGGTCATAGTCGCATTTGCTGCGGGCACTGACCTAGCCGGGTGCGGCAGCTGGGACTGCTCCTCTGGACCACCAGCCATATTAGTCGTGGTCAGGGACGGCACGGGCAGCTACAGCATCGCAATGATGAGGTATTGCACGTCGTAACCAACAGTGGCCTCAGGTGGACTGTACAGTTGCGCAGTCCAGGTCCTGGACTTCTGGACTCCAGAGAGGGCTGTTAAATTTAAATTAGTATAGGGTATAGCAGGGCTCCAAATTAGATAGAGCCAAATTCGACACCACGATTTCGAATCAAGGCTAGTTGGGGTCAAGTCTGTATCACGGCTGATGCAGATACATCACGAGCTGTCATACGGCATCCGAGTTTTACTCCGATCTGCATTGCCAACTGTTCTTTCCTAAAGCCTGACTGCGACCTTTGGACCACACACCTCCGTGCAAACAGTCGCTGCTTTGCTTGTCAAGACAGACGCACTCGCTTTGTGTGCCTTACCAAATGCAATTTAGAGCAGTTGGATGGTGGCGATGTGCTCATGCTGTCAAATCTGGGGTGACCAACAGCCCTGTAGCGGAGGGGATCTGCAACCGACTAAGTGGAGGTGCCACCTATATGCCTACTGATGGCTTGGCTTTCGCGCGTGCAAATTCTTCTGCTGCCGGGTCACAAGCTGGGCAGCAGGCAGTACAGAACTCTCTGCTGGTCAACACACTAGATATGGTGGGTCGGGCATGGCAGAGCCTGACTCTGCATCAGTTTTGTAAGGCTGCCCCCTGCAAAATCGCAGAACATTGCATGCCATCAAGGTGCATGCATGTGCAGATGCGTAACTTCGAAAAGCTTGGGATGACTCGTGAGCAGTCAGAGCGACTCACCAGGGATTTGACAGAGATTCTGTGCATCAACAAAGACAAGATTGCAGCGCAGTTTGTTTCCAAGTCAACATTGGAAAAGGTATCTGCATCCTGGGGTGCAGCAATGCATCTATGCAGGCTGCATGGACGAGCTGTTTACATGTTGCATCATCGGAGCATGATTCCTGCTCGTGTGTCAAATGGTTGTGACGTCCGCAAAGCTTGTACTGCAGATGCAGCTCTGAAACTTACACAGCAAAGCATTGCAGACAAGAGTGACATGCTTGATGATGCATGCATCCTTGTTGCCACAGCAAGTAATGTAGAAGTGCAGGATGTGATGAGGGCGCATATGTTGCTACAGGCAGTGCTAGAACAGGAGGCCAGGATAGCCGGCTTCAAGAGTGAAGTTCAAAAGAGTCAGGAGCTGCACCACTCCAGCCTCACACGGGATACAGACCGACTGCAGACCATGCTGGACAAGGTCAAGGCTGAGATTAGGTAAGTCACTGCCTGCTTTTGAGGCTCATCCCTCTGAGCCTCTTGAATAACTCAAAGGGTCATCTGAAAGGCTTGCGATTTGTCCTAGACTGCCTTGACTTGTTGCACAGTAAGGCTCTTGTTTGAGCCCACATGCTCAGCCTGGTTGGGGTCGCTTACACCTGAAACTTTCTCTTTTCCCTTTGATCAAGCCTCTTTTGCCATTCTGCTGGCAGAGTGAACACTCAGGGTGAGTTGCTGCCTAGTTTCACCAGCGTGTCAGTCCCATGAGAGTTGATCCATGTACGCTACAGCATGTATTCTGTGCAAGGTTCAGTCACATAACAGACAAATTCATAACAACGTTTGTCAAATATGTGCTGTGCCAAGCAGACTGGTGCAACCAGTTGACGCAACTGCCATCTTGGTGTTGCGTGCGAGCTTGCCATAGCAACTGGCAAGTCATGGAGTGGCCATATATGTCAGGCAGTGGCTGAGTATTACCAAAGTATCTTGGTGCTATTGCAGGTATGAGATTGACAAGCTGACAGCCAGTCAGAGACTAGATCTAAATCTGGAGAAGGGTCGCATGCGAGATGAGCTGCAAGCATTGCGAGACAAAGCAAACGAGCTAGAAATCAAGATGGACAAGGAAACCAATTCTCTAAAAGCTGCTGTAGAACAAACCAAGAATGAGACCATCAAATACTGCTTAGGAATGATGCTAGCATTTACAACTGCTGGCCTAGGTGCTGCTAGGCTGGTCAGCCATTGATGGCCTGTCACCAAAGATGCTAATGCACTAATGTCAGCCATTTCATCTGCCCAGCCTTTGCTTGTATGACTGTGTGTTTACTTTATGTCTTGTGCTGAGGTGTTACAAGCGAGCTCGCAGTTCTTTCTGGAGAACAGTACTTGCCCAAGAACAGATTCTTGCGCTGTCAGATCACTCTGTGATTATAGGATATCAAAGCTGGACCAGATGTTGGGCCATGCATGCATTGCCCTTGTGAAGCATTGCATGCCTTGGTACGATCATGTATGCAAATGGACCATTTTTGGCACATTACTTGCTGTACGAGATGTTGACTGTGCAACAACCATGGTGCCTGGCAGTTTCTGGCAGCGTATCTCAAAAGTCAACTCTGAGAGGCTTCTGAACTGGATCAAGTGCACTCATAGACAGTGCTGCTACTGCATGGTCAATCGAGTACAGGAAAACGCCTATGCAGGCAACTGGCTTGGTGCTGTCAACAACATTCAAAGCTTGTTTGGAGAATGATTATATACCATCAGCCTGGTACCAGCATTATATCTTAATAAGAAATCATGTACAATATGTCATCCCTACTGGGACACATCACGCAGGCCACACTGTTGCACATGACAAGCTTTGATCGTATCAAGAATGTCTTGTAACACACTGCTGACTTATCATGTCGGCTGTGTGGCTCAAATCAACGTACAATGCTTCTGCCGGGGTCTCCATCACCAGCATCATCAACAGGAAAGCGCAGGATGCTGTTTTGCATAGTACCAACAATGATCTCATTAACATCATGCCTGCACTAGAAGGTAAACTCAACAAAGGTCAACCTGGAAGTCGCGGCAGCTGTAGTGTCAGAGGACAAGCAGCACGTCGCATTGCTGCTGAACAGAGTTTAGTTGTGGTGAGCATGAAGCGGCTGCATGCTCAACATTTTTTCAGCAGAGACGTACACTCAGCATGGACAACCCAGAACAGCCATGCATGCTACAGTGAGCAGCCGTCAGCATGGCCTGTTTTGACCAGCTTAGGCACAGTCAGCAAACAGGCTCTCAGCATTGTTGTTTTGCACAACATCGATTCATCATGCCTTGGCATCAGCAACAGAGATGCCTCATTTCCAGTGGCCGCAAGGAGTCTCACATTGGGGTGTGGCAGGCATGTTGACGGCAGGACATGCTGTTACCTACAAGCCAGACAGCTGAATTCCTCAACATGATGAAACCCGCGCAGCACTGCTCCCTGAGAGTAGTCCCACAGCAGCAAGCGGCCATCAGAGGAGGCAGAGGCCACATGACCAGCCTCTGGCAGGACCACCATTCCCCTGAGGGGTGCCTTGTGACCCCTGAGGGTCTTCAGGAGGGTACTGCCTTGGAAGGGCGCAGCAGGGCGCATGTTGCCATCCCTGCAGTACAGGCCTTCCACTCAAATTGTTTGACTTTTGCTTTGGCAGCAGCTTGAATGAGTGGGCTATTGTGCAAGAAGGTGCTCAGGTGATTGAACAAGCGGAATAGTGAAGGCAGAACAAGCGGATAAGCTTGCAGGTGAGTGAGTGAGTGAGTGAGTGAGTGAGTGAGTGAGTGAGTGAGTGAGTGAGTGAGTGAGTGAGTGAGTGGGTGGGTGGGTGGGTGGGTGAGTGAGTGAGTGAGTGAGTGAGTGAGTGAGTGAGTGAGTGAATTAGGTGGACTGAACTAATGCGCAAGCAAGTGCATGAGTAGATGAGTGCAAGGAGCAGGAAGGGGTGTCATGCAAGTGAGCCTCATGAATGAGCCAAATGCTCAACAGGCTGTATCACACCTCGAAGCAGGCACCAAGTCCCACAAACGCACAGTGCAATCCTCGCTGCCAGAGATGAGGAAGTTGCCATCCAAAGCCAGGCAGGTCACCGGTGCTACATGGCCGGTGTGCTTCCCAAGCTGCTCATACAGCCTTGCATTCCACACCTGCACATGGCGAGATTGAATAATGATCAAAGCGTCAGCACCAATGTGAGCTGCTCATACAGTTTTGCATTCCACAGCTTGCACATTTCAAGGTAGAGATTAAAGACAGCTTCAGCAGCAAAGTCAAGCTGCGACGGATCAGGTAGAGATGCAACGCATTTTTGTTTCTGGGTGCTGTGCATTTGCTGCTCACACCCTAAACCCTAAACCCAGAAAGTCTCTTTCTGCATGGCCAGCAAGCAGCACATCAGTGCAATTGCATGACACGTCTGCCAGTGTTACGCACTGCATGATGGTTGAGGTTGCAGAAAGGCATAACTGCAGAGTCAAATGCCATTATATCTTTTATGCTATGCGTGGGCCACTCTGCTAAATTTGTGAACAATCAACGCATGCTTTCCCAGTATCATGTGTGACTACTACGGTCAGCATGAACAGCTGAGGCAGGAATTGGGGCAAATCAACAGCAAAATGATTTTCATGTAAGAAAATATACACATCCTCTGCTCTTGTTGCTGAGATCTGCCTGGATGTTCATCTTGTGAATGCGTTCAAGGTCCTGACATTGTAGCGAGGCAGTATTTGGCTCAACACAAAACTTCCAACACTGCTTTTGTACATCACCTGTTGTTCGGCTTCACAGATACTGGGTGTGACATCAACTACAATGATCACAAGCGTTTACCTTAATGACACTGTCGTTGCCTGCAGTGATGATGACATTCTTCATAGGGTCATGCAGAATGGTGAGGATTTCTGAGCCAGGATGAGCGTGCCAGTGATGCATGAGGTGTGGGGTTGTGGAGGCACCAATCCTCACATCCCACACACACACGCACCCATCAAAGCCTGCAAACAAGTTCCCTTGTTTGTTGTCAGTCCTTCTGTACGTTCATTCACTCGTTTGTCTTTGGTCAGCTATTCATCCATCCATCCATCCATCCATCCATCCATCCATCCATCCATCCACTCATCCATCCGTCTGTCCAGTCATCCGTTCATCCATCCAATCAACCCCTCACCATTCCATCCATCCAGTTGACCACCCATTCATCCACCCATACATTCATTCAATCATGCATTCATTCGTTGACTCAGCCGTCCACCCCGCCATCTGCGTGTACTTTTATTGAATATGCCCTTCCTGAGGGTTGAGCATGAGTACTCTCAAGTAACTCACTGTATGCAGTCCTGACTGGGCACAGCACAATCTCCAGCATGCTACATCAAGCATCCTTGATTGATCAACGCGTGTCAATGCATGGTGAACCATGACTCCAGGGATGCTGTGGAACAGATGATTCAAGTCACGCCTGCCAAAAGAGGGCCCCCCTCCCCCTGCCCCCCTCCCCACACCCCCGCAAAAGCCATCAGCAATCAGGGGTCCTCTCATTGGGAGGTGTCATTGTGCATCCTTGATCATGGCCCTCACGTTTACAAATGCTGACTGTCAGAATCAAACCGCCAAACCAAATAATGGGATGACATGTTGACATAAATACATGCTGACATAAATAGACCTTATAGGGATGTTCAGAACAGACTGCTCTGGACAGACAAGACTTGCACATACCCAGCTCATCATAAGCTAGAAAGTGTACACTAGTACTATTGTTATTACTATTATTATTGCTATTGATATTATTACTACTACCAATTTAACATTTATTATTACTACTACTTTTACTGTCATTTATTATTACTACTACTTTATTACTACTACTACTATTTATTATTACTATTATTACTACTATCCTTATTACTATAATTATTACTACTACTATTACTGTCATTGTGATACTTGCCATGTGTGGGGCTGGTACAGCAGGGTGAAACCAGGTGGCTTGCCTGCGCTAAAGAGCAGCTGATCCACGTCTGAGACCTGAGCCATGACAAGGCAGGTGACGCTGTTGGTGTGGTGCACCAGATCCACAGCTGTGCCCGTCTCCAGGTTCCACAGCCGGATGCTGCCATCATCATGACCTGAAAGCATGTCGTTTCATTTGATACTTTACAACTGGAAAGGACTGAAAAGTCGCCCGAGATCGAAATAGCAAAAATGTTTTGTTTCATGTAGTAATTTGCAGTGCGGAGTGCAGAGCCGGTTGTGACTGATCAGACATCCCAGCTCAAGAACACAGCCAAATTCCAGATCTGGCTCATGACAGCTATTGCTGTAGATGCAGACAAAGCTTCTGGTGTTAACAAACTAAGCCTATGAGTGTTGTTTTAGAAATGGCAGTTCAACCAGGTCTTTTTCCAACCAAACTGAGCAGAAATTGAACACTCACAGACTCCAAGCTGCAGCTGCTGATGCTAACGCTGACATCAACTTGGGCGTGAAATCAAATTAGGTGACTGCCTTTGGTTGCAAAGGCATACATACTGCAATGCAAAAGAGCATGTGCTTGCTTCACGCAACACACAGCAGGCTGACTGCATTTGGCACAGGATTGCTCAGTGCTACCATCTGGTGTGGACTGCCATTTCATCAAAAATGCGCCTTTTTCTAGGGTTGGATACATGATGAAGACTAAAAAATGAATGCATGCAAATGATGATATGAATGCATGCTAATGACTACGTGAATGACTATGAAGGGCTCATGAACAAGGAGTAATAATGCCAACACACATTAAGCTTGAGTGCACATGAAAAAGTAGACTACATGCAAGCAGATCCTGTTGAGCCTGTGACTGATATGTTCCCCACTGCAAACAATGAGAAATCTCGCCCCTGAACACGTCTCTGTTGGGGCAAGAAACATGGAGCCCACGTGGTCTTAGCCTTTGACTTGATCACCTGGGTATGGCACCTAGCAGAAAACTGTCGTCCCACCTGTGATGGGCGTGTTGCCTGCTGCAAAGAAGGAGAGGGCTGTCAGCTCTGATCGCGTCTCCTTCAGCACTCGCAGACATGTCATGTTAAACGGATCCCACATGCGCAGGCTGTCGTCCTGCCCAATGCTCAGCACCCTGTAGTCCTGGGCTTCAGACTCACCCTGCTCACAGACAGGCAGGAGTCAGCTGCATGGGTGCAACAAGTCTTATGTTATAGTAGGACCGGACTAGCAAATGAGTAATGACAGGCATGCAGCCCTTGTCTGCATCCCTGTGGGCCTTTCATTCTGCAATTGTCTGTGTCCCTGTGAGCCTCTCTGTTTGCTTTTGTCTCTGGGCTGACAATGTTGGCACTTTTGCCTGTCAGTTGTCAGAGTGCCTGCAATCACAAAGGCACAGCCAGAGCCTGTTTGGGAGCTCGCAGCATGCATGCAAGCAGCTCATGTCTGCAGTGCAGCAGAGCGTCAAACCACATACAGACAGTGCATATCCGCATCGCAACACCATAGCAGATATACTGGAAGGGTGGACACTGTATGATCCACGTTGGTAACATATCTGATAACGTGTTGCGCTGCACGTGTCCCGCAACTCACTTTTGAAAGTCTGGTCCTACTGTGAACTTTACACGCCAATCCAACCTTGTGTTGCTCCAACAAAGGTCATTGCCAAAGCACAGATGACTGACCAAACGGCATGGATGATTGACAAATTGGCAGGGATGACTGACAACATTGGCAGGGATGACTGACGAATTGGCATGAATGACCAATGAATTGGCATGGCTGACAGACAAATAGGTATGGATGACTGATAAGTTGGCACCTGACAAGAACAGGCGGGGTGTAATTTGTTTGCCTGCTTACCAGAGCTCCATTGACGGCATGGAGAGCAACGACAGGCCCTGTGTGGCCTCCAAGGACTATCCTGTAGTCCAAGTCTTGCTCCACCCTCCAAATGTCTACTGCGCCAGCGGACACGACGCCGAATTCGCCCTTGCCACTGCTCTTGAAGATCGCGAGCAACGGATGCTGGCTGATACGCTTCCTTGCCACAAAATGGTCTCGAGCCAAATCCCATACATGCAGATGGTTCTTGTCAATCACTAGCAGCTGCATGACAACAAACTTGATCAACACACAGCAAATGAATTGCCTGTGGCACTGGCCCTGTCAGCGTACACCCCTAGGACGCATCATGAGTTTTTAGTGTAAGTGCACATTGGCACTCAGGGGTACTTTTGACCACACCCAAAAGCTCTTCAGGATACAGTCACTTCTTTTAGAGAAATTCTGTTTCATGGTGTAAGTCTAGATTCAATAATGCTTGGGAACTAGTACCAGGCTCTTCTTTTGTGGACATACTTTAGATACCTAGCATTGGCTGCCAGACCTGCAAACATTGTATGAATTGTACAATCACTTGCTGCCAAGCTGGCAATGTCTGCATCTCCAACAAATTCCCAGCATGATGCCGGCACTAGCTGTTGTGCATGAGAAATGCCCTGACTGGAAAAAGCTGCCTGCATGGGAACAGCCCTGCATGGGAACAGCCCTGCATGGGAAAAGCTGCCTGCATGGGAACAGCCCTGCATGGGAACAGCCCTTATTTTGCATGGGAAGGCCCTGAACACACCTGAGACCTGGCAGGGTCATGCTCCATTCCTGTGAAGGGCCCTCCAGTGTCGTTGATCACAGTGCACCTCAGAGTTGCCTGAATGGCATTGAAGATGCGCAGGGTGTTGTCGAAAGCCAAGGTGGCTATGAGGCCTTCCTCTGGAAGGTAGCGTATGTGGGAGACGGTCCTGTCATGGACTCGGCTGCAGGCAATGCATTGAAAGTCACTGCAATGCTGTACACTTGTAAAGTTTGGGATAGGAATCTTTTCATGGAGTAGTCATGTAATGACTGTCAAATTCTGCATGCAACTTGAGCTATGAAAAAGAAGACAATTGGATGCTTTGCACCAGGTTGCATGCATGCAGAGCCATGCATTCCAGATTTTATTCCTTTTGATTGGGAGCATGATTGCAGCATCACATAGAAGTACAGTATATGTTTGACGTCATGGTGAGGCACCTCACATATGTGAAACTTTGCATGACTTGCACAGTACTCAAGGAGTATATAGTCTATGATCCTAATGATGCCTGCAGCCAGCACTGGTCATGCCTCAGGGTAGTTTCGAATTTTTGGTATTGTCTCAGTTAGGACACTTTGGGTAATGCTTCAGAGTAGTCCATGTAAAGCCTCAGACAGCCTTCCATGTTTGCCTCTCCTGACTGCAGGTGGCAGGCTGACTGCAAATGACAGAAGGCATGCAAGCACTGCTTGCTGATGGTCCAGCCTCAAGCACTGCTCAATCATGCATTGGAGCATTGGCCTGTTGTCACAGGTCCATTGTAGCTGTGTCTCACCTAAAGGCTAAAAGCATGGATAGCTTCGGATCCTTGATTGCCCCTGTGAGCTTCCATTGAATCTGGCTGGTCTCCTTCCACACGTTGGGCCCATCCACTATGCAGGGGTTGATCTTGACTATGGCGGCAGCAGCATCTGCTGCATATAGGGTTCCAAAGTCCCCAACCCTAGCTGAGGCGGCATAGCTCATGCAGGTCACCCATCCAGTCATCTTGATCAATACTGCCTGTGGTGGCGGCATGGCAAGTTCAGAGTGCAACGTGTTTCAGAATGCAGAGCAGAGATGCAGGTCTTGCTGGACCGCAGAGATGACAGTGGTGGATCTTTGCAGTGTTGACTGGAATGTGAGGTTGCCATGTCTCAAGGTGGATGCAGATATTTACATGGACACGATGCAAGGTCTGTGGCATATGTATAGTCTGCATGTCCTAGGGAACAGTCTGCTGCATTAAGCATGACAGCAGAAAGAGCAGAGGAGAGCATCACAAGTTGGCTTTCTGCCATGTCTTTTGGTACACTCACTTGGAGTGCATTGCATTGGTGACTATTGGCAAAGGATGATGTCATCTGTCACAAATAACAAAAGGCATGCTGCACCGAGAGGTGCTTTTTTGCAAATTCCATCTGCTGTTGATGCAGTACCTGAGGCTCAAACCAGGGATACGTCAGCATGCCACGCCCCTCAATAGCCTTCCAGATCCTGACAGTGCAGTCTGTGCTGCTACTGAGGATGCAGGCTCCACGGTGTACAAGGGATGTGACTGTGCCAGTGTGACCAACCAGCGTCTGAACACAGACATGTGTCTCTTGGACGCGCAGCTTGACATCCCAGACTTTGATGCTGGCATCTGCTGATCCTGATAGAACAAGGCCTGCTGCAGCATTGACTCTGGAGCTGGAGCTGACAGCCAGAACACTAGTGATGCTGCCCTTGTGAGAGCCAATGAGTAGCCAAGCCTGCTTTCTGGCGCCGACACTGAAGTCCCATAAGCGTAGCTCGCCAGTGTCGATGCCAGCGTACAAGTGACGCTTGTCTGGAAGGTAGGATATGGCTGAAAGCTTGGGTGTGTGAACCTTCTTAACTCCCTGAGCAAAGCCAGGCTTTAGCTCCCCCAACCTTGGTCTTGTGCTGTTCAGCTGTAGGCTAATGGTGCTAACATGGATAAACTCCGCTGTAGCTGCTTCAAACTCTGCAGCCTTCAGCGCTGGCATCATACAGCACTACATCCAGCCAAAAGACGTTCCCGCTGTAATCTGGAGATTTCAACCTGAAGGCTGCAGAAACTGTAGGCTAGCCAATGGGTGCACGCCAAAAAGCCTGTGAGCTACAAGCTCGTCACGTTTGCTGGCATGATCAGCACGGTTCGTATATTGCCGGCTCACAATGTAGCCATGCTGCAGATACAGCCCAGTGCTGTGGAGAGTAAAGCAACTTCACAAAGGTTGCCTCAAGCTTGCTGAGAAATCTGTAGCTGTACAGAACGTTCCCATGTGCCTCGCAGTGAAACCTCAGCTAAATTGCCAGCACTGAATTTGGCTGCATGCATTGGGATTTCGCACTTTGTCGCGCAAGCAAAGGTCGCGCAATCCTTAGAAGCGTCGCTACTTACACACGTATTGTTCGACATACCTTGCAGTATTCAACTTGCAGTCTTGCAGCTTTTGTGTCGTATTGCTGATCTGATCAGTCTGGTATAGCCATTCACCTGGCAGTACCGCAGAGTTGCGCATCGTCAAAGCAGTCTACGCTCGAGGCTCGAAGCTGTACTGACGCCTTGCAGTATGTCATTGATTGCTCTGCCTTTGGTCATTGTAAACTTAGGAGCAGAGATGGTTTATATTCTGGATCAGCGTCTGAAGGCTCAGTGCATTGCCGAGGACAAGTCACGCTTGGTGCTAAATGACGTCGTCAGGACCTGGTTCGATGACAAGTTTATTGCAGAGCTGTTCAAGCCACAACAGCTGTACAGCCTGCCAGCCACAAGGCAGGTTTTTGAGCGCTTAGCGCACTCCTCAATCATGCGCTTAAATCAGTCTAGGTGAGCCTGCCAGCCTGTGAAGACTGTTAGAAGTACACGCTCACAGGCATCACATATGTATCATCATGCAGCATGGAAAAGCTGTTTGACCTGATGCTCATGGGATTCAAGTACCAAATGCTTTGCAGTCAGCGTGCTCAGGACATCCTTCAGGTACAACAAGATTGTCTTTCTTGCGTAGCCCACACAGCACCATGATGCATTGCAGCCTGATGCAGAACTCTAGCCATCTATGAATAGCCTAGGATTGAATTCAACATGACAACATGACAACCCATGCTGCTCTTCAGATCACCTTGGTGCACCTGGGCACAGTCAAGCACTTCCTTACAGAGCCCCGAGTGCAGCATGCAGTTGATGTCGTCGAAGCGCGTGTACGCTCCCTATATGAGAAGCTGCCTTTGGGTCAGTGGCGTGTCATCAGACAAGCCCTGTGCAGTCTGTTTCAGGACAGGCGCATCAAGGTAGTCATTGCACCATCATGACACCCTTGTGCTGTGACTGCGCATGATGATGTGCAAATGATCTCAATACCGCAGAACCATGCACATCAAGTTGGTGCCGTCAGACTTGGCAATGCAGCACCTTGTCGTCAGCATGAATCACAAACACTGTGATCCTAAATTACATCCTCACCATCACCAATCTTCATGTATCTATAGACATAAGCAAATTTGTCTCTTGAAAGCATTGTTTGCCCAAAAGCTGCATACGTACCCGAAATGTGATAATCACGGACCACAAACACAATCACTTACGTCTGCAAATGCTTGGTGACCACAACAGCACATTCGTATGCCCAAAGCATACTTCTAGCCAGAAAACTGTTGATTAAAGCCCTTCTTTCTATGCGTGGCCTTCAGTCTCATCTCGCATCAAGCTACCCCAGTTACCCCAGAATACATCGCCCGTGGGCTTTCCTTCAACAAAAAGGCATACATTTGCTTTCCTTTTTTTTCTTTTCTTTTGACAAGGCACAGCTTGAACACATTTGGCAACAATGTGCACCCCACAGGGAACATCTCAACTCTACAGGTGTCACTCTTCATGCAAGAAGGCATCCAAGTGGATGGGGCTCGTGTAGTTCTGCCCCAGCCAGTGTCCACTGGGGCCATCCCACAGGTCGGCACAGTCACCAGCTATTCTGCTGATGGTCAGCACTCACCTCCCATCCCCTGTCCCCCCTCCTGCATGCCATGCTTGCTTCCTTGCTTGCATGTCCATTCACAGTCAAACCAGCCAGGTGCAATGCCACGTAGAGGAGGCATGTCTGGCCCTGCATGCCTGTGCTTCTGCATGTCGGCATGTGGCTCCCACATTTAGCCTACCAGCTGATGTGTCCACCCTTGCTCATGCTTCCTACCATATGCACATGTTTCATGCATGCACACCTGCATGTAGACCTGCATTTGTTTTGTCACCTTGGGCAGGCAGATGTGCAGCTAGGATAAGATCAGGCCCACTAGGGCTTGTCAAGTCATAGCAGATGCCTGGGTGCCTGTGTGTGGTTTCCAGTCCAGCAGTCAAGTCCAGCTCAGCACAGTCAAATCCACCAGCACTTCCCCCCAGGGAAACCCAATGTACCTCACCCTGGGGCTCTTCTTCAATCAATGCCAAAGGGCATGGTCTTTCCTTTTCCTTTTCCTTTCTTTCTTTCCACCGGCAGTTTAAGGCATGACTGCTCAAGCGTAGCCTGCAAACATTGCATTGGCCTGTACACCCTCACTGCATAGTACCATGTGCATCTTTGCAGGCAGTGTACAAACCAGAAACCTGCAGGTGGCGAGCACTCAGGGAAATCCTGCAGACTTTTTCCAGCACCCAGCGCCCCTGGGATCCAACCTGTATGATAGAGACAGGGCCAGGGCAACTCCCCCTGAGGGCCGGCAGATCGGTTTTGGGGGTCAACCCAATTCGCTGCCCACCACAAGCACCCCAGCAGAGCCTGAAACGCCTGAGAAGGTATGCAAAGAGGACAAGGAAGATGGATGGATGATTGAATGACTGAAAGTAAACAAGGCATGAACGAACGAACGAACGAACGAACGAACGAACGAACGAACGAACGAACGAACGAACGAAAGGAAGGAAGGAATGAATGAATGAATGAATGAATGAATTAATTAACAAGGGAGCGAGCAGACAAACGACCAAACAAACCAAAAAACCAGATGAAAAATCAATGAATTGTTCAACCATCGAAGAGAGAAGAAATGAACCGACAAACAAACGAATGAACAAAGGAACAAACAAACGAATGATTGAAGCAATGAGTTCAATAAAACAATTGAGTATCATGAACAAACAGTTAAATGAGTAGACAAAGTAATGAATAAGTGGAGAAACACATGCATCTAATGCAGGAGGCCAAGCCTCACACAGGATTGCACGAGCTGAGTCTACTTGCAAAGCTCATCAAGCCAGATGCCACCAAGGCCTCCAACTTCAAGCTCAACCTGTTTGGTGATGCTGCGTTGCCAATTGCATCAAGCCCAGGTCAGTCTCTGCTTTCACAAGCCTTGTATGATGTTTTGCACTGGCAACATGCTGCCCTGACCTGCCCTGTTCCTGTGTGGATCAGCCTGTGTCTCCTGCAAGCCCTCATGTTCATGATTTTCCCTGCACTCTGGAAGTGCCCTGCCTTGCAATTGAGCTCTGTAACAGTGGGCATCTGCTTCTGGTGACCACAAACCTGTCCATTAGCGCAGGCATTAATCCTACCGCCCTACTGCTAGGGACGCCACCTCTTGCTTGTCGCAGGCTTGTCTGTTTGATCAAGTCATGACAAACTACCAGTCCACGGTGCATCTGCCCCCATCTTGAACATGCAAGTCACCCTAAGACCTGTGATTTAAAAACAGAGCCGTGGGGCGTATAAACCTTGCGGCTGAGCCTTTCTGCTTGTGCTGGTTGGCTGACCTCTTGGCTGACCTCATGACACACTTGCAAAGTATGCAAATGGTGTTGCAGGCAAGGAGGCTCAGGTTCAGACATTGACGTTTGACCAGCCTGGTGGTGTGTCAACAAAAGAGCTGGCGCTTCAACACCTGGCCCTTGACAGCACAGATGAAGAGCAGCTGCCGCATGATGATGGGGATGATTTGTTGGACTTGCTAGATAGTGTGGCTCAATGAGACAATCTGACTGAAGTTTGAAGGCCATCAGTAACGACCCAAATGTGCTGGATTCAGCAACGGCACAAGTGGTCGCATTAGGTCCCATAAATTGTTATTGCTTTGCTGCATTTAGCTGGCCCTGTAAGCAACAGCGTAGTGTGGTGAGGCTGTGAACATTGACGTGGCTGCAAACATTTATCCCACACTAGATGCAATGATAGTGACCAAGCTGAAATCAGCATGGCAAAATGAGGAGCACTCTGCAGGTATGGTATGCAACAGGTTCTGACTTGTAGACGCCATTGGCAAGCAACCTATGGTCCCAGAAGCTGATGTTATTGTTCAGGACCCTTAAGCTTACCATGTCAAGCAAAGACAGATCAGGATTACTCGACAGCATCTGCTGGTATGGTCTTTTGCAAATATGTCAATGTGCGAGGTTGGCCCACGACACATGGTGTGCACATTGTTGATCAGCGCAAGCTGGTGATGACCATGGCAGGCTCATGCATTACAAATGCGGCATGCGCAGCACAGTAGCATCAGAGCCTGCATTGGACTGGCTGACACCTTTGAGACCTTGCCTGCCATTGCAGCTGACAAATTGTCACATGACTCACGCTGCTGGCCCACATCAGCAGCAATGCTCACTCAGCAAGATTTTGTGCATAATCTATGATTGTCACCGTGGGGTGGACAGTCACGCCTAAGGTGCCAACACGCATTTTGGATATGTGCCAATTCAGCCCAAATACTTTAATACATTCTGCTCAGCCCTTGCTATGCGTACGGAACTGTCTCGCTGTTCAGCAGTGTAAGCAGAAAGCTCGGTGGGCTGGTCCATTGATTCAGACGACATGAGACAATGCAAATTTTGTGCGCAACTGAAACTCAGTGGCGGCCTGTATCTCCTGGATTACACAACCAGCAAACAAGCAAGTGAGCTTATGCATTTCCTGGTGCATCAGCAGGTGAAAGCTTAAGAAGCTGTTGTCATCTCAGATGACGCAATACCAAAAATATCATCAAATCACCACACGAGCCACCTACGCCAGCTACACTGCTTTCCATCAGCTCCCAACCTTTATCATAGAGTGCTTGCAATTCTGACTCCCTGTCCAACTTTGACTTGGACTCACAACAGAGCATATGCTTGTATCGATATGCGTGAGATTTGGTGGCATCTGCTGCTGCTTGGAGGCTTTCATGTAGCGCGGCAAGACCATAATATTGTGCCTCAGCAGCAAGATTTGCTAGTTCCCACCCCTCCAGATTTGTTGGGACCAGAAAGGCTTGCTGATCACGTGCTGCTCGTAGGTACTCTAATATGATCTTGAACCTCTGCATGAACAGCAATTTGCAGTCTTATCACAGGAAACAACACAAATACCAGGGGAGCAGCGGGTCACCTCTCCATCTCTATCCAAGAACACCTCCCCTTCGGCAGTCAGCACTTGCTGCCAATCACCTGAGAATAAGGAGCTAAAGTACGCTTCGGGAATCGCGATTAGCGTTGCAAGTGAAGTTGTATATCTGATGCCCCCAACGTTCAGCTTGACAAGACCCTGTGTTGTCTCAGCTGCTTTGCGACGCAAGACAACCTCCGCCTGTGCCCGGGCAGTGTCGCGCTCTAGCTGCTGTTGTCTATATGCTTGCAGAGCACTAATTTGTTGCTGAAGCTGTCTCAAAACGTCGTCCTCTGTCTGCAAGTAGTCGCCTGCACCTCGCATCACGCAAGCTCTGTCTGCAAAGTTGCATGCCTGTACAACCTTCATTGGCTGAAGATGTAAATCCTCCAGATCCTTCTGCATGACACTGGTCCAGTGTCACTGGACACTGATCATTCGCGGCGCCCTAGCTTTCATACTCTTAATCACCATGCAGCAATCAAGGAGTGCATTGGCACCTAACAACAAAACTCAATGCCATAATGTTCTACATAATCTTATGATCCTTAAGATAGCAGTCTCAAGTCAAGCTACGAGTTTGAGCTGGTCTGCTATACACTCATGCTCAGCTGTTGCGCAAACTGACGGAACAAGGAGCTGTCCACAAATAGACGAACAAAAGGCAGTTGTAGCGCCCACCAGCTAAGGCCATACCTTTGCAACCTGAATGGGCTGCTCTGCCAAGCTATTTTAGCCTGCACAACACAGTGAGAAGTCCAGGAGTAAGCTTGGCCTACCAGTACTGCTGTCAATGAATCTGCCGGTCAAAGAGAGACGTTCCTTCATCAGATCGTCCAGCAAGCAGGCACATCACTTCAACGCTTTCCAATCAATAATTACGGTAATTCCTGTGTCAATCAATCAATCAATATATACTAATGTCCTGGGGGGCAACTGGGACCCAACAGACAAGAAGTTCAGTTCAGTGAATTCATACAGACAAGATTTGCTTCCTACATGCAAAGCATTCCCTAAGGAAACCACCACATGCATTTGGTTCACA
>JAABUP010003055.1_pt1 | contig 30401 bp, 42 predicted proteins | sample 5559201 | NCBI WGS metagenome assembly JAABUP01 (sample SAMN10711887, study PRJNA513373) | rock metagenome | isolation source: Antarctica rocks | place: Antarctica | reverse complement strand
TATGATCAGCCCTAAGGAACTCTCTGTGTGTATGTGGTTCCTGATGTTTGAAAGGGGACATGTACATTGTTCCTGGCATGCGTGCGTTGTCCATGAAATGTGATATCTCCATGAATTCACCGAACTGAACTTCATGTCTGTTGGGTCCCAGCTGCCCCCAAGAACATTAAACATACTGGATAATTAATTGATATGCGGCATGTGCAGGTTGGGGTGCAAGTACCGAAGTGCTTCAGGGTAGAGTCTGCTCAGCAGGTGCGTGAGCTAAACAACAGCCCAGACAAGCTGGGACACAAGAAGTACCTGCTGAAGAGCATTGTGTATGACCCCGCCCACAGAGCAGACCTCTTCACGCTTCCCAGCCAAGCTGGTCCACTGGAAAGGTAACATTCAAGTGACGTAGTCATCGCGTGTTGTACAGGTAGCGTTCAAGTACTGTAGTCATCATGCCCTGTACAGCTTGTGGCGACAACTTGCATCAGGTGCTCTAGGCAAGAGTATGTGGCATTGCAGTAGCTGAGGCTAGTCTTGCAAGACTGCAGATTTTGGAAGGATTTTAGCATTTCATGTCAGCTGTCATGACTAAGCTGGCTGAGTTGGCAACAGCACCTGTTGTAGTTGTCAGGGTTACTCATGTTTAGCTTCCAGGCATGCTAGAGTGTGTAAAGGATGACAAAGCATGGCAAAGCATGGCAAAGCATGACAAAGCATGGCAAAGCATGACTACCTTGCGTCAGGTGTGCACCACATGGTAACATTATGGTATGTATCTTGGCAGATATCTGGGCGGAATAGAGATTTCCAAAGTCAGACCCTGGATTGTGCAAGAGTTTATGGATGGCGAGGAGCTATCCACCTACGCCATTGCTTACAAGGGCAAGGTTCTAGCTTACGCCGACAATGAAGCATCCATTTCATGTCTCAGCTATGGTCACATAGAGTCCAAAGAAATCTGGTCCTGGGTTCAGACCTTCTGCAAGGAAACTGGGTGCAGTGGGCAGCTGTGCTTTGACTACATGCGCAACAGCTCGGACGGCCAGCTGTACTCGATTGAATGCAATCCACGCACCAGCACTGTGATCACTGAGTTCCATGATCATCCGGGTCTGGCTCAGGCTTTCACTGATCCAGAAAGCGTGCAAAGCGTGATGAAGCCTCTGAAGAACAGCCCGCCGGTGTATTGGTTCTGGAATGAGGTAGCGACGCTGCTGACCACTGGGGATTTCAGAACATGGTGGGAAACAGTAACTCAGGGAGTTGATGCTACTTTCGACCCTTCAGACCCAATGCCATTCTTGGGGTTGCATTACATGCAAGTGCCAGTGCTGCTGGTGCGTAACATCTGGACAGGGCGACCGTGGAAGAAGATTGACCTGTGCATTGGCAAAGTGGTGGAGCTAGGTGGGGACTGAGCAAGGCAAGGAAGAAAAGCTGCGCTGTTTTCATGATGTCAGTTGTTACGGCAGTATATTGTCTGGCTATTTGACAATTTTCATTTCATTGTCAGATACAGTGTGCAGTCAAGCAAAGATTGTGTTAGGCTGCGCAATGCATTGAAATGCTGCCAGTACACTTACGTTGGCAGAACTTGCTGCCCAATTTTGAATTCTGGCGTGTAACCCCATTAACATTTCATGAAGTATCTCTGCGCAGTTGGACAGCTGTCAAACTAATTGTTACTTTACCTCATGATGAGGTGGTACACAGGCTTCAGGTTTTTTCACAATGTGTGGTGCATGGTGGGCTGCTGTTGCAACTTGCCTGGTTGTAACAATCATCAGTGCCTATCTCCGTATGAGTCTAAATCAAGCCCAAATCTTTGGGCATGGACACAGACACTGTTTGAAGCTACAGCTATGCCATGCAATATCATGTATGGCTTTATAATGCAGCACAAGCATGCGCTCCACTTTAGCACCTCGTATTCGTACATAATGACATGACATACGCTTCTTGGGCACACATCTGTCAGTTTTATCTGTACACTCTCTCTACAATGCTTTTGTCAGCCACCATGCAGCATCCAACATGCAGGGAATCCCACCTAGGCAACAGTCTTGATACTGGTATCTAAGTGGAGGTGGACAGATATGCATGCATGACATGCTAAGCTCGTCTGTTTACAGCAAGGTCATCATACAAAAGTTTGTTCAAATGCCTTGCTCTAGTCTGCTGCACTAGGATTGTGCAGCTCAGGACGGCAATGACTACTGCACTTCTCAGGCAGGTGCCGCCGGAGAGGAATTCACAATTAGTCATCGTCACCAATTAAGTGCTCCTGCAACGACGCAGCAGAACAGCAGTTACATCAGCTGGTCGACCGACGGAATCGCGGTGTACCTGCTCCAGTAGCGATCGCCGTCATGAAGTTCATAGTGATGGTTCTCACGCTGTACCTTCTTTGTGAGGACGTTCAGGCAGACGTAGCTGCAAGTGGTTTGAACTCGGTAGGTCTGCCTAACGTTGCTTTACGTCTGTTGGCCTGCTGCTCTTCATTGCCCTTGGAGACAATCATATGCCCATAATGCATGCACAACGGTCATGCAAATAGTACATCAGCTTTATCTGTGTCTGTAGGCTCCAGCATTGGCCACGACCTGCACAAGCACGCTCACAGCTGAGCTGACACAGGGTCCATACTACCTTGATGACATCTTGTTCCGCTCAAATATCACAGAGACAGAGACTGGCATCCCTGTCACGCTGAATGTGTATCTTCTGGACACTGACTGTAACCCTGTGGTGGACGCCTTCATCTCCATATGGCATGCAAATGCCACTGGAGTCTATTCTGGTTTCACTGGTGAGGCCTGTCACTGTGAATGACAGCTTCCACAAAGGTGTCAGCCAGACTGATCCTCAGTCTGGCGTGCACAAAGCCTGCCACTTTTGTCAGTGATGGAGCATCAGTGCAAAGGCTTTCCTGGTTCAAGCGCATCTGCATACAAGCCCTGCCCTTCAGAAAGCAGGGCTACGCAGGGCACGTCATGCAGCAAGCTTTCATGCAGCAAGGTTTTGATGCATCCTTTGTTGCACAGTCTTTTGATATCCTTCACAGACCTTGTGCTTTGACTGCTGCCTCAGCTTGCCATCAGCAGGATTCAAAGTCACCCTCTGCCATCTCCTTGCTGGCATCAAGTATGCTGTTCTGCAATTCTACTTTTCAGTAGCAGAGCAGAGGCAACTAGCAGGCTCAGTGATGATGGGGCAGTTGCATGCATGCGTTCTGTACCAAACCAACCCATGCCTCCTCTCAGCAGCATCTGCATACCAGCATGCACATGCTACCCACATCTGTGCAGGCAGAAACTGCGTCAAGGTCTAGAACCTGGACAGCCTGGCAGAATACTTGCCTTCTCATCAAATGGATGCCGAAAGGTGTAGTCGTTTCTTTTACTTTTCTTCCCAAGGTCCAGATCATGTGGTGCAGGGGCTGCAGCAGCCGGCGGGGTAGCTGCAAGCCAGACAGATGAGCTGACCTTCTTGAGAGGTCTGGTGATGACTGATGTCAATGGTCTTGCCACCTTTGAGACCATCTTCCCCGGCCGTTACACTGGGCGCACACCCCACATCCATGCCAAGGTACATGCCCTCAAAGTTTTGCACCTCTTGTCCAATTGAGTATTCTGTTTGCATCTTGTTAGTATCTTGTTAATATTTTGTTAAAACCATGTATCTTGTCAAAATCTTGTTAAAATCATGTTAAAATTGAATATCTTGTTTCTAGATCCTGGCTTGAAGAGTGGCGCCACTCATCACCATTGTCACATTGCAGCAGTTGGGAATCCAGACCTAGCTACTGACTACAGCTGAACATTCAGAATGCATGGATATCCAATTCTGTTTGTTGCTGCATTACCTTGACTCCCAGCTATTATATCTGCTGCTGGTCTATCTGCGGTAATCAAAGAAAAGGGGAGCTAGTGGGCGATTGACGAGTCTGAGTGAGTCAGAGTGAGTGAGTGCGTGAGTGAGCGAGCAAGTCAGGTGGCAAAGTGAACAAGTCAAGTCAACAGCTGTGTGATGATCTTGCAGGCGTTTGTGCCCTACAGCAATGCGTCCACCACCAACGAGACAGCCCGCTATGAAGACAGCCACATGGTCCATACCGGCCAGTTCTTCAACACAGATCTGCTCAACACCTACGTAAGCACCGCTCCCTTGTTAGTGCCAGCCTGCAGTTGTCTCTTGAAGAACAGCTCATGCCAACTGGGCTAAAAAGTTGTGCACGCCTGCCAGCTCAACCTGCAATTCCTACATCTCCTGCCCATCATCATTGCACCATACTGGTCATTGGCTTCATGACTCATGCCGCGATCATTGCACTTGCAGACATGCAAAGAGAACACAACCTGATAATCACAAACATCCCAGCATCCACGCTTTCATCTGCCTTACATCCTCTGACATGCAAAGATTCTTGCTGCATGTTCTCTAGCAATTATAGCCTGCCAGACCTGTGCTTGCAGTCAGATGCAGAGCAGACGTCCAGCTTTGGCCACATTTCCAGTTGTGAGTGCCTCAACAGTGCTGACTTAAACAGCTATACACTGTGGGTGGGCGTGCAACACATGAGCAATCTGCATCCACTGCGTGCTGCAGGTGCAGACAATCTACCCATACAGCAGCAACACACAGGCAGGGAGCCTCGTAACGCTGTCAGAGGACATCGTATACTCATCTGATACAGAGTATGACCGTGTCAGACAGGTCCTCAGCTTCAGCGAGGTTGTCTCAGGCAATGCATCAGCAGGCCTGATTGCCAGCATTGATGCCATTGTGAACACCAGCGCCACCTACAGCAACGTGTTTTCAACGGAGGATGATGTCAGCACGACGAGTGACACCAGCACAACGAGTTCTGGGTCCTGGGGTTCTCGTCATGTTGCAGCAACAGTGCTGATTGTGCTGGTGTGTTTAGGTGCAGCAGCAGGTGCTGGCTTCGTTGGGTTCAAGCGCTATACTGCCAGGTCTCGCCAATACACTTTGTATGGCACCAATGTGCAGATGTCATCTACATAGTATAGCTGGCTGCCTTGTTGCTTATTGCCTAATGAGGTCATGTGCAAATTGAGCAAAACAAACCTGCTCAATAGACGCTGCACATATCTGTATGTGTAATGACTAGCTATAGCGCTGCCAAGCAACAACAGTGCAGTCGGGGACTGGCTCTGGCGGAACTGCACACAGGATGCTAGCTTAAATCATGTTCATATTATGACAGATTCCATATCACTGCTGAGTTTCGTGTGCCTGTAGCTATGATACAAGTGTGGTACTGTATATGCTGAAGGGGGATCAGCACCAAGTGTGAGGGCAACCTGCATTTGGATGGATGAATCACAAAGCTCCAATTTGCCTAGATTACAAAGCTCCAGTTTGCCAACAAAAGCTGCATGACCATGACAATGTACATTGATGAGCTGGCAGCAGTGCCGGCAGGCACATGAGCACAAATACTGGCAACCACGGGTTCATCAAAAGGAGAACCCAAGCTCTTGATGTTGCACAGCACACGGGTCAATACAATCTGCAAATGCCATGCACAAGACATCCTACGTAAACATGCCTGCAAAATACAAGAAACACAGAATGTACACCATAGCAAACAGCAATGCAGACATCAGTATACAAGTAGCGCACTTGAATGATATTTTTTGCACCTGATTCTGTAAAGAAATCTAGCACAGAAAACTGTTGCTGGCCCCAATATACCATGCAAGAATAGGTTCAAAAGGGAGAAGTTCTAGCATCAAGCAGGGATGCTATGGAGCACCGTCAAGGTGCACCCCTCAGATCCTGGCAAAGCATAGTCTGGCCATGCAGCAGCTGCCAATAGGCAGCAGCCACAGGAAGCAACAGCAATGCCTATGTGCTGAGCGACCCTCTGGTCATCTGCTGAAATGACATGAATCGCCTGAGTGTCTCCTCTTGGTCATGAGGACTGCTGATTGGGGTTGGGTTTGCCTCAATGGCAGGCCTGGCTGACAAGCTGGTGATAAGTTGCAGCATTGCATTGTCTCTTGTCTCCTGTTTTGCATCTCTGCTCTCCTGCAGACTCAGAAAGCGGCACATCTGGCTGTCTTTCTCTTCGTTGCTCTTGATCATGGAAGCTTGCAGCAAATCAAACTTGTCGTTCTGCTTCTGCACCAGCTCCAGCATTTGCTCCATGACTGTGTCAGGTTTGGCTCGCTTGCCAAATTTGCTTGCTGTCTGACTGCTCCTCTGACGCTTGGCTGTTGCCCCCTGGTCCTTGTGGACTGTCTTCTTTGTCTTCAACACATTGGCAGTGCCTGCCTTGGTCTGAAACCTGACAGTCCCCAGGAATACTGTTGCTGACTCATACTCTGGGTGGCTTGCAAGGTGCCTGAGCATTACAGAAGGGGTGGTGGCTGTTTCAGCGCAGCCCTTACTTGGGCAACTCCAAGTTCGCTGATCAGCTGCGTCAGGGTAGGAGACCAAACTCACCTTCTGGGGGCCTGCAACAGGAGACATTGCTCTACCAAGTCCATGTTAGCAAAGCTGCCTCCTTGAGCTGCAATTTTGTTGGTGGGTATGGCACTATCATCATGCACAGCAAGCTTGCCTGCACTGCATGTGAGCATGCTGTTGGTGGGTGTGGCACTATTATCATGCACAGCAAGCTTGCCTGCACTGCATGTGAACATGCTGTTGGTGGGTGTGGCACTATTATCATGCACAGCAAGCTTGCCTGCACTGCAGGTGAGCATGCTGTTGGTGGGTGTGGCACTGTTATCATGCACAGCAAGCTTGCCTGCCCTGCATGTGAGCATGTTGTTGTTGAAGAGGCAACCTGAATCTCACCTGCTGGGTAAGCTGCAAGAAAGTCCCTGCTTGCAGCATCATAGATCTTCCGATAGTATGCTTTTTCATATAGCTGCAGTGGGAACTGTATGGTTTTGTTTTCAGGCAGAGCGATTGGGCTTGTGCTAGCAACATCGCTAGGGAAGCCATGAGCTCCACCAAGCTTGGCATAAAGCAGCTCAAGGTCCCATTCGATCTGAAACAAACGCTCAAGTTCAGTCCGTAAGAGAGGGTTGCCAGAGATATAAGTTTGAAGAGGAGCAATGAAGTCTACACAATAGCACGGCTACCACACGAGCTCGAAGCCAACCTGGTCCATCAGCTCGTAGGGTCCAACTTCAGAAACTTCAAGTGTCTGGCAAACACTGCTGTATACGCTGCGCCGGCGAGAGACCTTGTCCTTAGGTATTGTGGCCATGTACAAGCAGACATCAAACAAATCTGCAAGCTGGACCTCGGCCTGCCTCCCCTTCTCCTCCCACTGGTACAGATCGTAGTCGTATTCATCCCAGCCGGCCTGATGGATAGCTTTGATTGGGTCATGCTGTTTGGGAAGCGGAGCATAGTATGCAGCACGTCCATGTATCCGCGCATCTATTTCCGAAAGTACACAGCGTAGACCATCCGTTGTATGGATGATCTTCAGTCCGCACTCGCTTTCAAACTCAAACTGCATGCTTCAGAAATCGCAAAAGACACTATTGCTGCCTTTTGAGCTTCGATTCGGTGTGTGATTGCAAAATGCCTCAAGCAGCATTGAGCAGCTCGAGTTGTGCTGTGATCTGTGCTGTGACCTATCCAACTGCAGAGGCCCGAAAAAGATGACTAAATCAAGCTCCTGATCGTGCCCTGAAGTCCTCTCGAGTCAACAAGGGCTGCGGGATTGTGCACAATGCATTGGCAAGCTGATGCTGACGGTGTTATCCGATGTCCGACCGCGGGGTGCCGTAGGTACTGGAAGGCGACTAGGCCCCTGCCAGAGCAAAAAGTTCCTATGCTGCGTACTGCAAACGGCATGCCCAAATGCCCAGGCTGTGCCCTAGTGTTTAGGAGCTATGCTTCATTGTACTCTCATTATGCTCACCAAAGTAGGCGTGGCGATATGAGACATCCTGGCAGAGTATGTGCAGCTACCCCCAAAAACTTACTATCGTCAGATCAGCAGCACGAGCTCAGGCATCACTGGCAAAGTTGCAAGCAGGTTGCAGAGCGCACGAAGAGCAGGTATGTTGTACTCGATTTCTGCTGCTGAGTCTGTGGCTTCAATTCAGCTTGCCCACTGTTTGTCACAGGCGCTGTTCCAGGCATCCCCGCACAGAACATCAGTCCAAGGCGCGGCATAGGGCATCAGATGGCAGGGCAGATCCCATTGCTGTGTTTGATGAAGAGTATGTATTTGTGGACATTGACAATATTCCAAATTCGAGCACAGACGACCAAGTTGGTAGTTCAGACCAAGACCTGCAGCCAAGCAGCAATGCAGTGGGTATACTTCAACATGATCAGCAAGACACTAAACATGATGTGACTGACACTCACACATTAGCTACGGTTGGCGCAGACTGTACTGTCTCGCAAAATACATCTACTAATGGGAAAACTTCAACACAGCCCAACAACCTTTTGCCAGTCAGTTGTCAGTGTTCAGTGCTGGTACAGGGGTATCTAGTTGGTTTGATAGCACTTGATGTTTTGCATCAATCCTGTTCTCAACCACCGACAATCCTTCACCCTTTATCTGGGATAGATGGCTTGCAGCTGCTCAGCCGCATCAAGCGTCAAGCTGCTCTCAAGTTTCATTCAGATAAGTCAGTAGGTGTAGAAAGTGATGCGTACAAACAGTTCAATAGTCGTGTGGACGAACTATCAAAAGCGACTGGTGATTACATAGGCTGGACACGCTACAACCAGATGCTGGATGTCGAAATTGATGCTGCTCGTCAGTACCTCCAGCATGTTTAGAGCTAATTTCTGCAGATACTGTGCCTTCCTGTTTTCACGTTTGTCCAACACATTTGCATTCTGCAAAATGAATGAACTATAGGCGATATGTTATGTAATACACTGTAGACCACATTGAGTGATGCCCATTCATGTCAGCATTGTTCACACATACCTGGTGCACCAGCATTCCTGGGAGTCAAAGGAGCTGCCAGCAAGCTGTGTCTGTATGCACATCAGCACATCTCATGATTCACACAGTCAAACCAGCAATCTCTTATACCGGTAAGTCAGTCGGCGGAAATTGACTGACCCTGAAGTTTACCGAGCTTTGCTGAAGAGTGCATTGGTCATCGGACTCATAAGACTAAGAGGCACACTCTGGCTCTGACGGAGTCACTCAGTCTCAGTGCAGCGCCGTCCGTGTGCGCTACCAGACGTACGCGTTTGATGTCAAGATGACGCGATTATTACGACGACCATGCATGCTGTTGTTGATCAGTGGCAACAAGACGAGCAGAAACACAAAGCTGCACATCTTCGCAGAGCATTGTTGATAAAATACTGACTTAAATACGTGAGTTGAAGTCAGGCGCGGGACAGGGCACTGCATACGGTTGTTTGATAGTGTGGTAGTATGATTACCGTTCACCACTTGAGCAGCTCCAGATCCCAGAGAATTATTTGGCTTTTGGAAGAGCTCGGCCTCAAGTACCAAGTCAAGCGTTATGAAAGACTGCCGTCCATGCTGGCGCCTCCCGAGTTGAAAAAGATCCATCCGCTGGGCAAGTCACCAGTTATCACTGATGGCGACATGACTGTCGCTGAGTCTGGTAAGCGGTGTGGCGTGTAACCTTGAAGCGCGTCAGCTGAGGTTCTGTCGGTCTTATCCTGATACATGACCTGCGTGTAGGTGCTATTGTGGAGTACTTGGTCAATGAGTATGGCAACGGTCGCTTGATTCCTCCACCAGGTGCAAAGCAGGATCGTCTGAAATATACTTACTGGATGCACTTTTCAGAAGGATCAGCCATGCTGCCAGTGGTCATGTACCTGCTGTTCACAAAGGCACCTGATTCAGCACCCTTCTTCATCAGACCCCTTATTAGATACATCTTTGGGACAGTGCTGAACAGCTTTGTCAAGCCCAGCCTGAAGAGGCAAGCTCAGTACATGGAAGGAGAGTTGAACAAGACCCAGTGGTTTGCTGGCAATGAGTTCACAGCAGCAGATGTTGAGATGAGCTTCCCCATAGAGGCAATGGCAGAGCGCCCAGGGCTGAGCCAGTACCCCAAGCTGCTGGCATATCTTGATGCCATCCATGCAAGGCCAGCATACAAGAGAGCCCTGGAATCAGGTGGCGAGTACCACTTGCTGAGCTAGGTCAGAATGTCTGGGCAGAAGTGAGCCACATTGAACATGTGCAGCACCTATTTTGAGCACATTTCATTTATTTTTCATGTTGGCCGCAATACACAGTCTGTATATGTCAAGCTCGATCACCATTTTGCTCGACGCTTGTTTGCCCACTGCCATCAGTGGTCAATAAGCTTAGGAGTAAGCAGGAGCGGCTTATTATGTTTTGTCCCATGGCATGCAAAGTTTGTGCAGCAAGCTTGAGCTGGGCTTGAGTGTTTTTGCTGTCTGAACAATGACAGTAATCCCTGGAACACAGTGTGAATGGTGGCATGCTGTAATGAGGTTGGCCTGATTTGCTGACTGCACAGTGTGTCACTGGAGTCAACTTGTTGTCTAAGAACATGAATGTGCCAGAAATGCTGTGTCATGTCCGCGGCGAGAGCTGTTCTGATTGTAATTGCACAGAAGCACTGCAGTGTTTGCAGTATAGCATCCACTTTACATAATGCTGTGTGGCACGCTTGACTGTACCTGTCAGCTATACAGTATACAAATCGAACAGAAAATGCCAATGTATGGTCATCAAAGCAGACAAGCCTGACCGAAAGCACACAGCAAGCTGTCTTCAGGCTTTCAGCAGGCTTTATTTTAGAGCAGGCAATACATGATTTAGAGATGCCTGTAGGACTTGCAATTGACTTGAAACACTGCATGCAAGTGTTGAACGGCTTCTCTATTTCAGTCTACCACACATGTGTCAGAAAAAAGACCAAACTCCCTATAACCCTTGCAAAACAACAACCTCGCTCCACTCCATGATCTGTTCCACTCTCAATTCTACCAAGAACCATCACATATCCTGTTCTTGGTAAACTCGCCATAGCCTTGTAGACACTGTTCCCAAGTGCCTGAAGCTTGATTCATACCAGCAGCCGACGCTGTGAAGCCCACGTTGTTCACAATGCCAACTCGCGAGCTGTTCAGTGTGCGGTCATCTACAAAATCATCTGTAAACAAAGCAAAAGTGACCATGCCTCCAGGCAAGGTTCTGTCATTGGATGACGTGCTGTTGAGCTGAGCTATGCCACATGTGCCAGACGCTGGGCAGGCTGCTTCCTTGTCCTGCACAAAAACCAGACCTTGAATGTTTGCGTGTTCTGATTTGGCTACACACCAACAGATCAAAAAGGCTGTGCAGTAAGCATGAGTACATCAAGCATGCCATTTGCTGCCAGACTGTGCAAACCCAGAGTCACACATGCAGATCAGGCTGAGGACAGTGTTGCAGCACTCCACAGATATTGCTGTCTATAAGGCACTCATCCAGTAGACATTACACCAGTGCTGCTGCATTACCTGAACATGGGTGGGGGGCTTGTGACCCCAGCCAGAGACTAGGGACCGCCCAGAATCACCAAGGACATATCGCAATTGACTTCGAGCGAAGCAAGTCAGCCTGAAGGCAACGGCTGAGCTGATCTGGGTGCTCTGAATCTTGGCATACACAGCACTGATGAAAGCTGTGTTGAGGGAGTCCCCCAGGGTGGGTGCACTGGGGTTGTACGCCCTACCCTTGTTGGTATACCTGCAGCAGCAGATGCACACTCTGTCAGCAGATGCATCAGCAACACTGCATCACTACCTCAGCAGATATAGTCATAACAGGCTTGCTTCAGCAGGCAAAGCTACAGGTTACCCACACAGTCCAACAGTGCTGTAGCCCGATGTTTGAAATGAGACTAACGTTTTACAAGCGTGACATGACAAATGGGGAACCCAAGCTGGACATGCTGGGCATAGAGGAGGTGGGAGAAGAAACAAGCAGATAAAGATAAGAAGAGAAAAGAGAAAGAACCCAGCCAGCAAAACAACAGTATGCATTCATTTCATGCAGCGGAAAGCACCTGTATTAGCATCTCGACAGCCTAAAATGCAAACGGCGTATGCAACCTGAACTGAACATGCAGTATGGTTACAGACACTTGTTCAGGGTAAGTTGGCAATGCCTTGCTGCAAAGACCATCCGTTATCAGGCAGGAAGATGTTCTAACTCCATGCACAGTGTGAGATACGGGTGCTTACTTGACAACGCCACCAGACCCACACACCCATTGCTTCAGGAAGGCTTGAGTAGCTTGGTGGAATGAGCCAGAAGAGGCTGAGTCGCCAGTGATGTTGGCCAGCAAAACATTGCTGGCCCAGAACAGGTTGTCCCAATCTGTGATCAACTCAGCATCCATGGTAGCTTCGTTCGCCAGATGGGCGGAGTAATAGGTGTTGACATCCGTCATGTAAGTGTCTTCGCCTGCAGTGCAAGAGCGGCATGGTTCAATGCGGATTATGTCAGTCATGTGCAAATGCTGTGCATCTGTCAGTTGGCAAATGAGCTGTGACAACACGACACATGCCGGCTGCAGAAGAGAGTGTCTCACTGCCATACAAATGCAGTATACTGGTCTGTGTTTGGGAGACATGTGGGCTGAAGAGCAGACAGTGTCTGAGCCACTGCCAAACAAGTGCAGCATACTAGACTATCCTTCACAAAACACCTCTTAGCTGTAACTGTCCAGCTGACCAGCACTGTCCTGTTTCAGCATGTACAGCCATTTGGAAACTAAGCAGCAGATTTGCCGTCAAGCCTCATGCTGCAATGAACAGTCTCTGCTGCAGTTGAGAGCACCTGCTCCATGCTTGCGCCATACTAGCAGCTGCTGATCCATCTCACACTGATGTACACCCCAAGGCAACCACGCCGTTGACTGCAACCATGTGATACACAGACACAGCTTACTTCAGACGGTGCATACCTGTTAGGAGGTACAGCCATGCAGAGCCCCACAGCAGATCATCATAGAAGCTGGTGCTGTTGTACGCCACCAAAGCACTGCCCTCATCGTAGTCTTGAGGAGTGACACACAGATCGGCTGTGGAAACATTGCTGGCAGCTCCCACTAAGCTCTTGGCAAAGACCGAGGTGCAAGTGTAGGTGAATGTGGCTGTATATGAAGCCAGCGGTGCTGTCGCCTGTAACCAAACGAAAAATGTGTTGTTAAGACTATTAAATTTTGAGGAAAACAGTAAAAAAGACTCAATTCAAATCAAAACTTCAAAATCTTTCAGCAGCTCAAGCAGTCTAAACATGGCTTGTGGCTTCAACACATGTAGACGCGGCAGTATGTATAAAGCGACAGAGGGCACAGCAAAGGCATCTCATGCAGCCTGGTTGCAGCTGTATGCCTTGCACTTGCTCAGTAAACAGGTTGACTTGCAACCGACAGCCCAGCAGCAGCAGCTCTCACATGGCAACACTCAAGTTAAATGCATGACACACATGCAAAGCAAAGCTTCCAAACAAGCACAAGAGCCACAAGCAAAGCCGACTTGCCATTCTGGCATGTCCACAGGTATGTGGGAAGCTTTCTACACACACAGGTTCCACTACTGTCAAATCATGCGTGCAGCTGCCTTCTTCACATAAGTTCCACTACTGACAGTATGTGTGCAGCTGCAGAGTGATGTGATGTTCATACGCTCACCGTGCCATACAAGTCTGTAGCTGCAGTTGTGAGCTGGGTGGCAAAGGTTGGGTCAGACTGTTGGAAGACTAGGGCACTAGCAGCAAAGGCAGCAGCCATGGATCCCGCCAAGTCTGAGGCGCCCACAGCTGTGGTGATGTTGTAAGCAGGCCGGGGCATGGTGGTTGCTGTCAGGGGCTCATAAGTGCCCCAATACTGTGACTCTAGGCTCCAATTACCAACCTGTACGTACACAACTACATGAGCTTACATGCAGCATGGACACAGAACATACAAATGAATCATGACTGTAAGGCACCTGCCCATGCCATAGCGCACATGTACACGATCAAAAATGCTGAGAAAGTGATAGTGTTTGCACCCTACTGGCATATATGCGCGTAGCTACAAACACTGAGGCTCATCTGGTATACGATGGTTGCAAATGTACACTCAGAAATGCTGAAAGCCTAACAGTGTTTGCACCATATCAGCAGATACGCATGTAGCTACAAACACTGAGGCTCATCTGGCATATGATGCTTGCAAATGTACAATGAGAAACGCTGAAAGCCTAACAGTCTTGGCAGTGGAGTAACATATACAACACTGAGGCTGACCTGGTATATGATGGTTGCGCCTCCAGCATATGTTGAGCCAACAGTAGGCTGGAATAGCTTCAGCAGGTACTCAGCTCCCCACCGCACAGCCTGCTCAGCCTCGGCTGTGTTGTCACTCTTGCTGTAGCCTGTTGGGAAAGCCAGAAGGGACCACGCCAGGAAGGCTGTCACCATGGCTGTTGGCTGAGTCATCTTCACACAGCCTGCATGCTCACTTCAAGGTCAGTAAACAGTAAGCAGAATCCCCAGCTGCAGTCTCCAGCAGCGGCCCCAAGCATCAAACAACACGGGGGCCCCAGCATCAAACAACAGGGGGATCTGAGCCCATCTGGCAAGGGGGAAAATGATGGAAGAGCATGCAGGGACAAGAATTCACTTGATGCACAAAAGGCACAACAGATAGGTGAATTGCAGGCTGGAAACTAGTGGGTGGCATTGGCACAGGCAAGGGAATGTAAGAGGTAGATAAAACAAAAAGAGCCCCTCTGCGCTTGCCATTACACTCATCATTCTGCTTTCATGGCACAGTTGGATGTGCCCTTACATGCTGTAGTGCTGGCAGCACAACTGCTATCCAAACTGCACCTCTACATGCATGCAAGCACTCGCTCACTCATTTGTTTATGCATTCATTGTTCACTGCTACATGTTATCTACCTCTTGTCTGCCCCCACAATCAGGTACATACAGTCCAATACATATGCATCAGCACTGCTGTTACAGGCCCCAAAAAGCTCAACTTGATGATAGCTGCAACAGAACTTCTGCACTGGCGTGGATGACACAGACACAGACACAAACACAGGTTGTGCTGACAGCAGCTTACCAACTTCGTTGCCAGTGCACCAGCCGCCGCTGAGGTCTGTGAAGCCCAGCTGGTCAGAGGTGGCCTCGTACACAAAGGCGTTGCCGCGATAGGAGACATCGCTGCTGAGGTTGGTTGGCAGAGTGCCGACCATCTGCGCCTCATAGAAGTCCAAGCCCGCCTACATAAAAGCACATGTTTTGTGTGTTTCAGACAGTTGCTGATACAGATGGCGCATCTTGAGTTTTCATGTGTGACAATGTGCTGCCATGTAATGTAATGTAACACATGACATGTTAACACTCTCACAAAGAAAGAACGCTTTCTTGCTTGAGTCCTCGAGACGTCACAGGTTCACCACCCAATTCTGCTGCCATGAAATGACTAGTCTGCACACAAAGCTCTTGCACACTACAGCCTGCACCTAGCATGCCTATCTTGCCCTTTCAGGCTGCCTTTCACTCCTTTGAGACTGCAGTCCTTCCCTCATCAGCCTGCACCACTCACATGCATAACAAAGCACATGTGCAGCCTTGCAGTTCGGGTCAGCTGTGAAAACACCAGTGTATCAGCCAGTGTCTACATTCCTCCTGTGCAGACAAAGCGCTTGAACACGCTGGCACTGCTGAGTCTTACATTTGTTGCAGAGCCAAATTCGTAGTCCTTGTGATATACAGCCCACAGCAGCAGCATGCAGACAAAGCTCTCATACATGCTGGCACAGCTGGGCCTTACCTTGGTAGCAGAGCCAAAGTCATAGTCCTTGGGATACACAGCCCACAGCAGCAGCATAGCGCATATGCTGGTCACAAAGGACAGCACAAAGGCCACCCGGCACATGAACTGCAGTGTTGTGCCACGCCCTATCCAGGTGTAGTGGATCAGCAGGTAGGGTGGAATCATGGAGTAGATGATCCAGACCACGGAGATGGTGAGGGTTGTGACCACGGTAGCTCCGTCCACCTGCAGGAGGCAGCGGTTAGATGGGTTACGTGCGGTTTGGGCACCAGGTAAGGACCACAGGATGCAGCAGTTACAGGGGTTGCTTGGAGTTTGAGGACCAGGTGAGGACCACAGGATGCAGCAGTTACAGGGGTTAGTTGGAGTTTGTGGACCAGGTGAGGACCACAGGATGCAGCAGTTACAGGGGTTAGTTGGAGTTTGTGGACCAGGTGCAGACCACAGGACGCAGCAGATACATGACTTAGTTGAGGGTTGGGCACCAGGTGAGGGTCACAGGTGAGGGCCACAGGATGCAGCAGTTACAGCAGTTAGTCAAGGTTTGGGTACCAGGTGAGGACCACAGGTACAGCAGTTACAGGGGTTAGCTAAGGTTTGGGCAGCAGGCGAGCTGACAAGCTGAAAGCACAATACAGGTGTTCACACTGATTTCCAAACAGGGCAGCCACTGCAGTGCTTACCAGCTTGTGGATACCCACTCCCAACGAGACAGCTGACAAGATGAAGCAAAGCAGGAGCATCCAAACAGGGCAGCCATTGCAGTGCTTACCAGCTTGTGGATACCAACTCCCAAAGAGACAGCTGATAAGATGAAGCAAAGCAGGGGCATCCAAAGATCTCCAAGCACGCTGTCCAGCAGCTTCCCAGCTCCCTTGATGGTGGTCTTGAAAGTGATGCCAGCACCAAATTTCCCAGTCAGGGCACGGAAGGCTCCCTTGACGTAGGTGAACCACAGAATCATGTTGGAGATGTTTGCAAACCACAGGGCCTCAGGATGCCACCACTGCACAGACAGACAGACAGACGCTGTCAGAATTGCTGCTTTGCTATGTGGTCATCTGTTTGAGGCATTCTGACGCGTGTTGCTTGTTCAGATGACAGACAACCTTTACATGCAAGCACGCACAGACACATGCAACGAGTCAAGGTCAGAAAATCTAGCCAAATGATGACAGGGTATGCATTGTGTCCGAGCACAAGGGTGTGCTGTGACATATAAGGACGCATTACTTACAAACAGGCACAAAATCAAAGAGTGATGGCATTTACACGCTTACTGCAGTCTCACCGTGGACTATGCAAGCTCATGTGTTGTGACATGCATGCATGTTGCGATGCACCAGCAGACACTGTTAACGGTCGCAATCAGAAGGAGTATGAGGGAAGTTACCTTTTTGCTGTAGTTAAGCACCATAGACTGAGCAATGTAGTAGATAGTGAGCGCCAAAGCTGCCCACCAGGAGATGACAATTGGGAAGATTCCCGCCCAAATGGTCAGCAGGGGAATGATGATGAAGAGGGGGGTGGTAATGGCGCCAACGATGTAGGACCAGACTCCAGAGCAGTACATTATGCGCATGAAGGGGGATAAGCCGCGGATCATCAGGGGGCTGTGGTGGCGGGAAAGCACGATCTGGAAGTGACCCTGTATGAAGCAAAGAGAAACATTACTACGAGGTTTGCAAAGGTCAGGGTCCATTTCTACCTGACTACAAGCAGAAACTCCCAGCAGGTGGACATGATCAGGATGAGTTATGACCTACCTGCCTTGCTTTGTGGATGCTACAGCTGGTAAAATGTACAAAGCTGGCTAGGCTGCGTGACTTTTAGACTTGATGCAGACCAGTGCAACATGAGCACTAAAATGGTCTCGCTTGGCAGACCCAACACTAACGAGCAAAGCGACAAGCACAGTTCTTGAGCTTCATCATGGGGTTAACACCCCTAAGATAAAGCCTTTCATACTATAAGCCCCTTTCCCATGCTCACTTCACACTTGCCAGGGTGTTGAAGAGCAAACCCACCTTACACCAACGAGACCGCTGCTGGAAGCAATTCCTGACTTGCTCTGGAGCTTCACCAACAGCCAGGTATTCCTCCACGTATCTGCAGTGCCACTTCTGCTGCTTGAGCACCATCCCCAGCATGTAATCTTCTGTTAGAGTGTACTCTGGGGACCAGCCAGCTTGCTTGAAGGCATTGGCTCTGATCAAAAAGTTGGTACCTGCAACAGTCATTGCAGTCAGCTGGAAATCTTTAGCTCTGATAAGACACTTAGTAGCTGTGACAGTCAGTGCACTCAGTCGACACAAGGCGGGCCCACCATATGCTGTCATACAGATTTGTGCTTCATGTGTGTCAAAACGCACAGGCAACACATGTGTCTGGGGAATGGATGAATGATGTTTGCGCCAGACCCACAAGCAACCACATGCCTGGTGAATGCTGTTTAGGCAAGTCTGACCTGTGCATGAGATGAAGCCTATGGCATCATAGCCATGCTGAGCGTACTCCCAGAAGTGGATGTTGGAGTGGTTGAAGATGTCAGCCCTCTGGTTGAGGTTGTAGAAGGCCTGAGGGGACAACACCATCCCCACATCATCCCCAGCATCAAACAGAGGCAGAGTCTTGAGGTAGAAGTCTTTGTTGGCCACCTGATCGGCATCAAAGATGGCGACCATCTCATTGGGGGGGATCGCTCTGTCACCCGGGTAGATCATCTTCAGGCAGTTGTTGAGGTTAGCTGACTTTCCATTCATCTCCCCCGGGGCGCGCTTACGCCCTGAGACATAGAAAATGCTGCAACCCTTCTCAGCCGCTTTGCTTTGCACCCACTTGCGTTTGGTGACGTCCCCGCCATCATCACACAAGTAAACTGTTCTGGTGCAGCCCTCTGGTAGGACTGCGTCCAGGGCTGCTGAGCAGGTCCTAGCTAAGATCTCCAGTGACTCCTTGTAACAGGGTACAAGCACGCGTACGTGGTAGGTAAGCGTAACCATAGGCTTGCCAGACTCGTCCTTGGGCAGTGGTTGGTATACAGGGTGCAGTATTAGGTTCACGCCGTACAGCAGGGTTGTGCTGGCTCCCATAATCTCTACCACCAGGACGATGATGCCGTACCATAAGTACTGGCCCAAGTCCATGGTTTTGGACACTCTGATGTACAGATAGAAGCAGAGGACACAAAAGTAGACAAACATTGTGATTGCTCCTGTCCAGTTCATGCGCGTCTGTCTCTTGAATCGCTTGATCTCACCGTTTTCACCGGTGCCGATGACACCGGGCGCTGGGGCATCTTCAGATTCCCAGAAGGGGTCATGACCACCTGCGTCATGACTAAGCTGTCAGAAACCCACTGCAGTGCTGAAGACAGGCATGAGCACAGAGTGCAGAGAGCTTAAGTTGGTCCTGAATGCACACAGTGCAAAGCAGAATCACTAGTGACTCTTGACAGCATGACAGCATGACAGGGCAGCAGCATCCTGCAATTCAGGGACATTGCTTGTCTGTGGCTCCTGCGCCACCCCATGACAACTGACAACACACAAGCAGTGCAATCAGAAGTGTAACAACCCCTTCTGGGTCCATCCAACAGCATCAATTGTGGATTCTACCAAAACAGAGAAAAGAACAGAAAGATTACACCTTTTAGCGTCAATGTAATGAAAAGCCAAGCATTATACCGGGCTGCCTGGGAGTAGCATTGCATTTGACAACAGAGAGGGCAAGCATGAGGGTGTCATTACCTTCTAGGTCTGAATTCCATGGCAGAGCTTCATAGGACAGCATAGCATCCTCCTCATCAACAAGGGACTCAGACCTTGAGTAGCGAGCTGCGTAGTTGAGATGGCGCTTGGGGTTGGAGTCGAAGGAGTTCAGCAGGTCTGGGTCATACTGCAATACGCACACACATTAGGTCAGGCACTGAGCTCACGGCACGCCGGTCATATGACATGTCTGTAATGCCGGATCATACTGCAAATGCACAAACATGACATGTCTGTAACGCCAGGTCATACTGCAATATGCACACACAACAGGTTGGACAGTGAGCACATGGCACGCCTGTCTTATGACATGTCTGTAATGAGCACTGTGAGCAGTCAGCACTGCCGGGCTTGAGATCAGAACGAAAACAGTTGCTGTACAAAAAGGGCCTGAGGGCAGATACACCAAAGCTTCTGAGGGCAATAATGCTGCTCGACAAATATCCCTCACACAGACACACGTCTGACTGCGCCACCTGCTGTGGTGAAAGCTGACAATGCTGGATTGTACCAGTCCACCATCAGCACACTAAATGACTGAGATGAGGTCAAGGCCAAACCATTACCTGTCTCATCTTCTCATCCCCATAGTGATCATCTGCATAGTAAGAATCTAGTGCACCCCCTGCCTCTGCTGCCCCTGCTCCTCCCTCGTCCATTTCCAGTGCTTCTGCTAACCTGCATATGTGCACTCAGGATGATTGCATAAGCTCTTCTGCATTGCCACGCCAGAGGTATGTGTTCTGCTCAAGCTGATGTTGCTGCTGTGCCTATTTGAGGCAGCCTGGTGCATCAAAGACTTTTGGGTTGTTTGCAACCTGCACAGGCCAGGTGCTCCGCAGGTGCCCAGTTTTGAAAATCGAACAATAATCTCACCTGAGCAGTATACCAAGGGCATCTCGTCTGCCTCCCTTGTCTGTAGGATGACTGGGAGCTCTACCATGCATGTACCGCCGAGAGTCCTGAAAACAAGGGAGGCATGTAACAAAAGGAGGTAGTGGCGAAATAGGCAGCTGACGGCGTGGTTTCCGTAGAGGAGCTTGCCAAGCGGCAGTAAAATACTAAGTCAGAAGACTTGCAACGGTAATTCAGAAGACAAGGCAATAGGGGTCCGAAGAAACAGGGCTGCCATACGTTGTTATGCTATGTCACGCGAGCTGACCTAAGCATGACAACATACTAGCGGCCCATCCTTGGCAGGGTAAGTAGGACACTTACCGCCTCTTCCGATCCGCTGTACTCAGCAGGAGTGTGGTCTCGTTCTCTGCTGCTGGACTCGCTAAATAAGTCCGAGCTGCTTGCATCAAAATCCTTCTGGTCATACCGTCGGTCTGAGTATGGCTCACCCATTTCTCACACACTTTCTGACGCAGAGTGCCACAGATGGTACGATTCAGCAGCCAAACATTGCAAAAACTGGGTTTTGCTCGTCGACTGGCGTTCAAGCTACGACAAGCGGTCGCAGATCTTCGTTAGCTTAAAAGCCAAGAGCTAAGGCCCTACAACCAAGAGTGTATGACCTCAAGTCAGAAACACACAGGCTCACAAGCTCTGTCTGAAGTGGATCGATCCGTAGGCGTGAATAACAGCGCGGTACAAGGTTCAGCTTGCTCCCGGGTTCGGAGTCGTTCAGTGCCGCCGCTATAGGACGCGCTTGGGACGCCTTCCGTTGGCGGAGCTAACTAACGTCATCACTTTGCACACTGGGAATATATTAAGATATAACAAAAACTGCATTGCCGCCTCCAGGACGGCTGTGGCACCTCAAAATGCCCTGCAGCTGGAAAAGAGCCTTATTGGCTGCCAGCTGGCCCGACTTCTCGCAGCCGTTGCTTGCTCTTACCTGCAGCTATGGTCTTTGCCTGCATGCAAGTTTCGCCTGGGAATGATTAACAAGTCAACATATTTACTACAAGCTGTTGTTTCGTATAACTTTGGCTGATTTAGTCTGAACAGCAACGTTGCCTGACTAAGAGCATTGCATGACCAGAAAAACAACCTGACTCAGTTTGACCATTATACTTATGTTTTGTCAGGACTTTGTCAAGCGGCAGGATCCTTGTGTGCTCCTGAGGCAGCTCAAATCCATGCTTGCTTCTGAGGCAGCATGCAGTAAGTGAAGTGCTGTGTTGCATACACAGGGGAGTCCTTTGCATCGACACGTTTCCCATCATATGTGTGTGTGCTCTCATGATTTGCCAGTGCAATAAGGATTGTTGCAGTACAAGGATTCAATCAAAACACATGACTCGTAGTAAGGTCCTTGCTGATAGCAACTGCAGACTAGCAGCGCTGGTGGCATTATGCAGTGAATGCCACAAATATGCATTGCGCAAACAGCATACAGACAGGAAGTTGCTGCAAAACGCTGCACATGTCATGTTGGCCTGATCAGTTGCATGCAATTGCCAGCTGCAGTTCATGTCTGCGCTTGTTTATGCGTCTTGCAATTACTTACAGTCAGCGTGCCAACACCAGCAAGCCACCAGCTGCAGCACCTGTGTCACTTGTCAGCTGCTGTGCAGTAATGCAGCAGCTCCACGGCATGAGCAGACTAAACACAGATATGTTCCCAGCTGCGCAGCTTAGTGCAGCATATACCTGTTCTGCTTTGCAAAGTTCAGGACTGAGGCTCTTGGTGCTACACTGCTTTTATCTGAAGCGTGCAAGCAGGCAGGCAAGCGCCTGCGACGCTGATTCACACATAACTCAAAGAGCGTGCACAGTGTCTGTGCGTGCATTCCGGGCTGTGTGTGTGGGCAAATACCTTGCGATCCGACGTCTTTTGTCCGTTCAAGTGCTGCCCGCCCCTCAGGTGATCAGGTCCCCTCAGTGTTACCGCATCACATTCCGTGTCATGGTCTTGCTATCTGTCGTCGGCGACCATCGTTGCTTAGCTTGGCTGACATCCAGAACTGTTCCTCTTCCTTCTGTTCACCGAAAACTGGTCCGAGTTGACGCAGGGCCTGCCGCAGTGGTCAACGATCAGCAGCTGTGGTGCGAGGCTGCACAGCAAGAGGAATTGAGAGCAGTCGCGTGACACCATTTGACTGCAAAGGCTTGCTGAGGATATCGCCGTTACCTGAGCATGCGGTCGTTGTGACGATCCGCAGGCAGCAGCGGCTGCACACAGCAGGCAGGCTTTCACCAAATGCTCTGGGATTGATTGCAACTCTGCCCCCACACAAAACGGATGCTCAGTACATGCATTCTAGCTGCTTTCATCGCCGATGATTGCAATGTGCTGTTGTCAACTTTTTGCCTGCAGTGCAATTCTGCAACGATTCTGATGTTACACATGTGGAGTTCGTTTCGATGGCGCATCGGTTCATCTGTTAATCGATCTGTCATACATTGTAGGCCCCTTTGTGGTTGATGCTAAGAAGGCTCATCTGAGGGGTAACAACCATGTCTTCATGGAGGAGGGCTGTGCAGCTGGGAGCACGTTTCATCAGATCGACTACCAAGACAAATAAGGGCTTTGCTGCAGTCACAGGTGGCCAACTTGTCTCATCGCTCTAGACAGTTGAATCACAGTGCTCAACTTACCCATCCACCCACTATTGTACCCATCAGGCATTTCATAAGGCCCAAACAGTCTGACATGCTCTGCAGGCATCCCGACATGCACTAGATACTACAGTACAGGCCTTACCTTGATACAACATCCACAGTGGCTGAGGACACTAGTTCCACTAGGTCCTCAGCTTGTCAGCCTAAGGGGATTTGCTGACTTACCAGCTCACTCTGAGTTGACCATGCCATCCTTGTCACCAACCATGTCACAGGTGAGTAATGCATGCACCCCATGTTGCACTTTATCTGGTCGATTTGGTTAAGCAGGTCTTTCTTCTCATTGGAAGCTGTAATGTCTTTGCTGATGCTCCTGGACTGTGCAGACCACTCTGGTGCCTGATCCGACTATGTTTGCATATACCTGATCTGACGATGTTTGCGTATATCTGTGCTCTGCATATGGCCTCCAGTACAGCTCAGGAGACAAGGAGATTCTAATTCACAAACTTTGTCCTCACGGGCTTGTCCAAAATGCACTGCAGCAACAGCATGGCATGCAAAGTAGATGCGATCAGATGGTATAGGCTGCTTGCGCTGCACGCAGGGGAACATAGTAGAGTGGAAGAAGAAGGAGGGAGATGAGCTAGCTTCAGGAGATATCCTTTGTATGGTAGAGACAGATAAGGTAATGACCGCTGATTGCTTGGCAGGCACGGCGGCTCATCGTTTACTGTACATGCAAGACCCCCTCATGGCAGTCTTGCTTGCATTCACCATTAAGAGCGCTTTCTAGTCAGTCACTGCTTGATACAAGGGTCTGCCCTGAGAATCATGCACACTGTCCCTGCACCTGATGATCAGCAAGTGACCTGAGCATCATGTACACTATCTGTGCAGAAATGCAGCTCTTTTCAATCCCAAACGTCTATGTTAATTCAGAAACGGCATCCCTACACTGGAAAACGAAACTCAGAAATGTCTGGGAGGACAGTGAAAACGCGCTTTTACATTGGGATGTGTTAGAAAACACTGCCTTGGATCAAAAAGAAGGATGCAGCAGCTCACAGGGAAGCTTAGTCTGCCGGTTCCTGACCAACCCCTGCAATGCGTAACCTCTTGATTTTCTAGACACAAAATCCTTCTGCCAAGAGAGTCTGCAGGTCCTGGTCACCACCATCATGACCTGCCAAACGGCAATGATGATGATCAGTCACTGCAGGGTCCCCTCAAACGCTTAGAAGGGCTCAGAATAAGACTGGTCAGGAAGCTTTACATTGATTGCAGGCAACTTTAGAGTGGAAGAAGCAGGATGATGGTCCTGTTTTGGCAGTCAGCATACCAGCAATACATGACTCAATGTTGCCTGAATAGGACTGGTCAATAAGCTCTGTGCCAATTGCAGGCAACACTAGAGTGGGAGAACCAGGATGATCGCTTCCTAGCAAAGATCCTGGTTGGCAATCAGCATACCAGCAATACATCAGTCGATGTTGCCTGAATAGGACTAGGCAGTAAGCTCTGTGTCAACTGCAGGCAACTCTAGAGTGGGAAAATCAGGATGATGGTTTCCTAGCAAAGATTCTTGTGGGTGACAACAGCAAGGACATTCCTGTGGGCACACCCGTGGCCGTCATCACAGATGAGAAGGATGATGTAAGCCTTGCATGTTACATATTACCCTCTGATGTTACATGTTACCCTCTGTTGTTACATGTTACCCTCTGGTGTTACATGTTACTCTCTGGTGTTACATGTCATCCTCTGGTGTTACAAGATGCTGTAGCCTTGTCAAACTCCTGAGTTGTCGTGCCAGTCTTTGCCATCTTGAGCCTGTGAAAGCATCCAGCAGGGGGTTGTAGTATTGAGCTTGGTGCGTGCAATGCCACAACCTGCCAGATTCAGGCGCCTTGTCATGCTGTGTCCTGTGACTTGTTCCACCAGCTGTTTTGAGCAACTTCGCTTCCTCTTCCTCTCAGCTCATTGTACAACTGCATCTGCCTGCCATACATTCATTCATTCATTCATGGATTTTACAGTCGTTGGGGCCAGCTAGCCCATTTGACTAAATTGCGGTTTTTCATCAGAAAACGAGACAGACAAACAAGTGACATAGACAAACAAAAACAGCCAGCTCTGTGCCGAGCAACTTTGCTTCCTCTTCCTCTCAGCAGCTACAACTGCATCTGGCCACCGGCTCTTCCTGTTGAAGTTGACTTTCTGCCACGTTGTCCACATGTTAAAGTGCTGTTCTGAAAGGTCACCTTCCCATCAGCTACCCTTGCTACCAATGTCTCTTGTCAACTCAAGCCTATTGGCGCCTTCTATCAACCTCTTTCAGTGCTGGGAAAACCCATACCACCCTTGCCACCAGCCTCTGCTGAGAGGATTCAACAATGCTTTTCTGTTCCTGATCGTAACACAACCACTGCAAGCTACCCACGCTTGTGCAGCATGCTGAAATCGGCCAAACTTCTGCCCTGCCAAACCCCCTCCTGTCCTGTCACAGGTGGCAGCCTTTGCCAATTACTCGCCCGGCAATGGTGGCAGCAGTGGCGGCGGTGGTGGTGGTGGTGCAACAGCTGACTCACCAAAGGAGCAGAAGCCGAGTGAGCCAGCTGCAGACCCTGAGTCAAATGAAGCCAATCCTGGCAGTGGCGGGGCTGCTGACAGCGGTGGCGGCGGTGGCGGCGGTGGTGACTGGCCGCCACACTCTGTCATGGGTCTGCCATCCCTGTCTCCTACCATGTCTCAAGGTGGGTCTACTGCTGAGTAGACAAGATTCATCCGTAGGTGCAGTTTGGTGCTGCTCCTATAATGTGAATTGCATCATCACCTGTAGTGCTTGCCATGCACTGTGCAACCAACCCATGTGCTTTGTTGCTTTTGACGCCCACGGGTATGGAGCGTAAAAGAGGCTCGCTGTCTCTGGAGATCCCAGACATCTCCCCAAAATAGAAGTGCCTGATATCAGTTGTCAGGTCCTGAGTGTAGTTCAACACTATGCAACAGGCGTCTCTCCAAGAGAAAGAGAACAGCATAGCTTACCATGTCTTACGCTGACTTTTACAGGCAACATTGCATCGTGGAAGAAGAAGGAGGGAGAGCAGGTGGGCGCTGGTGATGAAATGGCGGAGATCGAGACTGATAAAGCAACCATGGCTTGGGAATCCCAGGATGATGGCTTCATTGCCAAGATCCTGCTGCAGGAGGGGGCCAAAGACATCCCTGTCGGCACCCCTGCCATGATCTTTGTGGAAGAAGAGGTATGCTTGTGTCACCCCACAAAAGACCAATCTACCAGTAACACAATCAATAACTAGCACACAGTGTAATCAATGAAACAGTCAGTTGTTTGTGACAGCACCCAATCAGTGGTCAGTTCAGTCAACCAATCAGCTCTTGATGCATTAAATCAATCCTATGACATAGCTCTCTGCAGTTTCTTTGTCACTTCTGTGACATGCTCTAGCTGACTATTCCACAAGCGGCATCTGCATAGAGTCTTGATGCGCATCCTTGGCAGCGAAGCTGTCAGCATCGCTCAGATTTTTGAAACACTGATGTGCAGCGCATAGTATAATTGTCATGGCACTCTCAAAGAGTGCACAGTGTGCTTAGCACTCTCAAACAGTGCACAGTGATCTTAGCACTCCCAAACAGAACACAGTGATCTTAGCACTCTCAAACAGCTAGCTCCTGAAGTACAGACAGATCTGGGTTAAGCTGACACATTCTGATGGCTTCTGAGTGAGATCTGTGGCACCATTGCAGCTCACCATGGACATCTCGATTTATGGGTGGCACCCGTACCTCAAATTTCTAGCACTAATGCAGCATCCATATAAGAAGGCAAAAGTGATTTGAGAAAGGCTCTCCATGGCTCCTGCCATCAGCCTGTCGACATGCACAAAGTCGGGGACTTTGCTTGACTCAACAAGTGTGTGTGGTCAACATAGCAACAAGACCATGCTGTTGCTGTTCAGAATCCCACATTGCGCATTAGATGCCCTTTACCCATTGTACCCTGCTACACGTGCCCCTCCACTCATTGTACCCTGCTACACATGCCTGATAGGTTGTGTATCGTGTTAGTATACAGGAGGCCATTGCAGCTTTCAAGGACTACACAGCAGAGGACGCCAAGTCGGGCACTCTGCTTGACGCAACAAGTGTGTCAACATAGCACCGAGACCATGCCTGATAGGTCATGTATCATGTCTATGTTTAGGGTTTAGGCCTAAATTGTGTCTATATACAGGAGGACATTGCAGCTTTCAAGGACTACACAGCAGAGGATGCCAAGGGTGGAGGAGCTCCCAAGAAGCCTGCTGCCAAGCCTGAGGCCAAGAAGGAGGGCAAGCAGGAGACTGCCCCCCAGCAACAGCCCCAGCAGTCGGAGCAGAAGTCCGCGCCCTCCCAACCCAAACAGCCCTCAGGTCGGTGACTCCTGCCTGTGTGACTGATCGGGGCTGTTGCTGAGGGCCCTCAATGGAGGCCCTAATGTTCCTTGCACATGATCCGCGTTCACCCGCTTGAGCAACCACGCCAAATCTGTGAGAATCTGCACAAGTCAATTTAAATGAGAGCGTGGATGCAAGAATGCCCTGCGGAAAAAAGCAAAAAAGAGGCCTCAAAGGAGGCCCTCTGACTCTGCCAAAACATGTGCGACTGAACAACAGATGCATGGCAGCTTTCTGGCAACATGCGGCAATGGTTGTCTCTGCTTGCCAAACGACTGTTTTTACCGTCATTGCAAGCGCAACTGGACTGTGCAAAGCAGACTGTCAGGAAGGGTAGTCATGACTCACCTTGTTGGCAGCTTGCTTTGCAATGATTAGGTGCACTTGCAGTGACGGTAAAACAGCAATTTTTTTCACAAATACATTTTGCCCTGTACAGACTTTATAAGAAGTCATTGGAGCAGCTGATGGCAGACTTCCCAAAAAAGAATATTTAGTGTTACTAGACCGACCTGCGGATCATTTCCCAGACTCCACATTTTGTTGACACGTCATGGTTTGGTTCATGCCCCATGCATCTAATCTGTATTCATCAGGTGTTGGTCCTCAAGGCTACCATCATGGCTTCTGATGTTCTGCCACTGGGCGTGTCCATATGACCATGTGATCTGCTGCTCATTTGCAATGCAAGTTGCGACTCGATCCAAGTTGCCATGGAGATTTGCAGGTGGCAGAGTGATTGCCAGCCCCTATGCTAAGAAGCAAATGAATGTCAAACACTTTCTCCTCAAGCTGCGACTTGGTGTAAGTTGCCATGGTGATTTGCAGGTGGCAGAGTGACTGCCAGCCCCTATGCAAAGAAACTGGCTAGAGAGGCAGATGTGGATATTAGTCAGGCCACAGCTACAGGGCCTGTGTGCAGCAAGGCAGCTGCTGACATCAAGGCCACAGCCATGTGACAGCACACGATTCAGATTTACCATGGTGATTTGCAGGTGGCAGAGTGATTGCCAGTCCCTATGCCAAGAAACTGGCTAGAGAGGCAGATGTGGACATCAACCAAGCCACAGCTACAGGGCCTGAGAGCCGCATTGTGGCTGCTGACATCAAGGCCACATCCATGTGACAGCACACAATTCAGACTTACCATGGTGATTTGCAGGTGGCAGAGTGATTGCCAGTCCCTATGCTAAGAAATTGGCCCGGGAGGCAGATGTGGACATCAGCCAAGCCACAGCGACAGGGCCTGAGGGCCGCATTGTGGCTGCTGATGTGCAGAAGCTCATCTCTGAGGGGGGTGGACAGGCCAAACCCCAGAAGGCTGATGCCCCTGGACCTGAGCAATCTGGACAGGTGACTCAAATTGCGAATTTCTGTCAGCCCGTGAGGTTGCATCCTGGCCTGGGCCCCTAGTGTCAAGCTCCAGGAAGCTGTGGAGAAGCTGTCCACTGTGTACGCATGGCCAGCTGTGTCTGTTTGCAATATGGGAGTATTCCCCGAAAAAGAGATTTAGCCTTTGGGGCCTCCTGTGGCCAGAACAGTACATTAGGACTGAACAACTGCGGGTTTTTGCCAGTTTTCAACTTGCATCCCCTGGGCAGTCCCGTGTCATGTCGTGCATCCCTGCAACAGGCGGAAGCGGTCACATGCTACGTGAACCTGATCTGCTCCCATACTCGGCTCATCCTTTTCACATCCAGAGAGAGTTATGTAAGGGTTGTGCAACTGAGGTTTGGTTTGGATCATGTGTCATTGCACATGATCAGACTGGTGCTCATTTAGGCCCTGGCTGCAGAGCCTGCCACTTGGCAGAGCTGTGGGGTAGGTTTAGTTCGGGCTGAGCCAGTAGTAGCAATATAGAATGTAGGAAAGAACAAGAGAAGAGAAAGGAACTGAAAAGCAAGAGCGCAAATGAAACAGAGAAGCACAGAAGAGAATAGTGAAGCACAGAAAATGACAGCAAGGACAGGACATGCATGTGTATGTGAATGCTTCCCACACCTGTTAAACAGCCTGTCTGCCAGCTCGTTTGCCCACCTGTCTGCCCATCCGTCTGCCTGTCTCTGCGTCTGTCTCCCTATTCTCCTTCACAGTCCCCTGCCGCATCCCTACGCTGCACCTCACAATACCTGCCGTATCCCTACTTTGCACCTCACAATCCCCTGATGCATCCCCATTCCTCACCTCACAATCTCCTGACACACCCCTACTTTGCATCTCACAATCCCCTGACGCATCCCTACTCTGCACCTCACCACTCCCTGACGCATCCCTGCAGATCACAAGCGCGCAATCTGATGACTACTCAGACATCCCCAACAGCCAGATCCGGCGCATCACAGCCAAGAGGCTTTTAGAGTCCAAGCAGACCGTGCCCCACTACTACCTCACCATCGACTGTAGAGTTGACAAACTGGTGCAGCTGCGGCAGCAGCTGAATGCTGGCTTGGCTAAGGACGGCAAGAAGCTGTCTGTGAATGACTTTGTCGTCAAAGCTAGTGCGCAGGTGTGAATCCTGACGCCTCTTGATTGTTTTGCCTGGGCACTGCCTTGTTCAGCATTTTGCCACAACAGGCAAAAGGCTTTTCTCAAATGACTCTGTCAGTATCACAGCCCATCCATTTGTATATTTGTCACTATTCGATTTGCCGTTTACTGTCACCTCCATTCGCATAGGTTGCGCATGACGTGAAAGCCTGTGCATAGCTGCGAACTGAGTGTTTACCTATATAGCCATGTATTATATTCATCATTTGCAGTTCTATTTTTCACTTCAATCTGAGTGCCGTTCACAATCATCTCTTCTGTCTGTGCATAGGTTCAATTTCACCTGACTGCACACCTCTCCCCCC
>JAABUP010003054.1_pt1 | contig 30404 bp, 28 predicted proteins | sample 5559201 | NCBI WGS metagenome assembly JAABUP01 (sample SAMN10711887, study PRJNA513373) | rock metagenome | isolation source: Antarctica rocks | place: Antarctica | reverse complement strand
ACCCGACAATGTGTAGATAACTAGGCCCGCCGACCTCAAGTCCCTCTGCTTAACTTCTAAAGATGTTCAAGATGTAGCGGTTCGGGAGCTATATCGCAACGTCAGCTTTAACATCGATAGTCGCCAGGACTTCCGTCTGAGTTGTTTTTTGGCTCGAAACAACCCAGGCCTGCCTTATGCCAGGAAGATCGCTGTAAAGTTAAGGGCCAGCGAAGACTCCTCTTCAGCCGACCGAGAATCTCAGGTCCGCCTGGGTCCATTTCATCGTCCGCTTACTGCTTGATTTCCTACCATCGAATATCCTTGGGGCCTTCAGGTGGCTTTATTGATCTTTATTCCGTTAACTCTTCGCAGATGGCAAACATGGCAGCCGTTTTCTGCGGATAACTTCTTCCTCCTCTGCAAGAAGCAGAAGCATCTCCGCTGCATGGAGATTGGACCAACTGACAACGACCTAATGTACGTTATCGAACAGATTTCAAATCCTTGGATCAAGTACACGATCTAGAACTTTATCCCACCAGCCTTGACAGTCTAGAGGTCTCGCAGAGGCTCTTGCAAAGTATCTCAGGATTGGACAGCCTCAGCATCCGCTCAGGTTTCGATACCGAAACGGAGTCGCCCAGTGATCTGGAAGACTATAATACCCAACCTGGTCTGCTGTTGAAGGCCACTGGAGCTGCTCTAAACTCTGGTTCGACCGATCGGAATATTCTTCACTTGGCTCCACCAGAACTTAAGGATAAGATCTTACGATGATTAGTGAAATTCAATGAACAAAAGCCACCTCTAAGGAGCGAACAACTAGTGCTGGTCCTAGGCGGATCCAACGTTTCTTCTGACATTGCACCAACTTTGTCGCACTCTATGCTGACATCCGTATTAGCATAGTATCTGCAGATTCGACCACCTGCGAACGCTCAACATCCGCCGATGGCCAACCTTCCGCTGCGGTGAAGACTTGTTTGACTCGAACGGCGTCGTCCGAGGTGAGACGCTTGAGATCTACAAGCACCTCCTACGACGCATGGCACAAGACATCTTCGAAACCGTAGACCAAATTCCCATGTCCAACTTCAACCTATCGGCCCTGTTGAAGCTGTCTGTCATTGCTTTCGGCAGTAACGGAATATCAGCTTTCAACGGCGACCACAAGCTCAAGCAGCTCATCTTCGTGCGCGGCAAGAAGCTCGATCCGTTCGAGAAGGCGCAGATGTTGGCTTTTCAGACAAAGCAAGAGCTGATGCAGTTCGTGGAACCCGAGAGCGACATCGTGGATCATGCGGCGCATAGTATGAGTGGAGATACTTGATCAGATGGGACTATTCGAGATGATGGCACTACTGGGGGTACTTCGACGTCACCTGAAGAAGTGGCCGAGCTGCTTGGAAAGAGTAGCTTCCGGCTGATGAACGACGTAGCTCTAAAGCGATTTTCCGCTCTGTGATTATTGTCAGACTCATCCCGTCAGCGGACACGATACCCTCGCGTCCGAATCCACTCAATTCCAAACCTCTAGAACATGCCCTCACGCCAGCGCTCTCCCTGTTGACGGTTCGCCTCGCAGTCACATTGAAAAACTCTAAGCAACGACCTCCGACCGCGACACGCACAGGCCTGCCTAATCGATGAAACGCGCCATCCATCCATCCATCCCAATTAATCCCTCCCTCTCCCCTCCCTCCAAAATAATCTCAGCAGCCACGACGAAAAACTACCGGTCCGGTCCAATCCTCAATCCAAAGCGACAACCCCCGCTTTCTTCCCCAACAACCAATAGTGCAGAACAGGCCTAGAGTATACCGTATACCGTATTACATTCTTAACCTCGTTGTCGTAATCAACGCTCTCCGGCACGGAGGTGTGTACCCCTTATCTATCAGTGATACGTAGAGATAGAGAGATAGATAGACAGATGAGATATCTGCCATCGACTTCAACATTGTGGGAGAGGGATGCGAGGGGGATTCAGAGGCGGTTGGGCGATTTGTCCGTTCGTCTTTCGTGGACACTGTACAGTTCAGGCAGAATAGGTGTTTTCGGGCAGCCCGTGGCTTGTTGGTACATACGTCGGCTTGTTGGGTTGTGATCGTACATACCTTAAGCCGTACGCTGCTGTGTGGGGGTTGAGGACGGGATAAGAAGTTTGGATTTGTAGGCATGTCGATCGGACGATAATGCATCTGTCACAGTGAAACATCTCTATACATCTGACATGAAGAAGCAGAAGCCGGTACCATTGTGCTAATCTAGGGAGAGAGGAGGCCCTAGACTCCGCAGTGGTAGTATCATGTATACGATTTAAGGCGCGTAATTACATCTACATCTCCACCGCACTCTCCACTCCCTCGTACTCTATACTTAGACATCAAGCCAGAAACCAAAGCTGGCCTCAATTATAATACCGCGGCTCGTCAAAGACGTGATATCTATGGCCACGCACTCCTTCACCTTTGAACAGCGCCGGGAAGCGTAAGCCGTCGGGTACTTGATCTTCGGCAATTCGCTCACTCGAGCCTTCTGGTTGACCGACGACGAACTTGCCGACCTGAGTGTCACACTATCAATGACATATCCATCGGACGCACAAGGTCGGGAGGAATGCTTACCTGAATCTCAGTATCCGTGATTGTCGACCTGCTGACTCTGGCGTATCCCGTTCTCTTCAATCCTTTGTACAAGATATACTCGCACCAGCGGTCCCAATCACTCGGGTCGATATCCTTCATCCCGCTCCTTTCGCTGACGTAGGTGTTATAGTTGTCCTTCAGAGGCTGCGTGACTAGGTAGCTGAGTAGAATCAACGGTCGGGGCGAATCACCCATAAGCTTGGACAGATAGTCGGACTGCAGACGGCGGTCTTCCACATCCTCTTCTTGACCGGAGTGGAAGACGACAACATCGACATGCTCGCCGTACATGTCGAGCGTAGCATGGATGGCCGGTGCCAATTCTCCGACTGGGGATGGGAGGAGGTGGTGCGTTGAATTTAAGATGGGGAACTTCGAAATGAGAGCAGCGCCCCAAGTATGCTTGTCAGGACCGGGACCATAGTCGACATACATGCCGAGATCTTCGGCGAGAAACTGCGTGGTGTCACGATTGCCCATGAACATTCTTTGCGTGTCGGACTCAAGCAGGCCTATAACATCAATCTCCAGCTCTTTGATGACATCTCGCACTCGCCTCTCGGATGACCACATGTCGTTATCCAGAGAAAAGTGGATGGTCCAAATACCCACTGTGACCACCTTCTCGTCTTTGTGGTACGGCACGTAGTCATATGTTGGAAAGCGGAGGTAGGCCACTGAGGCAGACAGAAGCTGAAGAGCAACGAGGATGTACATATAGTAAGAGCGCTGCTTTCGCCCACCGGCGTACATTGGCTTGCTTCGTGCCCTCGAAGAAGACGTGTTCGAGATTTGCGCAGAGAAGACTCCGGCACCGATAAGAAGCATTGTGGCTGTCATGACCCAGTCGGTATGCTCGCGCAGAAGGGGCCCACCAGGAACAAAGGCATACGCCACAACCCAGACGTGTGCCAGGATCATGATGTTGTAGACGAAGAAGCCGACACCAAATGTGGTGGCAGGAGAATGCTTTACAGCGGAGTTGAAAAGAGCTGGTGCAAGAGCCATCAGGTAAACAGCAAGAACCAGAGCCCCATAGTAGCCGGACCAGTTGCTGTATTTTGTGAGTAGGGCCGCTCCGATTGAGCCAATGCCAAATGCTGTCCATGAGCAGACCAGGTCCTGGTAAAACAGTCCCAGCACCAGTCCAACACCCATCACAAATATCGTATAAGCCCCATGAGGTGCAGCAATAGGTCCTTTCACTGGATAGCCCTCCCAAACCCATAGAATCATAGTACTTGAATCTGACAGCAACGAATGCATGCCAAAGAACAGTCCGGCCAAGCCGAGGCCAGCAAGAACCGGGGAACCCTTTTTGCCAGTTGGGGCTGGCAGATCTCCTCCGCTAGTCGCTGTCCTCCTTGTCGATCGCAATATAGCACAAACCGCTAGCGTCAGGCCAAGCTTGTTCCAGCCTCCATTCTGTGCATGCACGATTGGCCAGATAGGGTTGTTAGTCCAAAAAGCAAACTTGGCGATGCTTGAAGCGATCAATCCTATGCTCCATGCTGATACCCTAGCTTCTAGCCGCGCCGGTTGTGACCGTTCGGCATACCAAGTAGCCGCCCACGCAAGACAAGACATCCACACACCAAAGCCTACTGCAAAGAGGCGATACTCAGGTGATCGAACAAGATAGGCGAGCAAGCCTATCAGGGAGAGGAGATGCACGACACGCACGTTCCGGATGATGAGAGACCGAAGAGGCGGTATGCCGAGCAGCAGCGGGGAGATAGTTGACATGACCATTGCTTCATGGCCTGAGAGGCCCATATGCCACAAAGGGAAGTCTGACCAATCAGTAAGTGTAAGGTCATTGAAGTGTAGACTCACGTACACCAGACGCTCAAACCAAGAGATGTTAGCATAGACCAAAAGACGAACTATCGCGTCTCGTTAGCCTTGTCATCGACATTGTAGAGAAACTCCGTGCACAAACCCCATTGTAGACCTCTGCGCTGGCATCAATGGCCTCAGCCCACAGAAAACCCTCGCCAAAGGTTCGGCCAATCGGTTTATCCTTCCTACACTAAATTCAGCGCCGTAGTGTGTGGCATGTCGGAAGCTGAGAATCACGTACTGCTTTTCCAGAACGATGTCCGCAACCATCCGATCATTTCTGCAAGATAAGAAGCTCAGAATTTGCTCGAATCGTGATGCATCCTTTTCGTCATACATTTGCCTACTTCGGAAGCCATTGCACATACCCTCTGCTCGAGCCTTTGACATCCTTGACCATCAACTCGAAGCCTTCGAAGTCTAGCGCAGTGATGGCATCAAAGCCGACGTCAAACAGGATCATGGCCCATTCGAAGAACGCATAAATGGTATAAGCTATGTGTATGTCAGCAAATTGGTCTTGAGAAGTGCGCTCGCTGGACTGAGGCCATATCCGTACCTCCGGGGACCTTGTGCACTTTATGCTGAATGAAGAAATATAGCAACGGAACTAGAGTACCAAAGAAGAGGACTGCCAGCAATTTTCTGTAGTACACGGCCTTTGGATTGTTCGGACTCAGAGCAAGGCAGCCGAGCGTCCACGGCACGGTAGCCACAAGGTACGAGACCATAAAAATGTCATGCCATCTGTGATCATCTGTTGAGGTGACGTATGTCCATCCGCCGCATGTAATAGTCCTGAACAGACCCGTCCCTGCTACAAATTTCGGTAGAATCGAGTTCGGCCGCGCTGTCAAGATATACCAGAGGAAGACGAGCGCGAACCGTGGACCTACCGCATGTCAGTGGCTGTCTCGCGCACGGCGACAAGTATGCAGGGAGATCATCGTACCAGATGTAATGGCGATGAAAATTTGGAAGACTGAGCGCTCGGGGTACCGGTCCCCTATAGTGGCTGAAACAGAAGGGAACCACTCCTGAGGATAGCCCTGCACTGTGGTGTTAGTACTGCTCGCAATGGGCTGACTGATAGCAGTGCGCACGTAATATTCATTCTCAACAATCTTATGGTAGTGCAGATACCTAGACTTCCATGAGCATGGTTACTAGACTTCCCACTCATGCTGTAGTCTTACACTCCCGTAAATAGCGCACCGAGGAAAGCAGCTGTCTCCTTCAGTCATTGCAACTACTACACTTTACTCGAAGCTCACCATAGGCTACTGCTGTGTGTGCCCATGCTACCCATTTGCCAGAGAACTGCTGAAGCTCAGAGAATGTTCCTGTTGTTCGGGATGCCTGCAAACTCACAGCGACAACAACATCTCCGTCCTTGAACTTCGGCGCCATAGTTCGGGAAGTCTACGCAGCTAGCTTCCCCAAACAGCCAAATACCCACACATAGATTGAACAAGAGTGACCAAAGATCGCGGAGATTTGAAGCTTGGAGTCGATAAACATGACCACCCCTGAGCTTCGGAAGTCTACTTCGGCGCATTTCGACGGTTACAGTAGGCTAAGCCAGAAGAAGCGATTTCGCGACCACTAATCAGCGGTCATACTCTTTCACTACCAATGTCCTTCAACGCTCGAAATAATTTCTTGAAATGGCGGGTGCCAGTGATAAGGCGCGCTTCTACCTCGAGCAATCAGTTCCTGAGTTGCAAGAGTATGAGAGGAAGAAGATCTTCACAAAGGTACCTGCTTTATATACATCATACGGAAAATATCTAACAACCACCAAGGAGGAGATCACCTCGATTGCGAAAAAGAGATCCGACTTCGAACATAAGATCAATGCTCGAGGTTCACAACCGTCCGATTACGCTCGCTATGCAGAATTTGAGATGAACTTAGAATCGCTGAGGCGAAAGCGCGTGAAGAGATTAGGCGTCAAAATCACCGGCCACGCAGGTAAACGGCGAATCTTCTTCGTTCTGGACCGAGCAACACGCAAGTTTCACGGCGACGTTGCCTTATGGATGCAATACATTGGGTATGCGAGGAAAGAGAAGGCCAACAAAAAGCTGTCTCAAATACTCACGAGTGTTTTGAGGTTGCATCCTACGAAACCGGAGCTCTGGATCTATGCGGCGCGGTATTCAATCGATGCACAGGCGGACATGACCGAGGCTCGAAGCTACATGCAACGAGGCCTGAGATTTTGCAAGACGTCAAAGGCATTGTGGCTGGAGTATGCCAAGCTAGAAATGATCTATATTGCTAAAGTTGCGGCACGACGACGCATACTTGGCCTTGACGAGGATCAAGCAGAGAAACCTAGACTTACTCGAACGGAGAACCCAGACGATGATATGCTCACACTTCCGACGATCACAGCGGAGGATATAAATCCAGATCTGCAGCCTGATGATTCTGTCAATCAAGCTGCGCTCCAAACCTTAAGTTCAACACCTGCGCTTACTGGCGCAATACCATTGGCCATTTTCGATGCTGCAGTCAAGCAGTTTCCCAGCGACGTTGCATTGGGCGAGAGTTTCTTCGATATGTTCGCTGAATTCGAAGGCGTGCCATGCCTTGCCAGGGTATTAGAGCACGTTACGAACAGCCTGCTTGCTGCCTCACCAACTAGTCCCGGGGCTCTCAGTTGCTTTATTAGGCAACCTATCATTGGGATTGAAGCCACAGCCGTTGCATTCCCTAGTGCCCTGGGTGTATCCCTGAAACGACTGAAGTCCTCGATGCAGCTCTCGGAGCCAAGGTTTAAGCTCGCGGAAGGAGTCATTAACTGGCTATTGCTGCTTCTTGGGTTCAAGGAACATGACCCGGGCATCCGAAAGGTCTTGTCAGTGACCCTGAGTAATGCGGTACGTGATTTCAGCCAGGCAGCAATGCTGGACGGCACGTTGAAAGACTCTGAGCTCGTGCGCGTCGTAAAGGTGCTCCGCGAAGCAGGCTACCACAACGATGTGCGGAAGTTGGTTGCTAGCGGACTCGAGAGATAGGGTTCCAATGATCAAATACGAGCGCTCGGAATGGCGTTAGATTAGCTCGAATGATTAGGAACCTGCGCGGAACGTCTCCGGTATCAAACTGGCACTAGAAATCCGAGCGTCCGCCTTTCCTTGAGCTCTTTTTGCTACTGTGCGTCTTTTTCATCCTTATTCGAACCTCTTCCTCTGCTCTCTGTCTGCGAAGCGACGAAAGCTGTCAGCACTCCATTTGCCGCTTGTATACACTTCAAGATACTTACAACCCTTTGACTCTTTCCTTCTTATCCAGTGAAGTTTCTCCTCGCACGACGGTCTTGCCGGCAGCGATGATGACATCATGAAGTTTCTCAAAGCACTCCTGAACGTTATCGCCTTGTTTGCGACTACGGTCCGCCTGAATGACCAACGTATTGGACTTTTCAGCGTAGAAGCGGGAGACCACGAGCTGTTGATGCAGCAAGCCTGGAATGAGAGGCAGCAACGAGTTAAGCGGCAAGCGAAGTGTAGCCTTTGAGTTGACTCTGCAATTCTTAGCAGGAAGCATTGTAGACAAGAGCTCGCATCTCGTACTTGTTCACATTCTGGCCCCCGGGGCCGGATGACCTGCTGAATGAGACATCACAGATGCTCCTTGGGATTGTCTCCGAATTGAAGCTTGCAAGCCACTGTCGTGCAGCAGTCAGGTCGGCTTCACTGGTACCTTCATACTGATCTGGGCGGAATGAAACGTGCCGTAAAAAGGACGTGATTATATTATTAGGTTTGAAACTTGCTACTCTGGGTCTGAGGACTGCAACACGGAGCATCTCTACCTAATCTGTGTTTGAGCTCTGCGGCGAGTTTTGGTGGTATCATGCAATAGTCCAGACTAGTAACACGTGACCGCAACACTACGGAAATTTCACAAGCTAAGGCATCACTTCAACTTCCATAAACCTCTTGATGTGTCACCAACGCAGGCACTTTATCAATCTGCAACTTCTATTCTGCCTACACGACTACGTTGCTCATGGTCACAATATCATTGTTTGACGCATGCACATGAATCCCGCTCGTGGGAAGAGTATCTCCTCTTAGTTCTCGCGGCCGATTACTCACTTGGTCCCCTCCACAGTAGTTGAAGTGAGCCAGCTTCTGTTGTCGCATTGATGACTTCTAGCCCACCACCTGAGGCACCTCACTTCCGTGGAAAGACCTTGACACCTGAAAGCCCGCGCCCTGTCCATCTGCCAGAGCCATCGAATATACCTGTCCTTCAGAACCAAATCGATCCAGTCTTCAATCAGATGTCTTCTCACATGGAGTCTACTACTTCACCACAAAACATGGCAGCCGCCAACCTCGGTGTTCAGAACGACTATAACCAGGACAAACCGCTCTCACCATCTACACTCACAGCAGTCGAGAATGGCGTGGGTAGCGGCACGACTTTTGGCAATACGATTTGGACGGCAGGCGATGGGTACGATGACTATGCTATGTCTCTTGAGTTTGACGATGGCGAAGATGATCAGAAGAGTTCTAAAGCAGTACACAATCAATTATCGTCGAATCACGCTACCGCTGTATCGCCCATGGTTGCCTCTGAAAATTTTACTGCACCCACGCAGACAGAGCGTTCACTCGAAACATATGGCCCATTCGACCCCCCCTCCGAGACTCTTCTTCCTGTCCCTACAAACTCTTACACCATCCTACAAGATGCTCCTACTTCGCCTTTTGTACTGAATACCACTGCAGGTGCAGCTACAGCTGCTCCCGATGCGTCAGGCCTCGAAAGTGGCACTCAAAGTCAGACAAGCGCAGGCTTTGCAGCGGATGTAAGCAACGGAGGCGTGAATTATCAGACCCTATTGGATAATCTGTCCCCATCCACTGCCACTGCTCCTACTGCCGACGGTATCACTGCAGCCACGACGGCTTCCCCTTCAGCCAGCTCTAACGTTCCCCAACCGGGCAGCGCTATGTCTCCAATTGCTGGCCTTCCCACCCCTGCCGGTCTTCCACCGCGTCCGCCACCACAAGAGAAGCCAGCCATTCACCCCAATTACACGCCTGGAGATGACATACGGTCCTACCATCAGCTCCACACCCAGACTCCAACCGTACCTCCTACCTTTGCCTCCCCAGCGAGTAGCTCTTTTCGCCCATCACATGGCCTGCCCCCTCCTATCATTGCCGCTGGCGCCCCCGGGACAGCTTCTATACCCGGCGGTCTACCACCGCCACCACTTGCTACGTTCCAGCAACCACCTCCTCCAGGCGTAAGTCAGCCGCAACAAAGTGCGTCCGCGCAGACGTTCCGACATAGGGAGAGTATTGGAAGAGGTATTGCCCGGTCTGTTGCTTCTGCCGATGGTGATGAAGATCAAGAACCTTGGGGTTCAGAAATCCAGAAAAAGTACGATGACTTTCTGCGTGACGAAAGAGTATATGTGACCGAAGGTCTTTGGGATAGATTCCCGCCAGGCTCTAGATTGTTCATAGGTAAGTCCAGGTCTGCCTATAACCATCTGACAGCGCGAAAACATGCTGATGTTTGCTTAAGGGAATCTCCCAACCGAGAAAGTCACCAAGCGTGACCTCTTCCACATATTTCATAGACATGGAAAACTTGCACAGGTATCAATCAAACAGGCATATGGTTTCGTTCAGTTTCTGGACGCTGCCTCTTGTTCCCGAGCACTCCAGGCGGAGCAAGGCATGAATGTCAGAGGTCGTAGAATGCGTACGTCTCATTCTATACCCAATCAACCGATTCATGACTTACGTTCTGTCAGATCTTGAGATCTCCAAGCCACAAAAGAATACACGCAACGCGGCTGCAACTGCAGCTGGCGATAGTCTAAGATTAGGTCTTAGTCGACGCTCACGTTCGCCTGACTATGGTCGAGGAGCTCTCTCTCCACGTGGTTCCGGGCAGCGAATGAGCGGAGATCGGCTTGACAGAGGTTACGATCCGAGAGGGGGAAGGATTCTGCCGTTCAGTGATTTTCGAGATGAGCCACGACGTAGAGATGATTATCGACCGATGCGGTCTCCGTCTCCCAGTCGCTATCGTGGCCGAGATGATTACCGAGGCGGTCGAGATAGAAGCCGGGACAGGTACGAAAGTGGTAGAAAGAGCCGATCAAGATCGCCGATTGGCCGGAATGGGCGGTATAGAAGCCGAAGTCCAAGAGGACGAGACCGTGATGAAGATACGACCTTGCCCCTTCCCAAGAGAGATCCGCGCGACGTTCCAGAAGTACAGATTATCTTGATGGATGAAGTCGACCGGTGAGACCGTTTTCGGAGCATTTCAAGGCAAGACACAGCTGATGGATCCTGCAGGACCTTTATCTCTTACGTAGAAAAATCCTTCCGCGACCGAAGCATTCGGTGTGATGTCCTCGTGCTAAGCCCCCGACTACCGCTTGCCGCAGTCGTTCGAAGGCAGATTCTGGAAGGAGTTCAGGCCGTGGTAAAGCTAACACGGCAAGCTCAATTCTCTGGAAAGATACCCCTACAAGTCTTTAATCGGAGCGCGGGTGTCGACAACGTTCAATTCGATGGTAAGTCCCTTCTTGCCGTTCGTACTTGGCAGATCAATGGACTGAGTTGTCATTTAGAATATGATGATTTGGACACACACATAGCCGCCGAGCTTGTTGTCAGAGCGAAACAGACACATGGCGCTCCGCCAACCGCCCAATATGGTGCGCCTCCGCAAGCTTACGGTATGCCTCAATACGGCCAGCCCCTTGGACAGACAATACCACAACAACCACAGCAACAGCCACCTGCGGCTGCTGCGCCCAACCTTGCCAGTCTGATTACCTCGCTCGACGGTCCCACTCTTCAAAAGCTCCTTGGGGCCATGGGACAATCACCTCAGACGCCCCAACAGCATGTTCCACAGCTTCAACAACCAGCTGCCACAGGGTTCTCCGCCGATCTTGCAAGTCTATTAAGTGGTACTGCTCGTCAACAGCCTCAACAGCAGTCATACCATCAGCAGCAACAGGCACCGCTGCATGGTGGCAACCCTTATGCAGCCCTCGCATCGAATCCGGCGTTTGCCAGTAATCCTGGCCTGGCTACACTTCTTGGAGGAACGGCCGGTCGACCGCAACAGCAGATGATGCAACAGCAGCAACAGCCTCAATCTGCGCAGCAGGTTCAAACTATTATGGAGCAATTGGCTAAGTGGAAACAGTAATCTGACTGTTCGATCTCTGACGAATTCAGTTACGGTTAGCCAAATCCTCAGCACCTCAAGCTGTCTGCATACCAACCGCGTCCTTGTTATGCTACCCGTTCGTAACTGCTACACCGTTGATAGTCATCTGCACACTGTGAGCGGGAGTTGCGTTCGCGAATTGGTGATCTGAAAGGCGCTGGAAGGGGATTTTCTTTACACGACTGCTTTTCACTTTAATTCGAGCATTCTTTTTCGCAGGGGCTCTAGTTCCGTTTCCTCGAATTGTGCACAACCCATAGAGATTCTCTGCTCTAAACGCCGCCCAATGTCATATTGTACACTGTCTATGGCACATCCCCGCCCTGGTTTCAAGAGTGTCACATAATGTACATATGTCAATCCACAGTTCCACCGACCATGTCATGACCTGTGATCCGGCAGACATCATCTCTTACATCAACTCTCTTTGTTTGCCCACACGGACGGTCTTGTCAGGAACAGCGTCATAACAGGCCGCTTCGCCCTCGCCCAAAGCCACGATCTCAACAGCATCTTCAACTGCTCATCGTTCTTCCCTAATACATCCAATCCTCTCTCCTCCAACGCCATCCTCACCTCCTCCATCTCCATCTCCCCAACCCCACCATCGCTCTCAATTAAATAATCGTCCATATCCAAATACTCCGCCCTCCCTTTAATCTTCGCCTTCAGCAACCCATCAGGTGGTAAACCAAAGCCTTCAGGCCACCAGCCCGAATGCAGCCCGAGACTCCGACTGATATGCAATAACTGCTCTCTTTTCAAACCACCAACCCCTACATCCTCCGCAGGCGGTGCAACCACCAACTCCCTAAAACTCGCCTTCCTCCTCACCTCCACCTTCTCCCGATCGCCCCGCACCTGCTTCGGGATCTGACACGTCCTCGGCACCACTCCACTTATGAACAGTACCACCAAGGGCGTAAACTCCCCGCAAGCAATAAACACCAGCGCAAACGCCGGTATGCGCTTCACATCATGCCAGCTCCTGACCAGCAACTGGAAATCACTCCTCGTCAACAGTCCCGAATGAACAGCGCGCTGCAGCGAGCCGCCGCATTTGGCGTCGAGAACGGTGCGTTGTAGGGTGCGGGAGGCTTTGTAGTTGTGCCAGACGTTCTTGAAACCGGTCTTGTAGAAGGCGATGTAGGCGCTGCCGAATCTGTAGTAGTAGGAGATGGTGCCTTGGTCGGGGCCGCGGACGGGGAGGACGAGAGGTGGGGGGAGCGTTGTTACGGGGCCGTTGACCTTTTGGTTGTGGTTTATTCGGGTTGCGGAGGTGGAGTTGTAGCGGTAGTTTATTGTTGAATGGCAGGTTGGAGTGAGAGACGGCTTTTGGAAAGAGTGGAGATTGTAGATGTTGCTATTATGTACATGAATGTAAGAATATCTTGGAGCAGCTCGTAGGCCGCATACCGATCTCGTGGTCATCGCATGGAGTAAGGAGCGTGGTGGAGAAGTGTCAGGGCATCAAGACATGTACTTTCATAGCGTCATTGCACATGCATGCGGCTCTTCCCGTAGTTTGACGACGCCAGCAGCTTTCGGGAATTGTTGCATCCTGTTCCAAAGGAAACTTACGATTCCGATTCCAGACTCCATGCCACGATGACGGACAAGGCAAAGGGGTATGCGACCCTCATCACATCTCTTGCCCCTACCAGTCCTTCTACCGCGCACAAAAGGCTGACATGCACAACAGCAAAGACGCCCCCACGAACCCGCGAGGGATACCCTACGCGCCCTTCGTCGACAAAGTCGAAGACTACGTCTCCTCGCGCGCCGAAGTCGACGGCACGATGAAGAGCTTCCAGGAGATGATCTCGTCTGTCCCTCCCAGACCCATTGCCCGTATAACCCCCGGCGGGGGACACCTAACGAGATGTCTGACCAGGAAATATCAATTCATGGAAGTCAACACCCAGCGCCGCAGCGCAGGCCTGAAGGACAAGATCCCCGACATCCAAAAAACGCTCGACACGGTGCGCTTTGTGAAAACCCGCGAGGTACCTCATCCTCCCCCTGCCTTTCCCTCCTCCTCCCTCCCCCCTCATCCCCACCTCTCGCACAACCTCCGAACTCAAACCCAACCTCACCTCTAATATACAAACAGCCCACCTCACCGCCCATCCACACAACCTTCTCCCTGAACGACACCCTCTACGCCCGCGCTCTCATCCCGCCCACAGAAGAAGTCTACCTCTGGCTCGGCGCCAACGTCATGCTATCCTACCCCATCGCCGAAGCTCAAACCTTACTAGAAGAAAACCTGGAGGGCGCAAGCAAGAATCTGGAGGCGTGTGAAGAGGATCTGGACTTTTTGAGGGAGCAGATTACGGTACGCCTTGTGACCCTTTTTGGTTTTATTTTTGTTTTGATAATCCCGGGGTGTTTTGGGAGTGTTGGGCGTGGGGTGTATAGGTGATGTTTTTGCTGACTTGTGAGGTGGGGTGCGTAGACGTTGGAGGTGGCGACGGCGAGGGTGTATAATTGGGATATCACGCAGAAGAGGAAAGAGAAAGCTGAGCGCGGCGATGGGGGTGATGAGGAGGGAGCGAAGGGCTTGCCGAATGGTTGAGAGGGGGTTTTAGCTTGCTTGTCCCCTTTTTCATGTTCGAAGGTTTTTCTGCATGATAAATACCCAAGATATACGTGTAGAAACCTCATCCGGTCAAGTCCGAGGAATCAGCGAGGGAGAGATTTGCTGTGTTTGGGAGTTCATTGGATAAAGTGCCTGATATACAAGTGTCTCTGCAACCTAGACACATCTAAGAATATCCAGAAAGCATATCCCACCGCGCCCCGATCAAGCCACCGCGCCTTCGCCATGAGCCTCGCAGAAGCAGAAGCAGAGAAAACCAAACAATGGTTGAGGAACCGACACCACGACACCATCGCAAGGCCCCGCTAAAGTACAGGACAAAAATCGCAGACAATTAGACCGGGGTATGCCCTATCCTCCGCCATCAAGATCGTGATCGTCGTCATCACCCTCACTCTCGACTCTCTGCAGCTCGGCTTCGAGATCTGCTTCGAGATCACCCCAATCGTCGTCGTCATCGTCCTCTGCCCCATCACCGGCACCATCACCATCACTAGCACCCCGTTCTCCCTCAACTCTTCTCTCCTTTTCCTTCTCCTCGTCGTCCTCTCCAGTAATTTCCGGCGTCGGCAGATTCGACGATTTATCCGGCGTCGAAGCGACCGTGGCGACGTTCGTCAAACTAGTCGTCCTCTCATACGCCTTCTTCACTCTTTTCTCCAGCGACGACCGACCCCCACTCCCACTTGCACCCTCACTCGCTTCCCCGTCAACCTCCATTTCCATATCATCAGCATCACCGGCCTCTACCTCCTCAAATTTCCTCTTTACGCCGGGACTACTCGTACTCGTACTCTTTGAATTGCGTCCACGCGACTCACTCACCACGCTATCCCCGTCACTATCATCCGCGTCGCTTCCCAGAAAATCCGCCAGTTCGTCTTTCATCTGATCCCAGTCCTCGTTCGTGCCTCCAACGGGCGAATGCTCGTCCTCGAAAACCGAAGGCATCACGCCCTCTGGATCATCCACCACAATCTCGTCGGTACGGATGTGCAGAGCCGCGGTATCGCCTTCGTCTTCAGTCGGGACGCCGCCATCTTCTTCAGAGGAGGAGAGGATGGTAGTATCGTCGATTTTGGCGTCGTAGTAAACGCCGTCTTTCGAAGGCGATGAGCCGGGTAAGGAGGAGGTGGGTTCTCCTCGATCTTCCGGGTGGACTGGGATCAGATAGGGTTCTTCGTCAACGCGCTGCCATTGTGAGACGGAATCAAAAAGCCATTGGGTGGTGACGATTTTGATTTTTCGCCGTCGTGCGGCTTGTCGGACCTTTGCTGTTCGGTTCCTCGCCGCGACGACGTGTGTGGTGCGTTTGGTGATGTTTTCGAAGATTTGGGCTCCGAAGCTTTTGGCCCATAGTGCGATATCCGAGTTTTGGATATCTGTGCCGAGCGGAACCACGCCGGAGAACACTAAAATGACTCCTTCAAGCACCCGCAACTTCATCTGTGGCATGATTGTTTTGATGTCGGGGACTAGCTTCAGATTTGCCCCCTTGTCTTTGACTGGCACTTTCTTCATATGTTTCTCCCCTCTGAGTTGCGCTATTCGTCCACCTTGAATGCCGGCCAGCTTCTGATTATACACGTCGAAAAACTCCGTATGCACCTCCCGTAAGCTTCGTTCAAGGTATTGCAGCTCGGTATCGTTGTCTTGGAGGAGATTATGCCGATGCTTGCCAGAGTCACTCGGTGTCTCTTCGCCCTTGGCACTTTCGTTCGAATTGTCGCCATCCGTTGATGCTGCCGCTGCCGCTTCGTCATCCGCTTCCAATTGCTTTTGCTTCTGAAGAAGAGGCCGATCTTGTAATTGCGCTGCAAGTGTCTCGTCTTGCTGACTTGCTTGTGCTTGAAGTGTAGTTGGGTCATCCCCTCCGCCCATCGATACAAGCTGTTCTAAAGCAGAAACATTGCCGGATGGGCTTTGAGTCTTTTGTGTGGACGACTCCGGTCCATCGCCATTGATCATTGGCTCCGGCTCTTTGATTGCCGCCCCTTCCGCCAAATCCTTATTCGGGTCTGGTATAGCCACAGTCGCAGCTTTAGGACATGTCTTGAGCTCCGGCTTCTTGGGCAGAAAGCTGGAATTAATGTCGCCAATTCCAACAAAGAAGTCATATGGTGTCACTTTGACGAGGTTCTCGCTCCACTTCCATACGTCCCCCCTGTCATCAATGATGACAACCATCTTAGTGTCTACCGGGAAAAGTCGTTGCAAGTTCTTTGCTGTCAAACTTCCACTCTCATCTCGGCTCAATATTCTGTCCCCAAATATCTTCCGCTCGGGATCGACGATGGACGCAATGTTCTGTGCGTACAACCTAGTTCCCATGGTGTAGATGTGCAACTCGTATATCTTCGAAACGTTCTCTAGGAACTCCTTAAGGCCCGGTCGAAGCTTGATGTAGTACCAGCATCCTCTTGCGCCTGGTCCATCATCAACGAGCTTGAATTTTCTAACATCCTTGACCGCTTCGTGATTTGGATTATCCTCATCATTCTGCCATTCCTCCAACGTCGGATCAACCGTTGCATGTATGATAGTTTGATCTAGATCGACTACGAGGGAGAGCTTCTTCGTCGCCAGTAATCGTCGCTTGGCTTCTTCTTCGACTCTTGTAGCTTCTTCCTGGCTGACGGTGAGGGAGACGTTGTCATGAACCATGTTGATTGTGGCTCGTGCTGCATCGAGACATTCGGTATTGTAAGAGAACCTACAAAAGGGCACGGTCAGTATAGTCATCTTGGTACGCAAGGAACCAGACGTATTTTGCGCATACTCTGTCATGTCTCTTCCACAATTAGCGCACATCCCACCGAACTGCACTTCATGGGCACATGGCTCCTCAATTTCCGCAACATCAGAACTGTGCTGTCATCAGTACATTCCAAAGTCTTTGGTACCTTTACACCTGTCATGTACGTACTTCGCCTTCGTGATGACTGTCCCCTTTCCAATCTTCCACTCCCTCAAAACACCCTCCACATTCGACTCGAATCGGGTCGGAAACGTCTTCTCGACCTGATACTCGTTACCGAGCTCGTCACCCTCTGTCACCGTCGTCTTGTAGAAGTACGAGAACAGCGGTGCGAACCTCTCGACATTGTCGTTTGGTTGCTTCAGCAGCTCGGTGACGGTGATAGGGTAGTGCAGGCTATGTGGTAATCGCAGCAGCATTGGATGGTATTCCTCTCCGTCGAAACCTGACCGGAGGCTCCTCGTAGCTGTCTTGCGTGTTTGTTGTTGGCGTTGAAGGCGGCGTCGTGTGCTTGGTGACGGTGGATTGGATTTCGCAGCAAACCGAACGCTGCTCAATAGCATTAGATTTGGAGGTGCATGGTTGAAAGTAGAAATTCGATTGTGTCCAGTACTATTGAGGTTCCTTTGCGACGGTCAATTGATGTTCGTAGACGATTGCAAGTACTCTATGATTCGCGGTTCGCCAGAAGCTTGCGGTGTTTCAACGGTTCCTCGGCTCGCTTTATATACCTTAGCGGGTCAATTAGTCTGGTAGGGAAGTGAGATCATTGCTGCAACCGTTATGGATCAAAGTAGCACCGTTCCGAAGAGTCCAGCGTTTTCAATTGGCTATCAAGTTAGTATCATCATGCTTCCAAACCATACAAGAACCTACATGATTTTTCACGGCTACTGGGATGTGTAAGACTACTGCACCAAGTAAGAAATATGATGGGCGCAGAAGTATTCTTGCGTCCGTAACTGCATCTTCCTCGAGTATTCGCAGTTTATCAGATTATTTGCCCTATGGTTCCAGGTCATACATCATTGCCATCATCAACAGATGGCCTCACCATAAGAATGTATGGAGAACTCTACGACACTGTGTCATCGAGTCCTACGATAATAAAATCCAATTTATCAAATGCTCGTAAATTCCCAGTCATGCGTCCAGATATCTGATGTTGATGTGCTTTGTGTCTATGGGGTCCCGCAAATAATGCTTGGGATTGGCGTCCATTTACGACCTAGGACTACATGATCGCATGAATCATCTATGAGTGATCCTTGCACTCAATGGCTAGGAGGCATAGTATCGCACCAGCTGCAGTAACGCGGAGCTTTGGTATTTCCTAGAAGCCGAAGCTGCCCAGTTCAACGCCATGCTAACAAGCAAATAGCCATCCAAATTTATTCTCATAGCGCCTTGACAGATTGAAAGAACGGATTCTCCAGTAACCTCTCATTCCCCAAGACCAATTCCCTCATCTTTCCCACCATATCCTCCTTGCTCATGTCCTTCCCTTCAACCTCCTTCTTCCACTGCACCAACACCTCCTTCAGCATTGCACTCCCTTCCTCAACATCCTGCTTCGAGTGCTTGAGAGCTACCTCGTCATGTTTAGCTGTGAAATCCTCCAGCTCGTCGGCTTTCCGCTTCGCCATGTTGACCACTTTCGGTGGAAATCTAACAAGCTCGGCGACGTGAATGCCGAAGCTCTGATCGCAGACGCCTTCTTCTACTTTATACAAGAGAGTGACTTCCCGGCGGTCTCTGTCGTTGGTGTCCCCAATGTGAGCGACGACATGTAGATTCCGCACAGATGGGTATTGTTCGACCAATGCTGTAAGTTCATGAAAATGGGTTGCAAACATTGCAAAACATCTGATCTCTTTGACGATGTGTTCTGATATGGCCCATGCGAGCCCGAAACCATCGTAGGTGCTTGTACCCCTACCAAGCTCGTCGATGATGATCAGGGAATCCGAAGAAGCAGACTTGAGAATATTGGCGGTCTCCAACATCTCTGCCATGAAGGTCGATACGCCTTTGAGCTGCGAATCACTGGCACCAACACGAGCAAGTATGCAGTCGAAGAGTGTAAGCTCTGCCTTCGAGCAAGGTACAAAGCAGCCCACTTGAGCCATGAGGGCGATGACGCCAATCTGTCGAATATACGTCGATTTACCACCCATGTTCGGTCCTGTTATGATGAGGAATTCCGAGCTTCCTCGAATCAATGAGACATCATTGGTAATGAATTGAATGTCGTCTTGCATCTCCATGCAAGGATGTCGAGCTTCCTTCAAGATGGTGTTGCCCTCGCCTCTGGGATGCATCTTCGGTCGGACATAGGATGATGGGGCATGGACCGAGACGTGAGCAAAGCTGACGATGACATCGAGATGGGCTAGGACTCCAGCCAATTGCTCGATGACGGGACAGTACGATGCGGCAACGTTAACAACTTCGCTGACTAGGCCACTCTGCGTACGGTTATAGTTTTCTGACAGCTGATCGAATTCTCGTCGCATGGTCTGCATCGTAGTGGTTGTGAAGTACACACCGTTCTTTTGTGTCGAGCATTCCTGATATTGCTTCTTGTTTCGTATACATCCAGCTTCCTGAAGGGTTATCAGCTTGCTGAAAGATTATATCTTGGCAGAGTTTTGCTCACAGTGCGTGTGAGTCGGAAGCACCAGCCATGAACCCTATGGTTCTCCAAGAACAATTTTTTCTCCGTATCTTGATTGAGATCCTTGCCAACTTTTCGATGCTCGACTTCCATATCGTACTTCAACTTATCCAGTCTCTTTCGGATCACGCGTAGACTATCGTCAAATTCCGGCTTGATGATGAACTCATGATGATCAAGCGCTTCCAGATCTACCGTAGTCTCTACCATTTCTTGCAGCTTAGCCAGGCTATCTGAGTAACTTCGCAGCTTTGAGGTATACTCAGCATCCAGTGGCACCTGATACTGCTCATCCATAACGCCCTCCAGTGTGCCAATGAAGCCTGGTATCCTGATCACAACTTGATAAGCCCTCACAACATCCTCAAGATTCGCCAACTTCCTCTGAAATCGTTTTGCCAGCCTGTAAAGATCTGGTATGGACCTTAAGTGCTCCTCCTGCAGCGTCTGCCGCAGCTCGGTATCGGTCACAAAAGCTTCCACAAGCTGTTGTCGTCTTTCGATCTCTTCCAGACTCATGAGCGGCTGCTTCAACCATTGAGCCAGCAACCTACTCCCAACCGGTGTCTTGCAGTGATTCAACAGGCCGTACAAACTCATGTTCTTCGATCCATCTCGTGGTCCTGGCATCAGGTTTAATGCCTTCAGCGCAGAAGCATCGAGCTTCATGTATTGCGAAAGGTCATGCTGGTAAAGCTGATACTGTCCGAAATTGGACGGGTCCGACAGGACACCCAGATATCTGATCAGCGCAGCCGCAGAGCCCATCGCCAGTTTCAAATCCGTCTGTGGCAGTGTCCCAACTGCTCGCTCATCTCGTAACAATCTCGTGAGATCTTGCTCGATATCCTTCGTGCCGAAATCACCGACCGTCCGCTCAGCTACGGCAATGCCGCAACTGTCCGCAATGGCTCTCAACTTCCCTAACTCAACGTCTTTCTTCTGCCCATCCGCCTGTATCAAGCATTCCTTGACGCCCAGCTGAATGAGCAGCGATTCGAAATTCGAGTAGAGGTCATTGTCTAGGAACTCGCTAACCCCAAGCTCCCTTACACTCGCATCCGCAAAACACACCCCAACATTCCTAGCCTCGGAAGCCTTCGCTGAAACCTTGACGGCCAAGATGATAGGCGCAGATTCCATCTGCCCGCCTAACTCATCCTCGATGTCTTGGAGATTCCCCGGCGACGCCTTCTTCGTGGTCTTCCATTGCATCCGCCCTGTGGTCTCCCATATCTCCACCCGCTTCCCAAGCCTGAAGAGTGCTTCGCGCAGAAAGTTGCGATACACCGTGATGGTCATCGTCACCGAAGGAAGGCCACCGTCGCTCTTACCCAGCTGGCGTAGAACCGAGGTGGTTTTGTAGACCTAGTTATTGTTCCCTCTCTCAGCCCTGATGCTGCGCTAATAGCAATGCAGGGGCGTACCGTTCGGGCAATGAAAGCAGCATCTTGACCATGGGCAGTGTACCAGTCCCCTCGATCGAAGACGCGGATCGTATCATCGTCGGTGGCGGGTAGGCCACGGAAGAATCGAATGAAGCCAACTTCGTCGTCGACCTATCAGTCAATCAGCATTGTAATGTTGCACTAGACCAACATGTGCTTCACCTTTAGCTCTGGCCTCGAAGACATATTGATCAGCTCTCTTGCTCAACTTCCTTCCCGCAGATCTGGGAGTGTTGATCGATCGCTACTCCAGACCTTTTTGGGGGACGCGAAAGACGCGTAAATTGGTTGCAAGGGTCTGGCTAGCGTGAGCCAGGCACAAACGGTTGCTCGCAGGTATCGACGGCCTCTCATCAACTGTGGTGTCAGATACCTCCCCTTTCAGAAATCGTAGCGTTCAATGATTGAAATTGTCTATAGCTTCACAGTCACCTGTATCTTCTTATATTGCATATAGCACCTCCGCATTCATGTCTACGGTCGTCGTAGTAAGTTATAAAGCGTTCCATTAATTATGTTCAGGGCGCGGATATGAGAAGCCACCCACGAAGACGTTCCAGAGCCGGCGAATGTTCAAGGCAGGTAGCGACTGCGAAGTTCTACCTCCCTTATCTATGCTTTTTCTCGATGATGCAAAAACCAAGCATCCCATATTACAATTCAGAGCTATGCAAAGTACAGCAGAAAACGCCTTCGCAAGTCTGCGATCGCTCCCGAGAGCCAGAAAGACGTCGCTTGCCAAGCAATCGAAACTGTAGGACCGACCATGCAAAATATTCAAAGAAGCCAAGGTAGAGGTACACAGAAGAGGTTGGTATCTAGAGCTACGCAAGAAGAACGTTGGTACACCTAGACTCCCGCCCGGAGTCGCTATAGAAAAACCTCCGGTACCGCCCACCACCCTATCCAAAAGGTCTATCAAGGGTGGGCGTGTGAAGAGGATGCAGTCGTTAGTAGTTACAGACCAAGCCACTGATGCCCGCAGTTTTGTACAATGGAGTAGCTCAGTTAGAGCGTCAAGAGGAGCCACTGGAGGCTGTTTTCAGTGACGGTTCGGTGGAGAGGTTGACCGGAACGGTGGGAAAATTCAACAGGACCGTGAATCGTAACATTACGCTTCTAAAAAAATTCGCAGATCGGCAGGAGGTCGTTTGCCGAGAGGATACACATTAGGTATTGGCGAGATGGGGTGACGAAACTTGCGGCACGAGCTATCATCATCGTTGCGCTTCGGTATCTGAGTGCGACGCTAAAGTCTCTCCCTCCCAAAGAGACTGGCTCTCATCCACGGGGCTGATTGACCCGGAAGATACTGATGACGAGGAGCCTACTGTCCATTCGTCGCTATCGGGATGGAAGTCGGCGTCAAGGTCGGTCAGACCGTAACTGTACTCAGAAGGTACGTCGCCAACCTCGACGTAGTCATAGTCCCAGCGGAATGTCTTGTCCGGTTGGAGTCGTGGAAGAAACTTCGCTTTAGCAACATAAAATACTACGCCCGCCACTAGAAGCGTAAACATGTAAGTTAGACCGGCCATATTGATAGTTGAGGGTTGAAACTTACGTAAACTTCCTCCAATCAGGTCAACAGCGTAATGATGCGAAAGGTACATAGTCGCCCACCACAACAACAACGTATAGGCGACGAAGAATGGCCTAAACCGCGGGAAAACATGGCTCATGAACAGTGCTTCAATGGTGGCACACCCAGCGTGCAAGGACGGAAATGCCCCGAATGGCATTGGAGATGCGGTGAAGGTCGATGTATATAGGTCAATGCCGAATAATTGGTCTATACGAGCAAGCCCAGCAGGCGATCCAGCCATAGAGAAGTTCGCTGGTGCAAGACCGTACATGTTCTCGTACCACGGCGGTGAGCAAGGGAATAATAGTTGTATTGAAACTCCAACCAGATTCATGTATCCAAAACTTCGTGCGAAGGCTGACAGCGTTCCGGGTGCCGCAAAGACAAACATGATCGCAGAGCAAACGAACGGTGCGCCGAAGTGTATAATGCCGTATGGTAGCCATGCCAGGATATCTAGGAGAACGCTTTTGTGTGCGGAGAGGATGTTGCTGAGGTTGGCGCCGTAGAATATATTTTCGAGAGCAGGAAGGACGCGGACCCAGACTGGAGGACGTGAATCACCAGGGATAAACCTGCCAGAAGATATGGTCAGCATACATAGGCTGTGCTCTTGCTGCTGGGGTTGCCACGTCCGACGTTGTCGTGAAATTCAATATAGTATAGCAAGCTAGAGCATAAAATGCAGCAGCGGGAAAGAATTTCAGTGCTTACCGGCAGGCATAGAAGAATACGAGCCAAGTTGCGATTGGCACGAAAGGAAGAAAGAATTGTCGTGTGACCGGTAGAATTAGGGAGACAAACAACAGCGTCGCAACAGCTGTTTTGACCGTGGGTCCTGGTGACTCGATAACGCATAACGAGAATATGCCCAGTATGGCCAACAACAGGTATTGTCCATCGTAATATGACCAACGGTGTGACCGCAGAGAGCAGATAGTGCCGGCAGGCGAAAATGATGTTTGAAGAGAGGCGAGAGAAGATGAAGGCGATTGTCTACTCCGCACCTTCGACCGCAACTTCCGCCGTATGCGTTGAGGTATTAAGATCGGTAACGATGGCCATGAGAGAGGTATCTTTGATTGTGTGAAGGTATTTTGGTGGTGTTTCCGGGAGGGAAAATATGTTGACCTCCCCATCGCTGAACCGCCGAAGTGAGGCCAAGCCGGGTCCGTTCCTTGAAACCCAGACGGGTCAAGCGCTTGTACCGAGTGCGCTCAACGAGACCTTAACAGCGAGCCTGGGCCTGACTATCGTGGGTGAAGAAGAGCAACGGGGCACAAACTCTTCCGCAGGCGAAACTTGGGTGTATTGACTCTCAAGAAGCTGTGAGGTCACGGAGACGCAAACCGACCGCAACCGGCCACCGTAGGAATGAGTGATCAACTGCGTTCGTGATCCAAACCTCGGCAGATGGCAAGATGATGAATATCAACGCCGCAGCGATACCCTCCGTACTTGTAAGTTGAAAAGAATAGTAGTACAGAATGCGTCAGTGGTTGAGTGGTAATTTGAATCATGCTCCGTACCTTCTGGGCAATCGCTTGGCAGTAATCTTGGCAACGTTAGCACGCCTGCTTGGCCGGTGGATGATTCGATAATGGCCAACCGCGGACTCTCACGGACCGAACAGCGTGGTTTCTTGATTACATGTCGCGCATAGGGATGCAATGCCAAGGAAACGTTTTAAACGCACATTGGTTTAAACGCTGTTTAAAAACTGTCCTTTATATTCATAACGAACATGATTAAATTGTCTTGACCGCAGCGCTTACTACAGGTAAGGTACTGATGTTCAGCCTCATTTGTTTTAAACATGAAATGTTTTGAAACACTGACTGGAATTTTCCAACCGTTCTTTATTTGAAAGACAGGTTTGTAAGCATCCCTAGCAGCGCAAAATGATGTCAGTGAAGGAAAGGCTTGGCATCCGCAGGAATCGTGGCTAGCAAACGACTTGGCCTTGGCATTTTCCGGCACAGTCGGAATGAAAGGGGGCGATCCTGACTTGCCGGATCCATGGCTCTGAGATTTCATAACCATTCTACGAGCTAAGGTACTTGAATACTGTAAGCTTTCATTATTACCTGCATCTCTTGTAGCACAAATCAAACACCTCATACCTTACGTGAGCGGATATCGGAGTCTCAGACATCCGCACACCGAAAAGAATCTTTGACAGCCACCATGACTCGGCAATAAATGACTATAGAAGTTACGGATCCCTTTTGGTAGCCTAATCTTTACTCTTTGGTAATACTCACCGACGCCGGCCTTACGCTCGTATGTCGCGTGCCATGCTTGGCAGAACATGGATACCTTACGTGGTTGTAGTCTCCTATCATGCCATTAGCCAAGAAATAGGGAAATGCGCTCTGCGCTTTGCGCTTTGTGTTCGACCACAAAAATCCACAACTTAATGTACGCGCCATTTGATTGGTTTCGTTCTTGCTTCATACCTCTACTGTATTGCTCAATTTGTTTTGCATTCGAAGACATGAACTCTGCCTTAGGCGTCTTGTCGAAGTATGCTGTCCTAGCTTTGCCCTCGTGATCACAGGTCTTCTCATCATTCTGAGTACTTGATATGAGAGGTCTGTTCTTTCATGCAGAGAAACTTCATAGGCCATTTTGTCTTCAAAACACATTCAAAACACCATGCAGATCTGTCCGATGATAGGCATCCTACAGATCGCCTCAACTACCAAAAGAATGGAACTCGTGCCGTCATCGCTGGATCTACGGCGCGAAGAAATCATAAAGATACAAGGCCACAATTGACCAACATCATATGCACCAAGTACGTGTCCATCCTTAATCCGACCCCAGCCGCCATCCCATAAATTCCATTCCAAGGACGTGAGTGAACAGATAACCAGAGATCAGTCAGTTATCAGACACTACCGAAGAAACCATCCGAGCTGTGAGTGAAGTTGTCCGAAAACAGATCGTCGTTGCTGAAAGGATCTTCAAACTTCTCCAGGAGGAGCATACTAGAATCCCTTTCTAGAGCCGTCATTGAGTTGTCAGCGCCGAAAGGGTCCAGGAACATATCGTCCACGTTCTCGCTAATACCTGGAAGACCCAGTCCAGTGGATGTGTCCTTGCTCGTACCGTCTGAGATCGATCGGCTTACGTTGCTTTCCATGTCTGAGCTGGCATCAAAGTCGAAAAACCTGGATGCCGGAGGCGATGAGGAAAGGCAAAGTTCCGGTGGAGTTCCGGCTCGACTGTCAGCGATTTTCCTAGGTGACTCTGGATTTGATGCAAAGCCTTCAGACTCCTCGGTGATGCTTGTCATTAACTTTGTTTGCGGCGATGGGCTGGAGCTCAGCGCCGTTCGCACATGACAGTGCTGGGTGTGTTGGGGTGAACGACAATTGCCGGTGCTGTAGCCTGGTGACATCGGAGGTGTGTAGGTAAACACATTTGGAGAAGTGCCAAAGGAGCTGGATGGCAGAGTCTGCAGGTTGTCGAAAGGGCTCGAGCCACGTATGCTGAGGTTATCCAGTTCTAGCGGCGGTGATTGAGGAAAAGAGCTCTCGGACCAACCCGAGGATGAAGAAGCATATGACTTTTGGATGGCTCTTCTGCGGGTCCGCTCGGCTTTATCAAGCCGTTCATCACGGTCTGGCCTTGTCTTCTTTGGTCTGCCACGCTTGACCTGTTTCTTTATTACACCCTCAAAAGCGCCAATACACATCCCGCGCTGGCGATGCCTTGTCAAAGCATCGTGCCTGGCGAAGCTGTTGCCGCATCTGCAAGGGTAAGGTTTGACCCCGCTGTGGATCTTCGAGTGCCGCTTGAGGTCATGCTGCCGAACGAAGCACTTCCTGCAGTGATTGCAGCGGAATTGTCGGTCACCAAGATGGGTCTGGACATGGGATTTTATGTTCTCCTTTCTGCCGAATTTCTTATTGCACTCTAGGTATAGGCAGATCCACTTGCCGTCATAAGGATCAGGACCCTGAATGAAAGATGCGATCTCATCTATGGTGACGCCGGTATCTTCAATAGAGACATCCATCGAAGAATCTAGATGGAGCTCTGAAATGGACATGGCCCTCGGGGGTAATGCCTCCTTGAGAGGAGGAGAGAAGCTACCCAAGTTCACGGCGCTCTGGGAAAACGGAAGCGAACATGCCTGCGAATAGACGGAAAGATCAGGCATGTGTCTTGTCGGGTTCCCGATTAGAGACGCGTGCGCAAGCTCCGGAGAAGATTGAAACGAAGACATGGTCGGGGAGAGGGCACTGGACATCGGAGAGTAGTGTGACGAGCTATATCCATTGTCGCTGCTAGTGAACTCCATCTTTAGTCCTGGCGCGTCATTGAACCTCGAATCTCTCGTTGGGGCTAGGTCAAAGGTGCTCGACGATATCAATGGCGCAGTGCTGGGCGGTGAAGGTAGCGCGAGATTGTCGCCTTGGAGCCTCCATCCGTCGAAGAAGTCTATGCAGGATGTACCTCGACGTGCTGTACTGGATTGAGAAGCCTTGACACTCTCGCCTTCATCTCCTCTAACCGGCGACGACTGCGCGGTCCAGCTATTGACAGATGCATATGCTTTCTTATTGGATGGAGTTGTTGCAGGCGTCATTGGGAAATAACCTGGGCCATGTTAGCCGGATTCTAGCTCCGTACAGGTTGATTAGGGCTTACTAGAGCTGCTCTGGTCTGGAGGTGTTCTTGGTCTCCGCTGTTGCGCATGCCAATCTGGGTGCAGCGACCATCTCTCGCGGTTGTCAATGGCTCCAGTACTTCCGTTTGGAGTCAGTCTCTCTCCTCCAACTGCTTTTGATCCAACATCTGCGTCTTGTCCAAGTCCGAAACCTTCAAGGTATCCAGCGGAGGTTGTCGAGTCAAATGCCGAGAATTGGGTTGTACCCTGAAAATTTCCACCAAGTCGATTCCCAGAATCGTTGATGGAGTCGTTATCAATGTTGTGCTGTTCATAGAGAGTGTCGTTTGGCAATCCAGTGCCGGGAGAGGGTGCATTGAACGGAACCTGTAGCTGAACCGCACATTGTCGTCCGTGGATATGGGTGCTGTGCTGTTGGCCCGGTCGAGCCAGTCTCTGCTGCTGCGCTTCTCGCAAAATATGCTGTTGCTGTTGTTGTAAACCTGGGTTAGTACTTACCGTTCTGTCATCCTGCTGGGATTTTCGTCGTTGTTCTTGTTGTTGTATCCGTTGATCTAGGCTTAGACCTCGTCGATGCGATCCATGTCGTTGGATGGCCGTAGCAGGAAGAAGAGGAACCTTCGGGGCGTCGAAAGCGTTTGGTGTCGAATTTTGTCGCCGGTGTTGTCGTTGTCGTTGTTGAAGGTTGGAGGTTTGATTGGACAGCATGGAGATGCAAGTCGAGTTCGGATTGGAAATTGAGGAAGGTATAACGAAAGGTCCTTCTTGGTCCGAGACTATTCCGTTTGTCAACTCGCCATTCTCCTTCTAACAAATTCTCGAGCCTGGTCCAGTCACCTCACGCAGCGCAAGCCGTACGGCCGGGCAGGAGTATTAATCTTTACTCGCTGCCCAGTACGAGTTCGAATTGCTCACAGACTTCTAGGTGTTGGTTATGATTGCTGGGAAAGCTCTTAAGGGTACTCGAATGTGTGATCAGATAGGGTTGTGGTTTTGTAGATGTAGTGTAGTATGTAGTAATGTAAGCTCAGCTTTTAGGATTGTGGAAGGTGGTTAATTGGGAGGTTGGAAAATTGAACCTCCGAGGTTCACAGCTCGTAAATCAACACGAGGTTGCTGCGTGCAACGAATGGTCCGCGCTAAAGCTAGCGTCTATATCGGGTTAGCGAGCATGTGACCCACACTCTCGATTCCAACTTTGGCGGGATTCTAACACATTCCTTGGATTATCAACCGCACTTCTGCAGAAGGTTGAGGACGACAATTTTGTCGAGGTAAGTCTTCACTGTCGCGCAAGCAATTCTCAACACTATCTGCGCCACACTTGACTTTCACGAGTTCTGATACCTATCGCACCACGCAACAAAGGGCTGACGGTCATATTCCTCAAAGGCCATCATGCAAATCTTCGTGAAGACCCTCACGGGCAAGACGATCACCCTCGAAGTGGAGTCTTCCGATACAATCGACAACGTCAAATCCAAGATCCAAGGTACCAGGCTACCTTCCTCTTTGCCCCCTCCAACCTGTTACTAACAACCCGTTCCCACAGACAAGGAAGGCATTCCTCCTGACCAGCAGCGCCTAATCTTCGCCGGCAAGCAACTCGAAGACGGCCGTACCCTCTCCGACTACAACATCCAGAAAGAGTCAACGCTCCACCTCGTGCTCCGCCTTCGCGGTGGCGCCAAGAAGCGGAAGAAGAAGGTCTACACTACGCCGAAGAAGATCAAGCACAAGCGCAAGAAGACCAAGTTGGCCGTGCTGAAGTACTACAAGGTAGATGGGGATGGCAAAATCGAGCGATTGAGGAGAGAGTGTCCCACGGCTGAGGTAGGTGGAGATACTGAGTTGTCAAACCGGCGGCGGCTTGTGCTTACCTTGGTGTAATATAGTGTGGTGCTGGTGTCTTCATGGCCGCTATGCATAACCGCCAGTACTGCGGCAAGTGCCACCTTACTTACGTCTTCGACGATTCGAAATAAGTCATCTTCCCTACGACCGACATGCGGCAGATCTAAGGGATGGTCTTCGACGAGGTCAAAGGATAGGGCTTGATCGAATGCCTTGCATGTGTATGCTAGTTATGATAAAATCATAGAGCCATTTGCAAACCTCCGAGACTGATGGAGCGTATGTCTTCTTGGCCCAGTGACCTGACGACAGTATTCCGACACTCCGAGACGAAACGCCAAGTCAGAGTAGTACAAACCGCCCAAGAACCTGCTATTCACCTGGAAAGCCCTTCCTCAGATTGTCATACTTAGACTCCGGATACGACAGCGTATTATTACTGTGGTCCATCTTCCCTCCATCCGACCCGCCAAGGGCTCCCACAACCTAATCCGAGCTCATCAGCAACAAACCACTCGCCAGCCACACCCAGTACATCAACCTACCGTCGCAATCAAACTCCCCTCCCCAGCCTTATCCGCACTACTCTCCCACCACATCCCACCCCCCAACCCGTTCTGCCGGATAAACCTCACCTTCCTCCTTGCCATCTCCACATTATCATAACTAACCATCACCTTCCTCTCCTTATCATAGCTGAAACTCGCCCCCACCTCCCCATCAACCCTCTCCACCGCCCCATCCTTCGGCAGCGCTTTATAATCCCACACCCCCTGCTCCCAACTCCCCTCCCCCGTACCTGAAAACGCATGCCCGGGCCCCTCGGTCGAGGTAAACGCACGGCCGTATAGCGGTAAACCGAGTACGATCCTAGAAGCTGGCACGCCGTGTGCGGTGTAATACTCGACAGCCTTGGACGTCGAGAATGGCGTGCACGTGGGGAGGGAGGTGGAGGGATACAGGTTGGCTTGGTGGCCGGCGCGGGTGTCCCAAGAGCCGGCATAGTCGTACGCCATGAGGGACCAGAAGTCGAGGTACAGGTCCATGGCGGCGAGATGGAGTTTCTCGTAGTTGGTGGGGCCTGAGGTTGTTAGGGCTGGGGAAGGTAGTGGTTGTGGGGGGGGGGGTGG
>JAABUP010003053.1_pt1 | contig 30407 bp, 28 predicted proteins | sample 5559201 | NCBI WGS metagenome assembly JAABUP01 (sample SAMN10711887, study PRJNA513373) | rock metagenome | isolation source: Antarctica rocks | place: Antarctica | reverse complement strand
GTGTGTGTGTGTGTGTGTGTGTGACATTCACATTCCTGTGCACATGCGGCCATAACAAGATCAGGTTGGACGTGTTCGCCCTTGATGTTTTGCTGATCATGATCCCATACACCTCAGCATATCAGAACAGAATGTGGTCTGAGTGTGTGTATGCTTCATGACTAGAGCAGTTCCCAGTCAAAGTGTGTCCATGACTGCCAGCATGCTTGTGTCTTGACAGCTTGCTTGACTTGTGAGTGCCATTCAGCAATCCTCACACAAGTTCACATGCCAAAAAACTATCAAATCCAGGAAGATGATGACATTCCTAAGATTTACTGACCAAAGTCATTTGCTTAGTCATTGGTATAGGAGGAGCCACAAGTGGCTCAAAACAGAACCCAATCAGTTTATGCTCTCTGTCTTTGGAAATGGAGTCATGGGATTTCTGAGAGCTTTGATGCTTTGAGTGAGACTACTCAGTCAATGCTGTCGAGTTTTGTAGATGAAACTTGCATGCACGGAAAAGAAGCATGGCAAGAAGTGTCTAATCTAGCATGGAGAATGAATGTGAAGTGCATGTGTGCAGCTTTATGAGGGCATGTGGGTCACATGAAAAGCAATGGAAAGACGGGCGCCAGCATGATGCTCAGGAGTACCTGCGAAGCATCCTAGAGGCAATGCAGGTCACCTGCCTCCCCATGCATGCACTGCCATCACTCAAAACTTTTGCACTAGCGCACTGCCCCCTACTCACACTGTTGTACTAGCGCACTGCCACTATTCACGCTGTTGTACTAGCGTACTGCCATCACTCACACTGTCGTACTAGCGCTTTGACTGCAGTAAGATCTCTCCATGACAGCTGCTGGTGTCCTAGCATGTTGCACTGCAGCGCGACTCACCATGATAGCTTCATTGACTCATGCATGCAACACATGGCGTCCTCTAGGGTCAGGTAGAGTACAGTTCTGACTGCTGGGCAGGACACTGTGCTTGCATTGCAGCCACTGGCATCTCACATTCAAAGCAGCAGCAGCAGCAGCAGCAGCGTGTTTGTCCATGTGCAAGTGGGCATCAACACAAGCGCCACAACTGCAAAAATTGGACTTTGCATTTGCGCATAATGCACTCAGCAGTACCTTGCCAGGTGGACACCATGTGTGCACCCATCACCCTGCCTCTGCTGATTCAACATCAGTATGCAGCATACCATATGATGCGATTGTCTGCAGGGTGGCAATAGCACCATATAGTTGTGCTTACCCATGAATCAGTGTTTCCATCACATCCTATTTTGCTGTATAGACAGAGCTGAATAGAGTGCACGGCAAGCCTGCCTACAAGGAGCTCAAAGGCGAAGGCACAGTAAGCCAGCAGGCGGATGAAGCATGGGAGTATGCCCACAGCAGGAGCAACAGTGTCATCCAGGATATCTTTGCTGGGCAGTTGCAGAGCACTCTGGAGTGCCCGGCTTGCCATGCTGTGTCCCATACCTTTGATGAATTCATGGACCTCAGCCTGCCTCTGCCACAGCAGTCTGGCCACAGCCTGCGAGGAGGCAAAACCTGCACCATTCAGGTGGTCGTGCTGTGCTTTGCCATGCTGTGCTGCGCCATGCTGTGCTGTGCTGTGCCGTGCTGTGCTGTGCTGTGCTGTGCTGTGCTGAGAAGCTATGCTGTCTGCAATTGTGCAAGCCTAGCATATTGCTGAGAAATCAGCAGAAGATGAAGCATGACAAACATGTGGGCATGCAGAGGCATGAGAGGTGTTTGCAACGGTGACCCAAGGCAGCAGTCCTGCTACTGTGTTTGGCTTGTCCAACTTATGGTCGTCTTACAAGCGATCCTGTACATTGTAAAAGACCCTTGACATGCTCATGTGACCCATGTGCAAGCCAAGCAGGTCTTGATCTGGCATGGTCTGCAGGATTGCCTGGATGCCTTCACAGAGACAGAGACCCTGGAAGAGGATGAAGGATACAACTGTCAGTCCTGTAAGCGTAAGGGTGTGTGTGCTACCAAGAAGCTGACGCTGTACCGCTGCCCGCCAGTGCTTGTGCTGCACCTCAAGCGATTCAATGCAAACAATGGCGCCCTGGGTATCTTCAGCCGCTTCTCTGCCATGTCCAAGGTAAGCACTTCTTCAAAAGCTCACAAAGCAACACAAAAACAAAAAAACAATATATTAGAATAGTAAATAAAATATAATATCTATGGAATAATGAATAAAACAATAAAGCTGAAACATGCATGTTGAAGATACCCCAGCTGATGCTGTAAATCTGGCACGTGCCTCCAACATCAAGTTCACATAAAGCATAAGGCACGTGTACTGAAAAGTCAGAGTGCAATTCTAGCAGAACAGCAGTACCTGAAGCTCTTTGCATGCATTTCCCATGTGTTGCATGCAAAGGCTGTCATCTGCGCACACTGTGCAAAGGGCAATGCAATACTGTGCAGCAATCAAGAAATGCGGAACTAATAACACATTTCTGCAGAGCACGCACCCACTGGCTAGTTCTGTTGCAGTAGGCAATTGTTTGCATGGGACCAAGTCATAGCCATTTGGGCAGTATGCGCTGTTTGCTTGGACATATGCATTGGTAATGCTGCAATGATCATATGGTTGTGCTCTGTTGCATATAGTTTCACTGCAAAGAAGACTGCAAGGTGCGATGGGCATAAGAGAGCTCTTGCCAATCCCAAAACATCTATCTTGGTTTTATCAATCTCTGATGTCTGCAGGATACAACTCCCGTAGAGGTTGGGGCTGACAACCTGGACTTGTCGCCATATTGCAGCATGGCAGCAAGAAAGCAGGCACGCAAGCCAGTGTACAATTTGACAGCAGTCACAAACCATTCAGGCAGCATGTCTGGTGGACACTACACCGCACAGTGCCGGTCTGCTCTAGATAATAGCTGGTATGACTGCAATGATTCAAGTGTCAGGCCAGACAAGCTTGTAGAGGGGCCTTCAGGCTCTGCCTATGTGCTCTTCTACCGGCTGCAAGATTAGGACCTGCTGTCAATTGTGGGCATTCAAACGCTACCCAAACACAGGGGCTGCTGTCGGGCCTGCTGTCGATTTTGCGCATTCAAATGCTACTCAAACACACCTTGCTTTGACGCTTTGTGCATCTCTGCGGCCAGCACACACACGCACACATGCTTTCTGTTGTGTGCGTGTGTGTACATTAGCAGGAACTCTCGGTGATGCAACACTGTCTCAGCATGCTGCACATAAATGCAACACATGGCCTGACAGTCTTGTGAGTGAACACCCTGCAGTCAAGCAAATTTGCAGCAGACAACTTGGATCACAATGTTACACCATGACATTGCCATGCCCTCTAAGTCTAACCAGTGGATGCAGCACAGAAGATGGCACAAGTAGGCTACACTGTAACAATGCAGGAAATTAGCCTCCTGACACGCTAGCAATGCACCTTTTACCTCAGCCCTGCTACATACACCTCGAGATTGATAACAGAGGGAAGTAATGTCTGAACTGTTCCATTATGTTATATCACTTGCACTCTATTGCTTGGTGACTTTCAGAAGCTAATGTGACTAGACAACATGCACTCTGCTTACTATGCTCCAACTGTCATTCGTGACCATAAGGAGGTCACATGTAACAGCCAGAGAGTACAAGGTAATAGAAAAGAAAAGACTACGCCTTTCGGCGTCAATGAGAAGCCAAGTATTATACCGGGCTGCCCAGGTGTACAAGGTAAAACAACAAAGGTTTGGAAAGCCAACAAAGGTTCAGAAAGCCAATAAAGGTTTTGGAAAGCCAACAAAGGGTCACAAAGCTGGTCAGAAAGCCAGCAACGGTTCAGAAAGCCAGTCTCCAGTTGAGACTCTAGAGACCCTCACCAAATCAATCCTCACCCTACATCTCACCATTCAGTCTACTCTGCAGTGTGCAACTTTCCAGCTGCATTCTAACAGGTAATCAAATACAGTCCAAAACTTTCAAGTGAAAACTTGAGCTGCCATTTAGGTTAAAAGCAGGACAGCAAAAAATTGGCCTAGAACACAAAACATAAATTTAGATATACTCAATAGACATTTCTAAACACCAAACCTACAATGCAAGAACGCTCCATGCATCTACTGATGCTCTAGCTGAATTCAAGCCCGCCCCCAACTCCTTTTGCCCTTTGTTTGCCGTGCAATTTGCGCTGATGAGTGCACTCTGACCGAACTTCTTATTTGTTGGTCTGCATTAGCAGTCACACTCTGCATGTCCACGCCGACACTTCCTTTTGGTGATTGTTATTGGATGATGGCTAATACATCTTCCCATCCATTGGTACACGGCATGTGAACGGCGAGGTCAGCCCGTCTTCCTAGGGCTGATGGCTCTGTTCTGCCTGAAAACTGGCATTTTGCCCCTGCAGGACTCTGTGCAGCTTTCCCATTTATTGCTGTGCAAGCCGCTGCCTCATCACTTGTTCGCTCTGTGGCTGTGGTGTGAGACTGCGCGCTCTCATCAAGGGATGAAGGCTTGCTGTCTGCATCACACACAATGCACTAATGATTGTGAATGATGTTTAGTTGATTGGCACAGAAAGCAGCCAGCTGGGTTCGTGTGTTAGCTGGTGCAGCATATCTGCAAACAGCAGGCAGCATGCAGCACAATGAAGGGGTGCCAACTTCCATCACGAATGAGGCGACCTGCCATTGCAGTGGTTGAGTTGCATGTGTGTTGGTCAACAACGGTTTCATGAAAGTCCACAGTCTGCTGGCAGCAAGCAACAAAGCGACCACTGCAGCACAATCTCTTCTTGAGGGGAAGCTGATGACAACACACAACTCATGGTTGCCACCTGGCAGCCTTTTGTTCACAACTGATACCGACAAGAGACGTGATATGCATTCTGACTACTGGAATCCCTCAGCTGACAGTCCGACTGATGCACACCCCACAATAGGATGCTTGCTGATGACTGTGCATGCAAAGAGTACAGAAAATACAGTGGAAATACAGAGCACAGACAGCAGCGCTGAACTCTGCACACACAAAAAACTGGAAGTGAGCGAGTATGGCAAACCTGAGAACACTGAGCTTGAGCCAGCAGAGAATACAGCTGCTGTGCATAGGCAGCAGCCTGCAGTTGACCGTCATGCTGCTGATGCTGCCTCTCATGATGTGACTGCTTCTGCCCAGAATCACTGACATTGCCCCTGGTCGCTGGCACTCCCTCTAGGGGTCCCCCTTGCAGACACTCAGGCCCATCTTGGCCCACAACACTCCCCCTCTGTCTCCTCACACTGTCATGCTTATTCAGCTTTGGCACCTTGGCTATCTCCTGAACAGGCTCAGATGCTGCTCTGCCAGATTGTTGGGTCGCTCTGATGGGTTCTTGGGGTGACGCTCTGGGATCAACATTGGCTGACACAGTGGAGCTTGTACCACTGAAGACACCAGTCAGGGCACTAATCAAGTTCAGCAGCTGAGGGTGAATTTGGTCAGATGGAACACCCAGCTCTTGAAGCTGGGCTTGTAGAAGCGCTTCAGCAGCAGCTCTCACATCTGGCAACCCACACGCCTCGGCATCAGTCTCAGGTCTTGACTGCACTGCATGGGCCGGGGGTGCTGGTTCTGGTGTGACAGGGGGAAGCTGCGTCTGTTGCAGAGACAGCTTCTGGGTAGAACCAGGACGGGCCTGCGTGAGTGAGTGAGTGAGGAGAAGTAAGTGAGTGGGTGGGTGGGTGGGTGGGAGTGAGTGAGTGAGTGAGTGAGTGAGTGAGTGAGTGAGTGAGTGAGTGAGTGAGCGAGTGAGTGAGTGAGTGAGTGAGTGAGTGAGTGAGTGAGTGAGTGAGTGAGTGAGTGAGTGAGTGAGCGAGCGAGTGAGTGAGTGAGTGAGTGAGTGAGTGAGTGAGTGAGTGAGTGAGTGAGTGAGTGAGTGAGTGAGTGAGTGAGTGAGTGAGTGAGTGAGTGAGTGATCGAGCGGGTATCCAAGAGATATTTACCTTGGCATCATGCAGAGCGGAAGGCTGTGCACGGGGATCCCGACTGGACTCAGATCGGTATCCCGGGGGCCGCTGAGCCCTTGGCTTCACAACAGGATACTCTTCTGGTTGGAACTGCCTCCCGGCCTACACAGCAAATGTGAACTGATGAGCGCATGCATGATCAGAAAGATAATCCTGACACTCGCCCTTATAGCACAGTACTCTCCTGAAGGTCTTGCATCAATGCAACAACAGCCTGACAGAAAACAATAGAACAGAAAAGACTACACCTTTTGGTGTCTGACGCCAAGTATTAAACCGGGCTGCCCAACAGCCTTTCACAGCCTGATGTAATATACATGCTATAACATGTACAGTGCCTGCATTACTGACCATGACATCCACAGTGCATGCTACATATTACATACACATCAGGTGGGGCAAACCTGAGCTGAGGTTTGCAGCTTGTGTAGCGGTGAAGAGGCAAAGACATCTTGGCAGGAGGATAGAAGCTGCACGCTGTTGGACTGCATGCTTGGTATGCCCTTGATGGGGTGCAAGGGCAGGGCAGAACCAGGACTGCCCCCTGCTGTGGACTGACTGCCTGATGGAATCTCCTGTAATCTGCATAGACAACAGGTGGAAATGATCTTCATTATATTTAAAGCATTTGTAATCTATTAAATGAACTAATTTTTGTATCTTTTCATTTGTTTTCACGTTGACTGGAGTCAACAGCAGAGCAATCACGTCGCTGCTGATCAGTGCAGGGGTCACTGCGACATTGCAGATGATCACTGCTGCCTAATTGATCTAGTCTGCATGGATAACAGCGTGTATCAAGGCTGAAATTTGTAGAGCATAAGGTCTGCTGGCATGATGCCATCTGATAACTGTGAATGTTGTTGTCAGCAGAAAATCCATTTCCATCAGGGCGAGAAATGCAACCCTGATCACACAGAAAGCAAAAATGATCACAGTCGAAGCAAGAGAGCCTGTGTTGACAACACAGGAAGCACACTTCGCTCTCTGACCTGTGTGCCTCAAGTGGACTTGGCTGTTCTGATCTGGCAGCAGTCTTGGCAGGCTGAGAGGAATTCTGAAAGGCTGCAGCAGTGCCTTCACAGGGGCTCTTCCTGCCCACTGCAAAATGCTGCTGGCCAGGCTGACTGGGAGGCTGGCCTTTGTGCTGGGGCTGGCCCTCCCAGTCTGGCTTCAACAGCCCCTCAATGCGGCCCTGGATCTGGCTCACAGCCTCTGCCAGCTGCAGTGTCAACTACCCAGTTGATCATTGCCTGATATTGAAAGTGTCAAAGCGCTGATGCAAGTACCAACAGGCGACAGTCACAGTTGACTGTTGCCTAAAGTTGGAGATGTCAAAGAGCTAATGCAAACACAAAACAGATGACAATCACAGTAACAGTAACAGGCATCAGTAACAAGAAGGTAGCAGGTAACAAAACAAAGCGACGGAGGTAACGATGGGACAAGTTACACAAACCGCAACAGCAGGTGTACAAAACTGATTAGCACTGTCGGCTAGAATGCTTGCTTTGACAAAGTCATCATAGCATACAGAAAGACAAGACAAAGTATGGGAATGTCTCCAGAGCGGCTGATCCTGTGTCTTGCCAGCAGGCAACGCAAGATTACCTTAGATTCATCTTGCTGCATGTGCTGGGAACACTGTTGCCAAGGGACAAGGGCAGAGGCCAATTCCAGCAGTAAAACATTCCTGTTACTGGTAATGGCGCGTGTAATGCTCAACAATGTCTGCAGACGCCGCACTGGGCGCTCCACAACCTGTATGCACTTTGCATTGCTCAAACTAGGGTCAAGAGTGACTGACAGATCTGCAAGTCAGCTATGGGTCAAGTGCAAGATTACAGCCACCCAGCAGAGCGACAAGGAAAAGCTTACGCCTTTCAGCAATGATTAGAACAGAAAAAGCCTAAGGGTGGGGCATGTCGGGCTCCCACGTGGTTTGAGACTGATGCTCATCACCTCAACATGGGCAATCATCAAACCCTTCTGCAAAAACTACATAAACAACTATTCAACTGTATAGTTGGAATGTGAAACAAGGCTACTGCTGACCAATATGAACAAGCATCAGGCTTCTTATTGATGACTGACATCTGCACAGACAGTCCAAAGGCTACAGCTTACCAGCTCTACCTGCCCAGTCATCATGCCCTTGGGGGTGACCCCAGAGACCCCCTGGGCCACCAGCTGGGCCTGAGCTAGTTGCATGTCACCTGTCAGCTTGGCTCGACATGCTGACACTTCCAGCAGACACACAACATTCTGTTGGAGCTTGTCAAACAGCTCCAGCAGATCTTTGCTGGGGGGCTCTAGGGGCAACCTGCACCCCCAGACACCCCGACTCAACACTGTCTGAATCGTGTACAAGCTATACTCCTGCTTTACTGACTCAAAAGAGGACTCTTATACAGCTGTCATAGCATCGCCTGTAGTGGCATTGCAATTATTGCAGAATGTATCCAGCACGGGCAAAAGCTTGACAGGGGACCATTGTGCGACAGCTTCAAGCTCATGCTTGCAGTAAGTTGACAATGCACTGATTTGAGACCCCAACTGCTGCAGCATAACAGGGCAACATGACTAAGGGTATCACATGGTGCCAACAAGGTGTAGCCAGTGTCAGCAGGTGCTTACATCAGCATCCTCTGGAGCACAGCCTGCCGATCAGAGCTGATGGTCTGCAAGCGCTGGCTTTGCAGCCAGTACTCTCTGGCAGCTCTGTGATGCGCCTGCAGGGTCTCAACACGCTGCATGGCAGCCTGGCTGTGCACGACCACTGCTTGTTCAGCATGGTGCAGCAGCTGCTGACTGACTTGCATGTCTTTCAAGAGATCTTGGATCACTTCTAGGAGCTGCTCAGGGCCGCCGGCGACAATGCTGAAGTCGCTGCTAGTGCTGTTGCAGATCCTGTGAGTCAGGATCCTGAGAACATTCAGACGGCCCGTGCCAACTTCTATTGCGTGAAACAGTCTGACAGGCTCCATGTCATGTGGCTGAGCAAAGGTTGGATGCGTGGTGTCAGAGGCCTGCTGTGCATGCTGTGCACGCTGTGCTGGCCTGACATGCACTGCTTCGGCAAACTCAAGTGCAGCCTGCACGCTGTCAGCTTCCATCTCAGGAAACTCAAGCCGCTGAAGATCCCTGATGAGCTGAGGACTGATCTTGGCCTTGGGCTTTGTTGGGGCATACATGGCATCTAGTTGACTGGCATCACCCATCATGTTGTGCTGAGGCATGGGAGGAGGAGACTGCAGGGTCAACTGGGAAGGCCAAGGCTGCCCTTGCATGCTGTCCATTTGACAGGGTTCATCGGCCTTGACCGCTACAGATCTGGGGAGACGCTGCCTCACAAGCTGGTGGTTGCTACTGTCATGGAGGTGTGATGGATCATCTGCTTCACTCTGGAGCGGCTGGCTTGAGCTGATTTGGTGAGTGGGCTCGTGCCTCTGAGCAGCACTCAAGAGAGCTTGCAGGGCGTATTGGTTGCTGGAGTGTGGCAGCGCGCAAACCTGATGTGCTGTAGAGTGCTTTGAGTGAGGGTGATGCTGCTGAAAGGCAGATTGGGAAGAGTGTTGCTCATCCTCTGCTGTGTTTGGCGCATCAGTATCTCTGAGCTCATCCATGGAGCGCTTCTTGCCTCTAACTAGGGCAGCATTTGTTTGCTGGCTGGGTGAACCTTCACGGGCGTGACATGATTTTGAGTATTCACACAATGAAACAGGCCAGTTGGCAGAGGGTGACAAGTGAAGGCTTACCTGAGCAAGGCTTGCTGACCGCTCCAGAGCTCTCCTGATATGAAACCATCTCATTCACGTTTGCTGCTGTGCTGCCGAGTGGAGGTGTGTCCAACGCCTGCAAGTTCAGAAAGGATGTCGTTCCGGTAGTAAAGCACGCATAATCTTGTTCTTTCAATTGACCATCGTGCAGAACGACATGCGACTGGTGACCTGCGACATATCATCGTGCGTCTCTTCTGAGGTGCTGCTCATAGACGCGACCACACTGTGGCACACTCAAGCACACTTCTGGCGTTATGAGCAAACGAGAGCGGGGCGGGCTTCCAAGTATGGCTCGGCAACAGAGTAACAAACCGAACAGATCTGCGCAAAGAACTACTCTTTGGGGACCTGCGGGGTCATGAGACACACTGCAGTCAGTTCTGCAAGACAAGGCGAAAGCCGGTTAAGTGTCACGTCTGCAGCGAGTAAAGACCCCTCTTCATCAGAACACGACAATGTCAGATGCCCGAGAGGGCGCGTGAGGCTGCATCATTAGTGCAAATCTACCACACTTGTTGCAGAGGAGCATACGGTACCTCGTGACACCCGTACGCACTTCTGGTTGCCTTGGAAACGGATGTCGAAAATCGGTGTGCTGCCTGAGAGCTCCCCTGCTTCTCCACTAAAAAAGACGCAGTTGCCCAACAGAAGCAAACAGGCCCAGTTCCCACCAAAGGGACGGTTCCAAGGAGCGTTGCTGCTGATCACCCTAGACAGGTACCAGGACAGCACGAGCTTCTACCGTTAAATTGCGGCTCATGAGGCGCGTCTGCGCGGAGTTGACATCTCTATGCGCGAAGGCATTGCGACGCCGTTATCCACCTATGCCTTGCATCAGATCAGAACACGGCTCGACAGGGGTGCGATCTCACGCAGCGACATGGTCTCTAGCGCTCCTTGCACGTGCGACATGGTCTCGTGAGACCTCAGGCTCACGTGCAGTAATTAATTGTAATCATCTGGGCATATTAATAATTTGCATAGAACCGTTCCCGCCAGCGTGGCTTCATGTCGGGCTGAAGTAGTAAATAAAGTAAAGACTTGCTGTCAGTTGGGGCAACAGCCCTTTGCCACAGGGCTTGTCGCTTACAATGTGTCCCCCGCACCTTAGGAAAACTCGGTTTGTGAACTTCAAAATTCCTCCAATGGGACTTTCGCGCTTCCGTATCAGCAGGGAAGTCTCTCTCATTGCTAATTGTAAGCTGAAATCATGGCTGTTGCATACGTATGAACGCATACGGTCCTGAATTAATGTAATAAATATTTAGGTCTGAATTTTACGTGTTCACGTCTGTATCTGACATGGCGTGTCATGTGCATGCAAACACACGCACCGCCAAGCTTGTACTACTTAAGTACCACAGAATTTTGTATGCTTGTGCACAAGTGACATTTAGTCTTACCTGTCAGGAGTGCGAATTGCTGGGGAGCAACGCGGCCACGCTAGTTGGCTGTGAAGCTATCAGTTAACAGATAGTGTAACGGTAAGGGTCAATCGAGTGATCATGATGGCACGAGCACCTCTAAAATAAACGGCCTGCTTGCAAGGGGACCAATTGGCCCATGGGAAGCCGTTCAGTTTTTGTGCCGTTAAACCATGAAGCCATCAGATAAATGTATGTTACGATAGAAGAAGATAAAGACAACAAGCTTTGGCCAGCCAATAAGTCTCAACCCGCAACTGGCTTTTGCGTCTGAGATCCAATCTACAAGGAACCTGCGTGCTTAGATCGAGAGGGTGCGCCGAAGCGGACAGCTAGGCTGAGGATCGTTCTTGACTAATGTCCCCCTTATGAGAAGGGGTTGAGTAACCTGCAAACTCCATCTGAATCTGAATTGCATCATCATCAATTGCATCTGAATTTTCCGTCGATGACTAAAGAATATTGTAGTCAAACCCTAGCATTCTCCGGTGACTAAATCTAAAGGCTAGCATCGCTGTGCATCGCTGTGCAAGGGTCCAGGCTGCAGCACCTGTCCTCCGGCCTTGCAACTTCTAGTGAATCAAGACTTTGTGCTGCATCCGCTGTCTAGACCGACTGCAAGCTTTGCGTTGTATACACAGCGCGATTGGTCCGGCAGTAAGGATGAAGGCAGTGACCCTTTTGACCTTCTGTACTGCAGCTCTTGTTGCTTCTGTCGCGGCCTCCTCCGCTCAATTCAGTAGTTCGCATGTAGCTGATTTGGGCAGCGACTTTGATGAGAAGGTGCGGAACTTTGTCAGGTTGCCAAGACGTTGATCGCTGTTTCACCGCTGCTGAGCTGACTGCTGTTGGTACAGGTTGGCGATGGTAAACTGTACTTTGTTAAGTTTTACGCACCCTGGTGTGGTAAGCTTTCTGTCCTTTGCAGTTGTCGAACGGTGCTTCTGGTAAGTAGCTGACATACCTGCATCTTGTTCCTAGGTCACTGTAAAAAGTTGGCACCAGCCTGGAGCGAACTTGGAAAAAGCTTCGACAACGACTCAGCTGTGGTCATTGCACATGTTGACTGCACTAAGGCCAAGACCGTCTGTTCAAATGCGAAAGTAAGTGACAGCTTCAGAGGCACATCGGCAAAGCTTTTGCCCACAACTACTCACTTGGCAATATCCTGCAGATCGGTGGCTATCCTACACTGAAGCTCTTTTATGATGGTGAGGAGCAAGAAGCTTACAGAGGTAAGGCTAGCTTCACCACACTGTGCACAGTATGCCAAAACAAAAAAGGTGGCACACCTCACCCAGTCTTGAGAAAAGTGACATGCTGAGGGCCCTGTGCATCTTGATTGTGCAGGTGGACGTGATCTCCCTGCCATGAAGGATTTTCTCAGCAAACAGAAGCTGACGCTGCTGCAAGAAACAGAAGAATGACTTGTGTTGATGTGCTGAAACATTTCAGAAGCTAAGTTGTAAAGTACGGGTGGTCCTTTCCAGTATGAATCATCTAACATAGCAAGCACATGTACTTGGTGCAGCAACTGATCCTATGTTGCGATGTACCAGCACTCACGCCAGCATGCACTCATCAAGTTTGTTTACGCTAAAATGGATTGACAACAAATTGGCTGCACAAGTACTCGCTTGCACAATAAGGTATCAACTTTAGGACTATGAGGCACAATGGCTGTTGTGAGTGCTGTGTGCGGAAAGTGCTTATTCCCTGACTGTATACATACGTAGTGCATGGCAATTTACACATAATTTGCTGTAGCCACCCTTCACTACAGCTGGATCGAAGCTGTCGCAGGTTTACTTTGTGTGTTCAAACTCACAGACGTGCAATGTACATCGCAATCTATTAATGTAAGGTAGCTCGTTGCTCGTTACACCATCAGCCTGAGTAAAGCTAGTGATCCGTAGTGCCCAGTAGCAAAGGTCATCTGTTCATTGCAATTGCAATGGCTTATCGAAAAGGTGTGTTACACTAGGGTAGTCCCTGGCAGCAAGAGCTTCAGAGATTTGTGTCAAATGAAGCTTGCAGCAAGCTTTCCATTACGAACAAAAGGCAAAATTGGGAAATTTGACGTTAACATGACAAAGGCCAGTATTGGGGCACACTGCGTTAAACTTGCAAAAGAGATGTTAGCCTATCATGCAGCACTTGCATGACTAGCGTCCCTGCACAAGGACCAAAAGCCAAAATTTAGGCGGCCAGAATGGCACTTCTGGCCTCTGTGTCTCAGAATAGCCCATCAACAGCCTAAAACCTACAGTGAGCATGGGACTGGCTGCCCCATCAGTAAAATCTCTTGTTCTACAGCAAAACAGGCTTCAGGAAGGCCTGGCAAAACCTAGTCTGCAGCAGATCCTGGTGAGTAAGAATGCATGAACATGTGACTGCAGGCAATGCTACATCAGCCTCGCTTTGACTTGCTTGAGGACAGCAAACCATATCTGATCAGCATTGTAGAAGCCACAGACCTTCAATGAGGAATTGAAGGCGAGCCTGCTGTACAGTGCACAGTGTGCACCAAAGGCCGTCGCTTGAAGCTGTGACAGAGAGTGTTCACATAATGCCTGACATGTTCATTTGGTGCATGTTCCTGGGCATGCCCATATGTGGCGCCATGTGCATTTGGTTGCCGATTGGAATCATGCCTGGCTGCATGGGGGGGTTGCTCAAACCCATCATGTTGTTCTGCACCCCTACAGCATGTAAACAGCTTATCAGCCATTACATTGCAAGCTCAAGCGATGATCTTGCACACATGTCATCGATGTACTTGTGCAAGAAAGACTCTGTCCACACCAACCATGTCTTGCAAAGTACAAAATGGCAAAAAAGAGCTCCAAGCATGGCTGTCATTCAAAGCAGACTTTGTGACAGGACACAGCAGCATACACTTGGAAGGCATGCTAGCCTAAAAAGCAGCAGATTATGCATGACAGCAGCCCACCTGACATGTCACCAGTAGGCGGGTTTACACTGGTTATGTCGTGTATACTAGACCGCCGTTTGTCCTTCTTGTCATGCTGTTCAACCTGATGAAGTACTTCTGAGCATGACTAGCTACCTGCATGCCATGACAAGACATGATCTGTTATGATGTCTCTCCATTGTGACTGTTCACCTTGCAATACGCTCAAGTATTACAAACACATACAGGCATGAGTCATGATTGCGCTGCAACATGCAGTGCATGATGCTTGCATCAGGCAGCGCTTCAGCCTGCTGCTCAATTCAGTGTGCCACACCAGAATCAGCAGATGTCAGTGTATGAATGAAGGCTCTGTGACTGCCATTGTAGGAGCAATCAGGAGGGGGTTACGGTTGCTACTGCAGCTGGTGACATAGCTGCTGTTGTTGGCAAGGATGCAAAGCATGATGGAACACTGCAGTAGGATCAGATTCTCCTGACTTGCCTGAGTGGGTGTCCGTGAAATGACAAAGTTTCTGGAAATGCTGCGCCAATCGCCCTTGCCAAACTTGGACAAGCCCATAAGGAACAAGCGATGTTCCTCTTCCGTCCAAGGAATGCCTTTTCGTCGCTCTGCATCGTTGCTGCTCTTCATCTTTTGCTGCAGCCGCAACATCTACTTTTGAATTGACTCTTGCACATAGAATTCAACAAAGCATAGCAGCTATCTGGGATTCCAGTGGACGGATGTCAGGCCAAAAACGTCAGCTTGGGTTGTGTACACAGCACAAGCTGACTCTGTTTACACAATCAACTTGTGTATGCCAATCCCATGCATTGCCTGATTTGCTGAGGCCATGCTTGAGACATACGGTGCACCTAATAGTTTTAAAGTGATGAAAAGAATGTTCCTTTTCATCACTTCAAAAAAACTGGCAGGGACAAAGAAGGAACAGCTACAAAGCTGCCGGGACACACAGTTCACAGCACTATGTCTGTGCTGAGCGGGTGCTTCCACTACCCAAGCTCACACCACAAGAGATTAGACTGCTTATTTGCCACAGAGCTTCCAGCAGCAAACACCATCATGAAACAGTCATACAAACACTGTCACAACCCTGTCATTTCACAAGCAGTGCCTTACCATGGCGCTGGTTTCTATGGGGATAGGGGGGGGCATGGGCATGGGAGGGGGTGCCTGCTGCACAGCATAAAATGCAGCCTGACTGTTGGCATATTTGGGCATAGGAATGCTGCCTGCCTCTATACTCCGTATATCCTCCTGCAAATGGATTGGCAACATTCATCAGCATGCATACAGACCATCCAATTCTTTCAGACGGCAGGCATGATGTCCACATGCTGTTGCCCGCAAAAGCATGTTTTCAGTGCTGGAGCCATTTGAGAAAAGTATTTTTGGTGATCCAGGACTTCATTTCATGGAAGAGCTCAAAGCTTGCTTGACTGTAGTCGAACAGTGCTGCATCTTCATGTACGTTCATCACAGCAGGAGCAAACAATGCTCAAGACCACGCCAAACTGACCTCTAGAAAGGCAAAGCGCTTTTTCACTGCAGCTAAGTCCTTCTTTGGCAGCTTTGCAGCTGCCTTGTCCAACCTGAAGAAAGACAAATACCTTTCAGAGCAGATGTTGAACAATTTGCTGATCTGTGCTCTGATCATGCAAAATGACTAACCTGTCCTTGGCCTCCCAGTTGTCAGCGAGGATTCGCTCAAAGATCTTGTCTTCATCCAAGCTGTAATTGGCAAGCATGTGGCTTCGCTATACAACCTCATGGGAATTTTACGCCTGTCGAAGAGCAGGTGTTTAATAACCTTACCTCCAGTCCTCTTTTTGAGCAGCTGAAAGGCCCATGCAAACTATTGGTGCGACCAATGCCCAGAAGCTTTTCGGCTGTCTCGCTTGATCTGGCTACAACGCGGCCATGCAAGTCTGTCTGCGTTCGACCGGTAACCAATACGACAGGCTTACGGTGTCGAAGGCCTACTGCGGCTCGCGACGCGTGCACACCACCGGTACGATCTTATCAACACAGGTCCTGACACCTCTCTCAAGCTGACTGCTCAATAGGTGGCACTTTCCTGAGGAATGATGCGGTTTTCCGATACGCTACTTGCGTTGCGTTGACTGCAAAATGCCCGACAACATGTAACCGACATGCACGTTGCCAGCTGGACAGCACATGACTGCGGAACCTATCTATTTTTGCGCAGTCATGTGCTTCAGACCTAATTGCGTTCAAACTCCTTTGCATCTTCACGATTGGCTTGCAACAGCAACACGTCATGTCGAAGCCGATTAGGTTGAGGTAGGCCGTCCCGGTGGCTAGCAAAGGCAGCGCATATATCGGCCGCAATCTTGCCTGGTTCTGGTCAGTTGCTTTGAAGGCTAGATTGACCAGATGGACCAAAAAGCGTCTCCTGCAGCGTTCAACGCTGAGGGGAACAATTCAAATCAACCGCCGGAAGTCATCGCCTTGCAGCCGCTGGCTGTTGTTGATCATCTTTGCAGTGTTACCGAAGATACGTTGAAGTCGGTCTTAGCACAAGAAGAGATAGGTGGCAGTAGACGCATCTCCCAGCAGCAAGTTCAGGACATGCTCGCGCAGATAGGCGAATTTCACAGCAAAGCCGGAGGCAGCAACGCCAACACAATTCGAGGTCAGCCAGCTATTGCTTGCTGCCAACTCCTGGCTTTGTCAGCTGAGCACAGACTAACCCAAATATGGTGTCTCAACAGGTCTAGCAGCAGGCTTTGGTGTCCAATGTGAACTGGTGAGCATAGTATGATTCTAGGCAACACTGAGCTATGCTGACTGTCCTCATCTGCATCAATTCCCCACTTTACGGTGATCGCAGTATGGTCAGGTTGCATGCTTATACACCTCATGTGCAGGTTGGTGCTAGAGGGTATGATGAGTGGGGTGCCATGTTTGCTAGTAGCATGAAGAGGTCTATGGTAGGCATTGGCAAGATGCGCATACAGCAAGGCCCCACAGGTTTCACATCGTCCATGCGCATCACGCCCTCCAAATTGCCGTTAGATGCCTTCTGCCTGTCTGCACCCCATGTCTGACATGTCATCAAGTGCGGCTTTCATGATGGATATGACACCTGCATTGCTTTGTTACCCAAGCTTGCTTTCATTACTGGCTGCATAGTCGCCTGTCTTCCAAGTGACGCTGCAGTGATAATCCTGATGCCAGGTCAAACACATTGACAAATATGTGATGGCATGTCGCATCACCAGCCGTGCACTGATTTTAGTGTCTGCTGCAGGCAGGTGTGTCATTCTCATTTGCAATGGTCAGCGCACAATGCGTACTTGCCTGGGCGAAGCAGCTCGCATGGTAGCTGATGACTTATCAGTACAAGACTTCAAGGGCGCCAAATGGCTCCTCCTCAGCGGTTACTGCTTCTATGGTAAGCATCTGCTGCAGCGAGCAATTGAGCTAGCAGCAGAAGCCGGGATTAAGGTTGCACTGGACCTGGCCTCTTTTGAGATAGTTCAAAGCTTCAAGCAGGAGCTGAAGGGTGTTTTGGAAAGCGGCAGAGTCCACTGCTGCTTTTGTAATGAGGTATGGGCTGGGTTGGTGTGCTTGTGACATGCTGCTTGCTTGCAACTTGATACAACTGCTTGGCTGGCAGCCCTTCCCTACCAAGCTGCACTTCCAGCAACACAGCCCGTTGCATGAGTCGAGCATCTGAAGGCAATGCATGAGCCTGCATGATGCTTTCTTGTTGCATTCCTGCAAGCAGATAGGCACGACCGGATCTGCTGGAAACACCTGCAAGAAAAACCTTGTGATGCTATGTTTGGAACAACAGAAATATCTGCACCATCTGCAGCAGCAGTTTCAAACACCAGAAAGCAGCAGCAAGCCTCATAGCTGTCATTGGACCTCAGTAATGACTGCGTCAAAATGTCACGTGTGGTCTGTACATGCACTTGATGCACGACAATAACACAAATCTCCTGACCGTGTATAGGATGAAGCTGCAGAGCTCATACACAAAGAGGGGCAGGGCAGCAGGGCACAGCCAGAGGAAGCCCTGGCATATCTGTCCCAGCACTGTGAGCTTGCAGTTGTGACTCTGGGAGACAAGGGCTGTATAGCAAAGCGAAAGGGAGAGCAAGAGCTAGTTCAGGAGCCTGCATGTTCAGGGGTGACTGTCACTGATGCAACAGGTGTGTGGGCCAGAGACTACATCTTGCAATGGCCCATGCACAACTGCATTACCCAATTTGGGTTATTCTTATACGTTACAACAGTATGTTATACTACATCATTGTTACAATAATGTTCTTCAATCATTAGGTTGAGTAAGCTGCAAAGACAAAGTGGCATGTCGTGGGCTTCATGCACAGGCGCTGGGGATTTGTTTGCCAGCGGATTCCTGTATGGCATGTTGAGACAGTACAGCCTGCAGAAGTGCTGTCGGATGGGCTGTCTGGCTGGCGGCGCCATTGTGCAGACCCTAGGAGCAGAGATGACACAGGCCAATTGGAAATGGCTCTTTGACAGGTATTAGATCTTGCTCTAGTAGTAGCAATTATGACTATTACAGCAAATTTGTCAAGTAACAATGATAACAACAATAATACCAGCAATCAAAACCACATGGTATCAGATCTTGCTCTAGCCATGCTTCAGTACCCGCAGGTGTTGTCAAGTCAATCAAAGGTCACCATGTGTGATTGCCATGGCAGGATGGATGCAGTCCTTATAGCAGCAGCATAGCGGCAATGTCATGTTCAGACAAGCTCTGCAGCCTTGGCAGAGCTGAAAAGCATTCTCCAATTCGCATAGTAGCTGATCTTTTCACCTCAACTCCTAAAACACCTCATGAAATTTCAACCCAGGCCACCTCTAGACATGTGCTCAGACAGAAGCATCACCAGATGTTGTGATGGTGTGCGTTGTCACTAGTAGAAGCTTGGTTGGCACACTGCACTGACAGACGAATTTGGCATCTGGCTGCAGATTGCATGGCGCATTGGCTGCATCAGCAGTAAGAGACTCAGCAACAGCAGTGCATCATGAGCTGCTGGAGTGCTACGCCCTGATAGAGAAGCTAGGCAGGGGGGTAGTCTATTATGGCAGCGCCCGCTTGAAACAAGACTCACCCCACTGGGGGAGAGCAGTGGACCTGGGGCAGCGAGTGGCAGAGCTGCTGGGGTGCACCACTTGGTCGGGGGGCGGCCCGGGGATGATGGAAGCTGCCACTGCAGGTATAGGGGGGGGGGGGCGGGACACATGCCTACTGTCTCCTGTGCATGTTGCCTTATGCCTGATACTTACACCCTTTGCTGCTGCCAGTTGGTCTCTGCCTTTCCCCTTTTGTCTTTTCTTCCTGCCTTTCAATGTTGCCCTGAGCCCACTATTCTGATGTTGTCGTCTGGTGACCTACCTGCAATGCAACAGGCAGACCTCACCCATTCTCTCCCTCAGGAGGCATGACCGAGTATCTCACTCTGCAGAACTATCTCAGCATATGCACACACTGAAACAGAAACATGCAGGTCTGGTCAGCATCACAGCAGATTGCACCTAAGAACGACAACAAGGTTTGCTGCTGTATGGATACCCTGATTTGCCACATCATGCTGACATGGAATTTTGTAATGAGTGATGACTAGATGATTTAGATCTGTGATAATGCTGCAGGTGCACAATCTATCCAAGCAGCTGTAGGAGGAATCAGGATCTCCCGGGAAGCTGGCACCACAGTCCGGACAGCCTCCTACCTGCCCGCCGACTGCGCAGTCTTCTGCAGATTCCTGTCTTCCCGCAAAGTTGCCCTGGTAGATTGTGGGGTGCGTGCCAAGGAGTCTGACCAGACAGCATACATCTTCTTGCCTGGTGGTCTTGGCACCATGGATGAGCTATTTGAGATCATGACACTTGTACAGCTCAAGAAGCTGGGCAGGTCAGGCATCTCTCTCACAGACGGATGCTGATTACAAAGTGCTGCCTCTTCAGATTGAAAGTTTGCAATGCAATGCAATGCAGTGCTGCAAAGGTATGAGTTCAGGTTTGATTTGCTTAATGATAGCATAGGAGCCGAAATGGCATTTCATGAGCATGGATGGCCACAGACAATCATGTCCATTGACCTGATCGACTGCACTGGCGATTTGCTTTTGGTATTTGGATATTTGATGCTCAGAGAGGCATTCAGATTGTGCGTTGGTGCATGCATCATACAAACATTCCCCCTGTGCATTGACAAGTCCACATCCTGATGACTGGCAAAACCACTCCTTCATGGCTTCCATTCACTCTCCCATGACTCAATACTTGCACTGCAACGCACATGTTTGGCATATGAGTAAAAGGAGCTACTGGCTAAGCAGCTGTGACTGAGACTCTGCCAGGCGGGTTAGCGCTGAACTACTTATCTGTGTGTTGCAGTAAACTCGCCGTACCTCTTATCTTGTGCAACTATGATGGATTCTATGACGGCCTCATGAACTTCCTCAGCGCCATGGTTCAGAATGGGACAGTTGGCACCCCTGAGCTGACAGACATCATGGTTGCATCAAGCAATGAGGAGGTGTTGGACTGTTTAGCTTCTTTCTACAAGTTGCCCAGGACAAGTCATGGCACACAGCTGACGTTGCACAGAGCTAGCAGTTTGATCAAGAGGGATAGTCAGAAGGAGCTGCCAGAAGTCGGCACGATGTCTAGAGTAAATTCAGCTGTGGCATGAAAACATTGATCTGTCTGCGTTTTTGTGTATTTGTCGAAGGCCAGGCTGATACAAACTCAAGGCCTTCGTGTTTACACAGCAAAACTCACTCCTTGACTGCGACGCCAACTTTCCCTTGGATTGTATGCACAACATTGCAGCATGGCCAGACATTAGATATGGCCATCCCAACAAACAGCAATATTGCTGTTTGTTGCAACTGAGTGCTTCTTGCACACCCAGCACTGTATCTGGTGATTCATTTGGACCTTGTTTGATAGCATCAGTCATAACCTGATCATGACAGGTTATCTGACGGCTCTGACCCGCAGCCTTTGCGCACAGGGAGCTGCAACTGCTATGGTCAGTTACGCAAATATTTATATTTGTACCAGCGCCTAGGCAGCATGTATGTATAACGGGGACAGTAACAGTCCTAATGGTTTGCAGGCATCAAGTGGGCAGATGTTGCCTGATTCACAAGCAAAATCATTGATTGTATCATTGCACACGGCATGAGTGAAGGCATGCATCCAGGCCGCCGCAGGCACATCAACATGTACGTGTCTGAAGCAGTTGATTGGGGGGCAAATGATTTGCAGATGAGCCGTGCCAGGAGGCTTCACTCACACGATGATTACACTTGAAGTTTATATCCTAGGTCATGATATGTGAACACGCACTTCTACTCTCAGAGACTGGAAGAGCGAAGTCAACAGTAACATGCTTGACAGTGTCTCAACCTAGCAAACATGGACACGTACAAAAACCATTCTGATTGACGTTGACAGGCTGACAGTGTCTAGAACCAGCAAAATCAGTACCGTTCTACTCGCCTGCAAAATTTGATGCGCCCAAATGTTCTCAAACAATAATCATCTGACAGACCCACTGCACGCAATAGGTAGACGAGCTGTTGCCACTTTGCAGCGAGTGCGCAGGCGCGTGGTCACCCATGCGTCCTGCAACTAATTTAGGATGTAGCTCTGCAATTTAAGGCACCCATCATGTTCAAACAAGATGTGCGGCTGTAAGTCAGGCTTTGGGCGTCTTAAGTGATGCCTCGGTCAAACACCCCTTGACTACGCAGGTTCTGCCGTATCACTCCTTAAGATCTGAAATGTCAGCCACGTACAATCTCAAGCTTATCAAAACAGGCTTTGCATCCATAGATTGTGTCGGCAAGGTGCGTCACAACCAGGGCAATACCTGTTCGGCAACTCGATCGGCATGTGCGTCCGCTTTGCGGGGAAGGCAGTTTCAATCCTTTTTGATCACTTCAGACATGAGTCTGACATAGACTGAAATGGTGCATCTTCACGCAGCGTCGTGCATGAGTTCTGCCAGTGTGAGGATGTGATGCAGCACAGCACTTGACACTGACACCAACACAACGCCTTGCAGTGTCTTCTTGCCGATGCAGGTCACTGCAGATGCCTTTGCTATCAGCAGGAAAGGAGGAGAGGTCCTTTTCAAGCTGCCATTGGACTGTCTATTGACTGCTGCCCAGCCAAACCCCACCTCACTTGAAGTTCAGGTGAGTCCTGGTCATGTCTTCTAAGTTCTCATTGCCTCTGCGTACAACACCCTTGCTTTTGCTCAGGCACCCACCCGCTTCCGTGCCGCTGCTTATGCATGCTTGCATACATAGCAGCTGAAAGACATTCATTCAAAGACTGGATACACCTCAGATGCCATCATGATTTGATGATTCAAAAGCGCATCAAAGGTCTTTGGTGTCACAGGTGTTGCTCCCTGACAAGCGTGCTGGCAAGCTCAAGCTGCAAGCTGCAGGCACTGGACGCCCTATTGGCGAGTTGTATGGCAGCCTATCCAAGGTTACACACCTCTGAAAGGCCACTTACTTGCTTGCCTGCTTCCTTGCTAGCCAGTTGACACTCAGCCCAACATGTCTCAATCAGACCAATCACATGTATCTTGTACCCAAAGATTGGACCAGGTTAATTGGCTGGCATGACCAGACTCTGTCCATGCAGGCCTTGCAGGCTGATACATTATGTGTGCACCTGCAGTTGATTGAGGGCACAAAGGGCAAGAGACACAGGCTGGTCAGCATTGTCAACAACATGCAGACTGCTGAGTCACTGAAGATGCAGTCAGTCATGCTAGGGGGTGCAGCTGACCCTTCTGCCTTCATGACTGAAGTTGGGCCCTTTCCCTACGAAGCCTTCAGGGCACAGGAAGGGGCTTCCCCTGGACGCAGGCTGTCACGTGATCTGCTGCCTCAGCTGTCGCTGCCACAGGTAAGCATGTGGAGGGCATCATTGTACTACGGTAATGATACGCATTACGCAGCATGAATGTGTGAACAGCTACACCAAATCAGGCACTGCCTGGAAAGCTTGCTGCTGTACATGGTCTCATCTAGGGCATTGCGTGCTGCAACGTTGCTAATGAGTAATCATCATGCCAGTCTCCACCACTGCTCTGCTGTGTTTTCAGTCACCTATCAAATGCTACAGTCATCATCCTGCAATGCAAATGGCAAGGCACTAGCTGCAGCTTGCACTTTGTACCGGGGGCCTATGTAGAGCATGGCTGTGCAGGGCACGCAGTATCTAGCTCCTACACAGTCATCCTTGGCCAAGCAGAGGACCGCTGATGAGCTGCCTTCCCCTTCAAAGGCACCACCTCCCTTCTCGCCCTCTGCTGTTCCGGGCTCTCCCATTGCTGGTGCCTATGAGCCCCTGATGCAGAGGGTGCCCTCATTTGCAGAGTCCCTGAGGTGCTGCCAAATCCTTCATATGTTTACTACTTTGGTATGGTTGATTGGCATGTTGATTGATGAAGTTGCACAAAGAGCTCTGTGTTACGCTTGGTGTTGCGCATTGATGCACAATACACTTTGTATCACGGCCTATCTCACTGTCGCATGGTGCACTTTGTGTCATGGTACACTTTGTATCATGGCCTATGGCATTGCTGCACGCCTGGTCATGATTGCGCTGTTTGAGATTCTCAAGATGCATGCAAGATGCTGAGTCCAGAGAAGCCCTCCTCAGGGCTGTACAGACGCTTAGACATCAAGAAAGTCCCAAATCAGGATCAGACTTCAATGAACACACCAAACTGCTTTGTGCAACAGCTTTGGTCAATGTTGACTGTTGAGACAAGTGCAGGTCAAGCCAGGATGGCAGCTGGGGGGGGATGCTGGCGGGGCCCCCTTCTCCTGAGAGGGGCTGCAGACTGGCATGACTAGGTCCAACAGCCAGACGGTGGGGATTCTGGATCCTGTTTCCGTGTCCAAACTATACATGTTGACATGCCACTGCTGTTCACACAACTGCCCTTATAGGGAACCCATTGAAACATATTCTGCTGGAAACCTGCTTGACACCTTGCTGTGAAAGTCATGCCCCATGTGAAAGTCAAGAGATGCAGTCCAGACATTGCTCTTGTCTTAAGCACATGAAGTGTTTTCCAGTGTGCTGAACCGGCTGTTACCTGCTGTGTCTGCTGCAACTGAAGTTACCGCATGAAGCTTATGCCAAGGTATGCTGAAGATCATTCATGTTGTGTGTTGCTTTCATACATAGCACGCAATTTTTGTTTCACCAGACTACTATTGTTCTGTCGACCTACTAGTACCTTATTCCTGTTGCAGCTAAGAGGTCTAGCAATGCCAGCCAGCGATCTCCAGTCACAGCTGAATGACATGCTCGATGACTCAGCCTCAGACACCAGCAGCATCCCACAAAACATCCTTGCTCTGAGCCCCCCTCTGCGCACAGCCCCCACCCCCTTTGCCTCCCCTGGGCCCCAAGCAGGGGTGCCCGGACCCAAGCTGGCAATGAGTGATGCACGTATGCAGCAAATGGTGGCAATGCCAGGAGGCAACGATGACTTTGAAGGGATGCAAATGAAGGCTCAAGGGGTCGATTCCATGCAACAGCAGCAGATATCTGAGCTGCAAGGGCAGCTGCAGGTCAGCTGCACATTTCACTTCAACGTACAGACTCAGCATTTGATGAAGCAAATCAGCTGTTGTTTCAAAAATACAGCTTCAGGGGGTGATTCAGCTTGCTTCAACATTTCCATCATGGCATGGCTGTCTGACATCACCGTTGCACAGCAGCACTGATGCTTTCACTCCAGTGCTTGCTGTTACTAAATGACTATGTGGCTCTGACACGAGTTCAAAGCAACAAGCCCTGTGCCGCACGTGGATGCACATGATGTGACATCCAGGCACACTGCAGACATCCAGAAGCTGTGGATCCACTGATAATCCCACAGACAAGAAATGGAGTAGATTGATGGGTTTTGGCATTCTATGCAGGCTGCCCTGAGCAGGCTACAGCAACAGGAGGCTGACAACGTCAGGCTGCAGATGGCAGCTCAAGAGGCTAGCCAGGTGGGGCTTCTTGCAAGCTGTATATTTCTGTGCCTTCTGCCTGCAAAGATATACTTTTCAATCCATATGGTTTACAAGGCTTATAAGCCACAATTTTGTCTGGACGTACGGATTTGATTACAAAGTGGCATGTTCCTGGCATCAGCTGAGCACCATGCAGCAGTGCCAACAAGGAAGATGCATAGAGAGAGGCGAGCCTTCCGGTGACATGCAGCATGTGACTCAGTTGGCAAATGGATCAGGCAGTGCGGATTACAGATCATCCTGATCTGCATCACTTGCTTCAATAACTAAACATACAATTTTACCAATTACTCACTTGAAAAGACATCGCAAAAGCAAACCTATCAAGTAGCCCTGCATGCTGCCAATGCAATCATTTCTTGCAAATGATTGCAATGTCAGAGAGCCCTACAATGACAGGACAGAGATGATGTGAATGTTTACAGGCTCCTTGTCAGACTCGTGTTGAGCGGTGCTGCTGCATCACTGATTGAAAGCTGTAAGTATGCAAGCACAGGTAAAGCTATCAGGCAAGCACAGCCTGAGGCCACAGACAAACCATGGTGGGCTCAGCACTAGGCCTGACAAGAATGGTCAAGGGCACAGCATGTGGCTTGAGGCGAGTAGTCATGGACACAGCATCAGGCCTGACACAATTGGTCATGGGCACACTACGAGGCCTGAGACGCATGTTGATGGGCACAGCGTTAGGCTTGCTACAATGCAGCAGTTGAGTGGCAGGTGTGCTGAGAGGAGTTGTGGTGGTGTGCAGGCGCAGGCTGCAGGCCAGGCAGAGCTGAGGGCAGTCCAGGCAGAGCTGCAAGGCGCAACACAGATGCTGGACAGCATGCAGCAGATGACCAGCAGCAGCATGGAGGGCCAAGAAGAGGCACAGAAGCAGATGGACGCTCTCACTGCCCAACTGCAAGCTGCCATCCAGGTGAATCAAATCGTGGAAATTCAGCACGTGATAGGCAAGAGGTGTGACAGTAGTAATGTTTGAACTGAGTTGTATGAAAAATTACAAATGGTTTTGATTGAATGTAACCAACAACATTGGTCCAGATTTGTAATGACTCTCCTTCTGTGTTGAGCAAGTTGATAGCATGTGATCTGCAAAGTGTGCATGTCCCAGATCAGCTGTTTTTACAACTGCCCATGTATGACAATGTGCAAGGCAGCAGCTGCACAAGCTGCCTTCCTCAAAAAGTGCACTTTATGTTGTTTCTGAGTGCATGGCGCCCTTGTAAATAATGCATGCATGCAAATCACCGACAGATGCTAGTAATCAAGAACACAACGCAATTTATGCAAATGTGGGCTATGCCAAATTGCTGCTGCTGACATGGTGATTTTGGCGTTCCACAGGAGCGCCAGAAGACGAAACAGCGCTTGGAAGCCAGTGTGAATGCAGAAGACAGCCTACAGCAGCAGGTAGAGGCTCAGCAGCGGCAGGTTGATGATGCCAACACACACTGCGAAGCCCTACAGAAGGCCAGACAAGAGGCAGAAGAAGAGCTGCAGGTTGGTGTGTTCTCTTGTAATGTCGTGAAGGGAAAGCCACCTCAAAAAACAAACATTGTGACAAAACACTGGAATGTGAGACATGAATTGCAACAGGAAACAATGTGCTGTTGATGCACATGCTGTAACGCACCGAACCATCTTGTCGAACAACAGCTGTCGGGCATTTTGCTCATTGTCACATGTATCAGACAACCTTGTTTTGTTTATGAGTGGAAGTATGCATTGAGGTCAGTTGGTCTTGGCTGGCACCTTTGATGTTTGGTCTTGACGACCATGTAAAGTCCACGACTGACTGACACAAACTGGTCTCAAAACAGGGAGTTTTCTTACACTGCCCACCTGTTGTCACCAGATGCTAGCATCAAGCCATTGCTCATCGAACTTGACTGAGGCCATATGGTAATGTTGGCCCAAAATCTTGTGGCGTACCAGCATGCTCTGATCACAAGCAGTTCTCATGGTTGGCAAAGTCCAAAGCAGACTGGTCAGCTTTGCAAATCTTGATCACTGACTGGTGGCATTGCGTGTGCAGGAAGCCATGCAGATGGCTCAAGACAGCATGGAGTCTAGTGGCCTTGCCTTGCGCAATGCAGAAGCCAGAATCAGTGAGCTGGAGCGCCTGCTTGCAGAAGCACGCCGTCAGCTGGTCATCATGCAGACGCAGTTGGGCGACAGTCAAAAGGAGCTCGGTGTAGTACAAAGTCAGCTTGAGAGCTGCAGACAAGATCTGAGCAACTCTGAGGAGGCGCTGGCTGAGATCCAGAGGCAGCTGGGCAGCACCCAAAAGCAGCTTGGTAGCAGTCGGAAGGAGCTGACTGCTGTTCAAGGACAGCTGGCAGAGTCTCAAAGGGAAACTGCTGCACTTGAAGGGCAGCTGGGGGAAAGCCAAAGGGAAGTAGGTGTGGCCAAAGGGCAGCTAGGGGAGTCTCAGAAGGAGCTCGGCTCCACTGGGAGTCAGCTGGCAGAGTCTCAAAGGGAGCTGAGCTCAACAACTGAGCAGCTTGCTGAGAGTCAAAGGGACTTGACTGCTGCCAAGGCACAGCTAGCAGACAGCCAGGCAGAGTCCAATGCAACCAAGCATCAGCTGACAGACAGCCAGCAGCTGCTGGAAGATACCAGAAGGGAGCTGGCTGACAAGCAGAAGGAGCTGGGCACAACTGAAGGGCAGCTGGAAGACAGCCGAAAGGAGACCAGTGATGTCAAAGGGCAACTGATGGATGCCCAAAGGGAGCTTGGCAGTACTCAGGCGCAACTGACTGCCTCTCAAAGGGAGCTGGCAGCTATCAAAAGGCAGCTTGCCGACAAGCAAAGGGACTTGGACACAGCTGCAGATCAGCTTGCTGAGAGTCAGAGGGAAGCGACTGCAACCAAGGGGCAGCTCACCGACAGCCAAAAGGGCCTCAGCTCAGTCAAAGGGCAGCTGGCAGACAACCAAAGGGAGCTGGGCATCACCAAAGGGCAGCTTGCTGAGTGTGAAAGGGAGCTGCAGTCAACCACGGAGCAGCTTGACAGCATGCAAAAAGAGCTCAGTGGTGCAACAAGGCAGAATGCAGATCAGCACAGGGAGATTGGCAGCCTGAAGAGTCACCTTGCTGAAAGTCAAAGGGAGCTGGAATCAGTGCAGGCGTCACTGTCAGACAGGGATCAGGAAGTGGCAGACCTGAAAAGGCAGCTTGCCCAGTCCCAACAGGAGCATAGCGCAGTCAAAGGGCAGCTGTCAGACAGTCAAAGGAGGCTTGGCACCTCTGAAAGGCAGCTTTCACAGACTCAGGAAGAGCTGAGCACCACCAAAGGGCAACTGGCAGACAGCCAACAACAGATCAGTGCTATCAAAGGGCAGCTGTCAGACAATCAAAGGAAGCTTGGCACCTCTGAACGGCAGCTTTCAGAGGCTCAGCAGGAGGTGAGTACCACCACAGCGCAACTGGCAGACAATGGACAGGAGCTGGAATCTGTCAAAGGGCAGCTGTCAGATGGGCAAAGGAAGCTGGCTGCCCTTGAAAGGCAACTGGCTGCCAGTCAGCAAGAGCTGAGCACTACGAAAGGGCAGCTTGTTGCCAGTCAGCAAGAGGTATCTGATGCAAACGGCCGCTGTTCAGACTCTCAGCAGGCACAGCAGCAGACCCAGAGGCAATTGGCTGACTCTAAGCAGCGTAGTGAAAGCCTGTTCAGCAGTTTGAAGCAAGCTGAGGATCAGGCAAGCATCTGCTGTGACTTGGGGTTGTGCGCTGTAGCATACGTTACACAAAAGCATGATGCAGCAACACTTGAGAGGCATTCAGCTATCAAAATGCGTCTCACCGAACAACAGAATCATAGTTGTCAGCTTGCAAAAGCAGTGTCCATGTGGTGGAGGAACTGCAGTGTGGTCAGTGACGCTATTAGTTTAAGACTGTATGGGTTTGCTGTGCGTTTGCGTTGCTTGCACAGACCACATCACTGGCACTAGGCCTTGTCCTGTTACATGTATTGTCACACGTGTTGTTATATGTGTTGTTACATGTACTGTTACATGTAGGTGCATAACCTCCGGGAGCAACTTGCAGCTGCCAATAAGATCAAAGAGCAGCAGCAACAGGAGCTGCATGATTTGCACGAGCAGTCCAAGCAGACTCAAGCTGAAGCCATTGAGTCAGAGTCGGCCCTGCTCAAGCTTCAGCAGCAGCTCAGAGCTCAAGCTGACCAGATTCAGAAGCTGCAAGAGCAGCTGCTTGACACCCAGCAGGAAGCTGGCGTTCAGGCAGCTGCATTGGAAGAGTCGCAGCAGCATGCGTCCCAGCTCCGGGAGCAGCTCAGCTCAGCCAAGCAGGCTGCTGATCTGGAAAAGGAGCAGGACAGGCAGCTGACTCAGCAGCTGCAGCTCAGGCTCACTGAGACACAGGCTGAGCTCAGGGTCTCTGAGGCAAGCAACAGAGACAGGCTGAGTGAGTTGAGTGAGGTCAACATCAAGCTGGCAGGCACTGAGCAACAATTGGCCGAGTCACAAAGGGAGCTGGCAGCTCAGACAGCTGCTTTGCGTGCTGAGCTGTCAAAGGCTGAGCAGAGATTTGCTGAAACCCAACAGCAGCATGAAATTCATGCTAATGCTTTGCATGGACAGATTGTAGGTGCTGAGCAGAGGCTCGCTGAGTCACACAAACAGCTGAGCAATCAAGTAGCAACATCCATAGCGGAGCTAGCAGATGCCAATAGCAAGCTTGCTCAGGCTCAGAAGCAGCATGACACTCAAGCTGCTGCGCTGAGTACCAAGCTGGCAAGTGCTGAGCAGAAGGTTGCTGAATCACAGAGACAGCTCAGCAACCAGGCAGCTGCCTCGAGGGCTGAGCTGGCTTCTGCTGAGGAGAAGTTGGTCAAGTCTCAAGGCCAGCTTGCCAGTCAGATTGCTGCTCTGAACTCAGACCTAGTCAGCACTGAGCAACAGCTGGCTGAATCTCAGAAGCAGCTTTCAACACAAGTTGCAAGTTTACACCAGGCTGAGCGTCACGCAGCTGACCTAGAAGCTGAACAGGCCAGCACTCAGCAAAATCACCGAGCTGCTGAAAACGCCTCACAGGCTCAACTCAGTGAACTCAGAGATCAGCTTGCCACCGCTGAGCACAGCCTGAGTGTCAGTCAAGCCACTGCTGCCAGCAGCAAGCAAAAGGTGGACAGTCTTACAGCTGACCTAGCAGGGCTTCAGG
>JAABUP010003052.1_pt1 | contig 30409 bp, 40 predicted proteins | sample 5559201 | NCBI WGS metagenome assembly JAABUP01 (sample SAMN10711887, study PRJNA513373) | rock metagenome | isolation source: Antarctica rocks | place: Antarctica | reverse complement strand
TCTGTTTCTTGGCAACATTCTCCAACGCAACATCTACATCACGATCACTCCAACAGAATCTGCGCCGGTCTCCAAAACACGATGGTGCTTGCTTGTCAGTAGTACTGACTCAGTACTCGCTCAGTATGGGCGTTTCTTTCCATCCGGGATTGTCCGAATCCCGGGGCTTTGCGATTCCCGATCCATCTGCTCCCTGACACGTTATATACTGTAACGCTCTATGGCAAGTGCTAGCTGAAACGCCAGCAAAGGAGTTCGAGCCAGATAAAGCTTCACACATGCTCTTAAGCGGCAAATCATCCCCGCTTTCTTGTTTGCCGAGGGACCGATTTGGCAGAAAATTGACAACCAGCCGCAAACACGGTTTTTCCTGTAAGTTTAATGCCATCTCAAGCGTGTTGAAGTCAAATGGAGCACAGTCCGGTGCAAGCCCTGGTTCCGCTCAGGACTTCCATCAGCTTTTGCTCGAGACTCAGCAAAAGATTATTCGGGTGCCTCCGCGCTACATCAACGTACAGTTGTAAATACAAGGCTCAGCAGTTGCAGGTCCACCTTGTGCATGCAGGAAGCAGAAAGCTTGGAAAGCAGCGGCCAGACCTTTCTAATAGACAAATGGGCAACAGCGCCATCGCGAAGCGGCATTACAGCCGTCATGCAAGACGGCTGCCTGTTGGAGAAGGTATGTGATTGCCAACTTTGCGCTGTTGACAGGGCATCAGGATCACACCCTTCGTTTGCCACTGCAGGGAGCTGTCAACATCTCTTTGGTGCAAGGCAAGTTGACACCAGAGAGAGCAATGGCAATGAGCAGCAGAGGTAGGGGCATCCATCATGCAGGAGGACAATCGTACTCAGCAGCAGCACTCTCCCTGGTCTTTCACCCAGCCAACCCCTTTGTACCGACCTTGAGAGCAGACGTTAGACTGTTCCAGGTACGTTACTTCTTGCAAAAAAAACATTCCTGCGTGAGATAGTGTGTTGCATATCAGTTTGTGCTGACTTGCTATCAAGCAGCTAGAACCAATACATGTTCTCACACGCTACTAGTGCTCTACTGATGCACGATTATCATTTGCAATCATGAGGTTCAGAGTGATGTGGTGTTGTCTTCCACCTGTGATGAGCTCATCTGACCCTTGAAGTCATATTAGATTCCATATGATGACAAGTACTCATGGACCTTGGTGCTTATATGTATGCACACAGGGGCCCAGGCGTGGTCCCCTGGGGGACGGGGGGGTCTGACCTCATGCCAGTTGAATATTGCATTTCTGCAGAGGACCTAAGCTGCTCCACATACCATGCACAATCATTTGCAACACTGCTCTGCATGCATGCTGCTACCCCTCAGCGACATCAAGATCATGAACAAACTTGACAACAGCCAGTTTTGCCCCACGATTAACTCTGGTTGACAAAGATCTATCATGGTGCAAAGTGCGTGTTTTGATTGCCTTAGGGCTGAGGAAGCAACTGGCATGGCAAGGCTGTGGTCTGACAACAGCCTGGGGGATGATTCTTGCTATGTACAAAACTTCTAGAAGCAACACCTTCTGGGCAATTGACCCCCGGCCCCCCACCCCTCCCGGGGCCCTTGATCATGATCTGGGCCCCCCAGGGCTTCAGTTTCCAGCCCCATTCTCTGTCAGCAAATGTGTCACACATGCTCCTGCAGGTAGAGGGGCAAGCATGGTATGGTGGCGGCTGTGACCTAACACCAGCTTACCTCTTTGAAGAAGATGCACACCAGTTCCACAGCTTCTGGAAAGCTACATGTGACAAGCACCACACTGACCTATACCCCAAGTACAAGGCTTGGTGTGATGAGTACTTTTACATTCCTGCAAGACAGGAGCACAGGGGCATTGGTGGAATCTTTTTTGATGATTTGGAAGCGACAGATGCTCCATTTGATGTTTCACAGGTGTGTTGTAGTCCTCTGAACCAGATTGCAGGCCATTCAACAAATTGATTCAACAACTTGCAGCCAAACAAGTTCCAGTGGTAGCTTAGTGGACCCCATTGTGTTGCTCTATACCAGTGACCCTGCCCTGCCCTGCCCTGCCCTGCCCTGCCCTGCCCTGCCCTGCCCTGCCCTGCCTCATCCCTGTGAATAGAGCAAGTGAGCGATGGCATGTTTGTACTTTTGCTACAACAGCCAATACGCGAGTCAGTGCTATCAGGACCGCTGCTGTTCCCCCTGATCAGTGACTTGCAATGTTGCTTCTAGTTGCCAGCGGTGACGATGACAACCATATTGCAAGGTCTGCAAAAGCTGTGGTTCTGACTGCAATACTACGTCATGTGCTAAACAAGATGCTGCTTGGCTGACAGAGCAACATGTCAATGTTGCCTGTGTCTCCTGCATACTGTAGGCAAACACACCGGTACAGCTGGTATCACACTCACTGGTGCATACAGTCTGCCAAGCTTGCTGCTGAGTGCGTTTCACATTTTCATTCTTTAACAGTCTGGGGTCTGTGGAGCCAGTTGTGACTCATCAGACATCCTGGCTTGAAAGCAAAGGTGTATGTGGTGTGCGACAAAACCAAGCTGGTGACAGCTCTGTTCTAAAAAGAGCCTTACGTCACATCACTGACAACCCAGCTGTTGTTGCTGCAGTTTGTGAAGGATGTTGCTGAGGGCATTCTGTCAAGCTGGAGGGACATTGCCACAAAGAGACAAGTAATGCCTTTCTCAGATGAGCAGCGACAGTGGCAGCTGTTGAGGCGAGGAAGGTATCTTGAGTTCAAACTGCTGTATGACAGAGGCGTGAAGTTTGGGCTGTCAGGAGGGAGACTGGAATCAATCATGGTGTCTGCTCCACCGCTGATCGCCTGGAGGTACAATGTTGTTCCAGAAGCAGGATCTGCTGAAGCTAAGCTGGTAGCAGTGCTGCAGAAGCCTGTTGACTGGGCAAGTCCCACCATGTGAACACCACAACATTGGTGAATATTACTCATTTGTGCAGCAAGGGTTGACAGCCTATTTGCCTGTTTATATATATATGCATGCAACGACTGCAGCTCCCTTATTTGGTGCATGCATTAAAGCATCATGCTGCGCATCTTATACGTGGACAGAGCATTGTGAGCTCATGCAGCCTTAGCTGCAGTTGCTTGCATCACAACAATTGCAATGTGCAGCTGCATTGCCCAAATATGCCTGTCTGTATGGCTGTCAGCTAGCTATATCGTCTGTGTGTTCTTGCAGAGGCTCTGACATGAAGTCATGTCTGTTGTCAGTGAGTGTTCACATGATGAAGCCAGCTGCGTATTGACTAGCAAGAATTTGTAAAGTCCCAATTGCACACCCCCACAACACCTGGGGCAAAAGCAGCATGGTCTCAGAGCTATAATTCAGTCATGCATCAGAAGCTGGCACAGGCACATTAGAACGCTCTTGTACTGCGGAGCAGATGGTCAAGCATGTGTGCAGCAAATTCATCATGCACATGCCAATGTGACATATGCAGTGAACAGAAACACAAATGGCATGGGATGATGCGTTGTGCAATGCTCAGCTATATGCCTGTATAGCCTGTGTCTATACATATATATACAGCATGTGTCAGGCCAGGCCATCTGTCAAGCATGCATCGCACACGCAGACAAGTGTTGATTTGGGTCTTAAGCCCCCCCCCCCCCCGCCCCTGCTTGGGGGTTGGGGGGGGGGGGCTTGCAGAACCCGCGGTCAGAGAAGCCTGCAGCACAGTTACTTTTTGGGCCGCAGCAACCATGAACTTCTTGGATGGGCTGGCTACTGAAATCTGGGGCAAGATCTTTGCTCAGCTGCTTCCGCAAACACGTGACGTCGACCTTGACCAGGCGGCAACGGCTGCCATGGTTAGGGACCAAACTCGTTTCCACAACCTCAAGCTCGTGTGCTCCAGATTCAATGCCATATTGCAAGACCCCTCCTTTGTGATTTCCAGTGTAGCTTTGGACCTGCGTAAATTCAACGACTCCAGCTTGAAGACTTGGCTGCAAACTCAAGGCGGTCATCAGGAAACTCTGCTGTTGACATCTGCAAGCAAAGGTGCCAAGTCCTTTCTTGAAACCTTTGCGGAATCAGGGTCTCCTTGACGACGGTTGGCTGGGGGAGCTTTGACAAACAATCACTGGCAGCGCTGACTACACTGACTTCCATCACAAGCTTATCTTTATGGTCACCTGCCCAGTCTGAAATCAGCCTGGACCCACTGCAAAGCCTGCCACACCTGCAGAAGCTATACTTATCTTTAGGATCATTCATCATGGCTGACCTTCCAAAGCATTTGACATCTCTGGGTCTGAAGCATGTTCGGCTGTTTGCAGCAAACAGCTTTGATCGTGACATGTGTCTTAAGAAGCTCAGCATTGTCAATAGCAGCTTTGTTGGCCATGAAATTCTTGGAAATAAGCTCTTGGAAGAGCTTGAGATCAGCGAGAGCCTTGTCAAAGTTCCGAATGAGGAAGATTACAATGATGAAATGGCTGGGATTTCTACAGCTTTTCATGCAAGCTTTTTCTGTGCTGATTTGTCACGCCTTAGACATCTGAGGGTTCTCAACCTCAAGGTTGCGAGTCGATTTACCAAGGGTGGTATGACTGAGCTTTCATTTGAACAACTGCACTTTTGTTACCAGCTACCTCTTCTGGAGGAGCTGAGGCTGGAATCCACTAGCATGCCAGTGTGTATTGCTGATGAGCTGACTCAGCTCAGCAGTCTCACAAGCCTCACTGTGTCGGTAGCATCTCCGCACTCTGATGTCAGTGCACGTGGCTCACTTATCATCATGCCAGAGTGGTTGTCTATGGCTGCTTTACAACACGTACACTTGGACCATGCCAATTTTCGGTGTGGTAACGAATTCCTTGGACTGTTGAGTATGAAGACTCTTGTGTCATTGAGGCTCACCAATTGCACACCAGCAGATCAACACGTAGGTGAACTAGTTGCTGCACTGATGTATGGTATGGGCAAGCACAATCCTCATGTGGAAGTGTCTTTCAACGATAGGTGTTTGACAGACCTGCTTGACCTAGATCGCACACTACCCAAGGCAGCAGATGACGAGTGGTGGTGACAGCCTGCGCAGGCTTAAGCCTTCAAGCTTGAATAAGTCATTTGTGAATGTTGGCATGATGAACTTCACTCGAGTTTTTGCAAATTGTTGTGCAAAGTTACACTCAATATATTGTGCAGACTTTCTGCTCTACATGTATTTGCACCTTGCTGTAGCGGCGATGATCAACATTTGTCTATAATGCGGCTGGTGCTCGTCAACAACTAGGCACAGATGCATGACCGCCTCCTGGTGCTTGTTTGCTTGCAATGCAAGCCTTGCATGTTGACCCCTGACCAATCGTCGTTCTAGCAGATTTACTGCATCTTGCCGCGAACATTGGCTCGATCCTACAATAGGATTCCTATCACAGCCACTGGTTTCGGAGCCGTTGTGTACCTTGTGTCCGTCAGACTTCGACGGCAAGGTCGCCGCTGCGTGTCCCTTCGTAAGCAGTCAAAATCATCTGCACATCAGCAGCCAAATCTTGTGATGGCACGATTGTGTCTGATCACTGCTTGCAAGGCTGCTTGCCTGGCTAGAAAGCCAGTCTCACAGTACCTAGGAGCATCTGTTATTGGGTAAGAGTGCTGCTTAAATTGCGACAAGCAGCCTCACTAAAATTCCGATGTACATTCTAATAAATATTGATTGATGAGGTAAAAGTCGACCTGCAGGCTACGACAGCTGTGTACTCCGGCTGCCGAGCTTTCAGAAGACGGCATAACAAGAGTGTCACAGGCTGTCGCTCCTGCAGTCGAAAGCATTCCTCAGCAGAGCTCAGCACAGGTGAGGGTGACGCGTATGCCTTGTAACATACTGAGCAGCGTGATATACTGCTGTCCGTCACGCAGTTGCTTCGCAACCAAGGTGCTGCCTTCTCAGCTGTTGAGGGTGTGCAACTCAACACAACAAAGTGGCCCGACACTCAGCAGGTAGGGTAGGCTGTTTCACTGTTTGAGAGGTGCTGCATCATGGTTGCAATTCTGGCTGTGTTTGCAAATGCAGCATGATCAGGATGAAGCTCATCTGATGTTGATTCAGCTTAAACAAACGGGCACTGGATAAAAAAGCAAGCACAACATCTGAGGAGTCAGAGCAGAGGTCAGCATTTTGACAAAGCACTGAGGTGGTTCTATGCTGATGTACTGGCGATGTGTGCCACCTCTAAGTCATGCGTGAACCACATCCACTTGACTGCCATCCTGGGAGGGCTGGCCAATGCCTGGGCAGCAGCTGACGTCTGCCATGCTGTCCAAACTCAGCAACAAGCTGTCGAGGACCTGCACAGGTTCACTGCCAAAATTCTGGTCCTGCTTCAACCAGTATGCAAAGCTCTCAGAACGCGAGAGGCCAGCAATCTCCTTTTGTCTTTGGCCACGCTCAGCATTGACCCAAGCAGCATGGTGCCCGGCACTCTGGACGCAATAGCACAGCAGCTCTTGGACAACATGGACTACGCCAACATGCAGGACCTTGTTGATGTACTGACGGGGTGCTCCATGTTGCATTTGACCCCTTGTTGCGAAGACCTGGTGCGAGCTGTGTCAAGGCAGCTGGCTGTAGCAGACTTGTCACACGTATGGTCTTCCCAAGTGGCGACGATTGCACACAGCCTGGCGCTTGCACACAGCCTGGCCACAATACCAATTGCTGCACCTTCCATCAGAGCGCTGGACGCCCTTTGTGAGCGCTTTGGTGTGCTGCTTAGGAGCCACCAAGCTGCTGAGCGTCCAAGTGCTCAAAGCATTGCTAGCTTCATGTGGGCGTTGAGTAAGATGAAATATGCACCGTCACAGAAGCTGGCCATGTCTATGGTGGGCAGGATGGTTTCTCTGCGTTGCTTGCCAGGGAAAAATATGCCAACCCACATCGGCTGTGTTTTGCTTGCCTGTGCGCAGCTGAGGCTGCTAGTCAAGCAAACCGACATTGAAAGCCTAGTGAGTCAGGTTTTGAGTAGCAACCAGCATCAGGTTGATGAGCAAGCTCATACAAACACAGCTTGGAGTCTAGCTGTGTTAGGATGTCTGCACAATCAACTGTTTGACACATTCTTAGATCGGTTGTCTCTGCCAGCAGACAGACTTGCCGAGGTATCAGTGCCTTCACGGCTGGAGGATGCTGGGCTGGGCCAGCTGTACCAGGCCCTGGACTGGCTGCAGCCCTCTTCAAGTGCATCTGCAGACCAGCAAGAGGCCTGGTCCAGCCTGCAAGGGAAGCTGCGCAAATTAGGGCCAAGACCCACGCCCACCAAGCGCTATCACGGCGGTAACAGCAAGCTGTGCAGTGCTCTGGAAGAGTTGCAGCTTTCCTTTAGGCCCAAAGTTGTCATTCAGAGCTACGGGGCAGATGCAGTAATTGAGTCGCAAGGCAACAAAGCTCAGCCAATCATCTTGTCACTGGGTGGACAGGACTACATCAAAAACAGACTTGGAAGGTGATGCATTTTACTGGATGCACCATTTCCTGGATAGTGTCGGCTTGCACATACCCTTGCATGTGAGTCAATGCCACAGCAATTGGCCGGTGTCACTTCCTTGTGCTACTTTGAGGGCTATTACAGCCAACCTCACAGACGGTGCTGCCTTGGCCTTCGCTTTGCCTGCCGCATTTTGCCTATATAAACTGTCACTGTAAGTGTGTGTATTGAAAACCCAGGTTGACAGGGCGTGCAGCATTCAGAAACCACCTGTTGGCTAGGCAAGGCCAGCTGGTTGATGTTTTCGACAGGCTGACCAGTGACACCATCACAGTGAAGCAGCTGGCAGAGTACCTGGAGCCCATGTTGACAGCTGCGGCAGGAGGCTCCCTGGGTGCCTACCGCAATTGATCCAGGCCTACCAGTGATGCTCTTCCTCTGTTGCTGCAGTACAGCAGGTAAGGTAGCTGTGTTGTGTCGAAGAAGCACATACATGGCATCTGCCCCTTGCTACCGGGGGTGTGCTCATATTGCGCTGCAACTTCTACCACCACTGCTACCTGCAGATATGTGGTACACCCTACCACCTTTGCAAAAGTTTGAGTTGTCATCTTTTTCTCAAAGCAAACATTGCGCACGGTCACGGCAAATGCTATTGACTGGAGCTGCAACAATCGCTGTTTGTTGCAACTGAGCAGTCCACATGTTTACCAAGGCTGGTACGCAGTGTGATTCAGGTGGCTTGGCATCAAGAGTTATCATTTTTGCTGATGCTAATGCAGAGGCCACTGGCAAGCGGGGCCGCGGACAGGGCAGCAGGACAGGGCAGCAGGACAGGGCAGCAGGACAGGGCACCAGGACAAGCTGAACCATAGCACGCTTCTCACAGCTTGGGGTTCAAGCAACTAGTGCATCACCTCACAGCTTCTGACCAGGGTGAGAAGACCATCTGGTGCTCATGTTTAAACATGGTCATCACCGTTACTTCAGCAATGTCAGAGTATGCCCTTGTATGGCATAGCACAAGCCAACTTCTCCATTCTCTAGTTCTCACCATTTCCAGTGACAGTATTGCATGGTTTGCTGCATGGAAAAGCGTCCAGTTGGCAAGGGATGCCAGCTATGCGTTTCAGCAGAGCCAATTGTTTGTGAACAGTCTTTGCTGCATGCAGCCGTGCCATGCTAGGACTGTTTGGCAAGCTAGTGGCTGCAATTATGGACTGGGTTTGCACACTTTTCAACAGACAAGTACGCACTCGCACAGCAGCTGTACTATTGCCCAAATCAGAGTGCATGACTGGACGTTATTGCTGTGGCATTTCAGCACTTCTTTCAAGCCCATCGAGGCTGCGTCACACAAGCCAAACTGGTATCTGCTTGGCTGTTGCATATCTGGAATGCCAGTTCACGGGATCAAGCTTTGCTTGCAGGCAAACTGGTATGACAGCAAGCAGCCATGGAGTCTTATATGCTGCCTAAGCACAAGCCTGCTGTACGACTTTTGCAGATGCGTCTAACAAGTGTGTAAGCCATTGTACGGGTAAATTGGGAGTGGCAGGTTGCAAGCTGGAGCTTACAGATGCAGCAGGTGTTGATGCACATGCACATGCCCAACAAGGCCATGCTTCTTGACAGCCAGCCTTCTGGTGAGTCAGCATGCAAACAGTAAATCAGCATGGACAGCATGAGCAATCTTGAGTGCAGCTGCTGCAGTATCTCTTCTGCAGTGTGTTAACAGCATAGACCGCGCTGCATTGCTGCTGTTGGCATCACAGCTTCTTCACAGAGTGAATTTGTCTGAGTAGCACTGTTGGATTTGATGATATCTCGACCTGATTGTTGTTCGTTTGCTTCTTGAAAAGGAAAACATGCAAGGCGTGCAGAGTACTTTTCAACCTGATTTTGTTTGATTCTATCTTTATACAGCGAGGTCATATCTGAGATGCCAGTCTGCAGCTGCATTTGCATCATGCTGTCATCCTTGTCAAGCTGTGTCATCTTGCACTTCTGCATGCCATGGACACACGAAAGGACGCTCCTGGCTCTTGCAATCATCTCGACCATGATATTTGGTAACGCAGGCGAGCTGACATTGACACAAAATATGGTGTTGCATTGGCTTTTGCTGAGAGTGTGCTTCTATGCAGGCTGGCCAAGCACATGGTACTCTATGTCATATTCTATGCCATGGGCATGCTGAACCGAACACATGCAAACTAGATGCTGGTCTGCATGAGATGGCAATGTCTGTACTTGGTCTGTTGATGACCTCACAAGAAGAATATCATCAACTGTGGGACACTTCCTGAGCACTTGATTGAAGGTCAGATGGCTTGTGTGCATTGCACTGCGACAGTTTGTGACAGCCGATCTTCGCAGCAAGATGCTGTAAAATGCAGACTGATCTCAGGTCAAAATGCAAGCAAACAAGCGCCAAAAGGCGATTATGCATTTGTGCCCAATTGTTGAGGAGCACCAGAACCAGCCACATTTAATTCTATTACCGTGACGTTTACCATACTGACAGCTGCTGATCAGCGTTGCTACCATAACGTGCATGTCCTTCGGTTAGTTAGGGATATATACACCTATATATCCCTAACTATATATATTGCAGCACTCTCGCCCCAGTAGTGCTGATGGGGTGCACACTTGGTCACAGTAGGCCAGTTAGAGCTGGACCGTACAAGCATGTTCTGTTGCTTGACAGTTGCAATACAGGTTTGTTGACAATATTGCTAATGTCCACAATAGGTCTGTGATGCACACATACACATTGAAGAGTCACTCAGTTGGCATTGACAAACATTTGTTTGCATGTATGCTGCAAGCACAGCTAGCAAATGCATAAGTCATTGAATCTTTGAAGAATTCTGCGCCACTCCTAGACCACTGTTAATTGTGACTGATAGTGAGGCATGGCCATAGAATCTCTAGTGAACTGGCACAATTCAGCATAAGACCCGCTGAGCCGCTCTTCCGTATGCACAGACTGGATCAGTCAAGTCCATTCTCAGCTCATGTCCTTGGCTCAATGACAGCTGGCAACCTGCATGCATAATGCGCAGCACTGAATACCACGCTCACAGTCTGCAACCATGACGGACAAGAGCAGCTGATGCTGGCTTTCAGCCAATGTCAGACATGCTGCCAGCCGCAAAGCTAGACTGGCACATCACTGGTGTAACAAGCCAGCTCTGCTGAGCATGTCTGGAGAGACCTGCAGACACCTGTGCCTGCTATATAGTATTCAGGAGCATGATGGATGCCAAATCCTGCAGTACAGGCAGTCATACATCAAGACATGGTGCATACCAGCGCGATTGAAACCAAATGTGTTCAACACACAATTTCCAATTGACCACCATGTGCTATCATCAGGCTGGAGGGCATGCATTGCACTTATGCTGCTTTGTAAAGCTGTCAGCACACACTGCTAAGCACATCAGAACAGCGTCACTCAGGTTCTGCTTGCCTGGTGTCATGCCAAGCTTGCAACATGCATGGGAGGCACACCAATGGCATCCAGAAAGTTCCCTGCTGCAGGGAGCAAGCTCCAGTCTGACTTGTAGGTAGTTTGCCACATGCTACAGGCCAGCCCCAAGCCTGGGTGGCATGAGCAGGAGCAGCTGACCATGCCAATGCCGGAAGCTGATGTCAAAGAGCTGACTGCTTGGCTGCCTGCAAGTCACGTGATCAGGGGTTTCATACACCTGGATACATGTCAGCCTCAGACAGGCATTAGACATGCACGCACAGCTCATACCAACAGCTGATATCTGTCATGACAAACTACATTGCAACAAAGTGCCACAGCAATGCAAGCTGCCCAACAAACTGACTGTGTCATGACTGTGCAGAAACAAGTCCCTACAACTGTGGCTGTTGCAGCCTGACCCAGCTAGACGACCAATGCACAGTGTGCCTTCATTACCAGCACAATACATGTTGCCAGCTAGACGACCAATGCACAGTGTGCCTTCATTGCTGGTGCACCAACAGTGCAACAACACATATTGCCAGCTAGAAAAGCAAGAGTTGCATATGTGCCTGCTGACGGGCCACTGCTGCGCGTGCGGTCTAGCTGAGTTAGTGCCAGTTGCGGTAGAAAGGAAAGAAAAGACTACGCCTTTCGGCGTCATTTCTTTGAGAAGCCAAGTATTATACCGGGCTGCCCAGGTGCCAGTTGCAATGAGCATCCAGAGAGCTTGCGCATGCTGCTGCTGTTTGCATCAATCAGGGGCTCCAGGCACTTAGCCACACTGTCCAAGTGTCACTATGCACAGTATAGCTATCTTGGGTTTGGAAGTACCAGCCAGCTTCAGCCTGTCTTACTGTCCACGAGGCTTCTGACTTGCAGGACCCTGTCAACCTGCGCACAGAGAGACAGTGGTTGGTGACAGTGAGGTGAGCCCGGCTGGGCTGTCATCTCCAGGGCACCAAGAACATCAAATGTGGTGAGCTGCTAGCTGCAAGGTGTCATGGGCATGCGACCAGTCTGCATTCACTGCCCTGCCCATCAGCATACAGGGAACAGAGCAAATTTTGACGATTGCTGAAGGTATGCTCTTTTGATCGGCTGATAAGCTCCCAGCTCAACTTCAATCGCTGAATAGCGTTCGACACGCACCATACACAGCACTGATGTGCTTGCATTAAATGCGGTATGCATCCAGGGAACCGCCTGCTGTAGCTGTCAGCATGGGCTTCAGGTACTCTGCCACTTCTTGCACACCAGCTCCAGCTCTGGGTGGGGTGATCAGGACTAGCTTGCCCTTGCGCCTCAGCAGCCGCTGCCTGAAGCCTTCACTGCCTATCAGCCTGCAGTAAAAGAATGATTCAGCGCGCAGGGATGTACAAAGGGGCTCATGCATTCTTCAGTCATGGCAACCATGAATCGAGCCAACATGTCCAAATTTGCTGCACATGCCAGACAAGGCTTGAGGGAGCAACAAAGCAGATTGTCATTGATCCTTGTGGAGATCTAGGCAAAGCTTCAGCATGGACAGACGAGCTGAATGGCAGAATTGCAAGATTCTACAAGCTTGTTTGCAGGCCTCACACAGATCATGGTTCTGAAGACAAAGCTGCGAGATCACCTTGATTGGTTGTTATTGAGGTATATATTGGACTCAAGTGAGACAACAATTGGAGCTTCATTGCCTGTGGGCTCCAAAACAGCAGCTGTGCGGTAGCCACTGATGGCTGGTGTGGTCTTGAACCGCAAGGACAGCTGTGTCAGAGCTAAGCAGATGAGCTGCGCCTCGGGATGTGGCTGTGCAAGATCTGGCCGGGGTCCCAGACTGTCCAGTTTCTCTTTCAGATTCAGCCATGCCGTCCCTTGCTGAACATTTGCATTCTGATTTGGCTGCAGCCAGTCTAGAGCCTGGTACAGCTGCGTTAGCCCAGCAGCATTGAGCAGTGAAGGTTCTGACAGCTCATGACGACTGACTAGCAATGCAAAAAGCTGATCAAGCAACAGCTCGAGCTGTGCCTCCTGTAAATGCCCGAGGACAGCTAGACTCCATGCTGTGTTTGTACAGTCTTGCCTGCTCATGCGCTGCCTGCCTAAACTCAAGAGAAACAACGCTAGACCATCAATGTCTGCTTGCTTGACAGGCAACCTCAGCTCAGCACATGCAAGCAGAACATTGCTAATGGCTTGTGGCGCTGGCTGCTGCCCTGGCACATGACACAGAGCCATCATCCTGCCCACCATGGATATGGCCAGCTCATCTGATGGAGCATGCTTCAGCTTACTCAAAGCCCACATTGTGTTTGCAATGTTCTGAGCAACTGGAAGCTCAACAGCTTGGCGGCTCTTGAGCAGTACACCAAAGCGTTGGCACAAAGCATCCAGCACCGCAACAAATGGTGTAACAGCTGGTATTGTGGCCAGGCTGTGCAATGTGTTTGCCACACTTTGAGGCTCGAATCCTGACATGTCTGCTGTTGCCAACCGATTTTGAATTGCCTTGAGCAGTCCCCCTTGGCAAGGGCTCAGCTGAAGCTTGGCACATGCCACCAATATACTTGCAAATCCCTGCCCAGTTGCAGCATCCATGTCAGCCATGAACTGGTGCGCCAAGCTGTCTGTCATGCCTGGCACCAGGGCATCTGGGTCCACTCCTAGCTTGGCTGCTGACCATAAGAGGTTGGCAGCCGCCCTGGCCTCGACATCCGGCAGCATCGGCTCCAACGTTTGCAACATTTTGGTCAGGAATACATGCATCTCACGGCGAGCTTGCTGCTGCTTCTGCTGACCTGAGCCAGCCCATGCCAGTGTCCAAGCCTTGGCTGTGGCTCCAATGACTGCACTTGGATGTGAAGGGTGAATGAAGGTGTCAGGTCTAGCGCACAGAGAAGACATGTCTCTGTACAAAATCTGCAAGGCCAAATCTGGCTGTGGACCTCTGACAGACTCCAGCAGCTGGTTTTTGTGGACTTTGATGTCCTCTCCTGTTTGTATGGCTTGATCCCAATTTGATCTGCGCTGCTTCTGCATGCACATCATGGCATGTGCAGCGCATTTGTGATGATAAGATGAAACGAAAGCACAACTTGTCTACCTGGTGTCCAGAGTAGTGAGACGGCCTTTTGGGTCCAGCTGTTCTCTTAGGCTGGCCTGCTGCCTGCATGTCCAAAACATTGTATTACTTTTGTATATGTGACAAGGTAGTGCCAACTACTGCGCTTGCTGGGATGCGGTTGCACCTACAGCATATTCCATACCTGCCGTGGAGTCGGCTGTGAGTTGCTTTTCATCTGAGAAGGCTTCTGTTGTTCACCTTGTCGTCCTTGGCATTTTGAATCTGCTACCCTGTTCCATGGCTGCCGCAGCCTGCGGACACACTCAATACTGACACTGTCAAGTTCACCAAGATGGCGTTTGGTGCAAGGGCAAGCTCGAGACTTGAACAGACGCTCAACAAACGCTCTTACCGCCTGCCGGCTCTGCAAACATAACGGTTGAAAGGGGCATCCCCGCCCAGAAGGCAACTGAATGGGCAGCTCTTGTAAGGACTGATCACGGTCAGTTGAGACATCGGCACTGCCCAGATCTTGCTTGATACAGTCAGCTTTCGACGAGTCTGCTTGAACGAGCGATGTTGCTGTCAGCCAGTACAAATGTAGCGTTTGCTGGGCTCAGACCGCTACTGAACGCCATTATGCACTTGTCAGTTTAGGGATAAGTGGCTCCGAGACCAGCAAAGCTACTGGCTACTCATGATCCAGACAGGCTATATGCAGTTCAAGATTGTCATTCAAAGATTGTGCAGCTCTAGATCGTCTCACAATGGTGAAGCTTGTCGCTGTAAACTTGGCCTCACCACAGCTGCAGACACTATCCATCCTGTTTGCGGTTTTGCTGCTGCTGCTGCTACAAGCATAGACGAAGACATATGTATACACATATGCACACAGCAGTATCCTGAGAGTGCCTGCTACAGCAAGGGAGTGACAAGTACCATCTTACCTCAAAGAAGACAAAGATACAAGGTGCACACAGCAAGAGCGCTTTTGTATGTACATGTTTGTACATGTCGTATATTATGTTATTAACACTTGAGGCCAAAAACGGGTGGGGGGAAACACTTATGGCATCATTTGTGCAACTGCCTGCTGCGTCGTGCGCCGTCATCAGCTGTCTGAGGACCAGGTGTCCGTCTGTTCAGACCTGTCACAGTGTGATGCACAGCAGCCATCTGATCTTCCAACAAGTGCTCCGGAAGCGTCCCACAGTGTATAATGCTCTTATTGTGAGGTCCGCAACAGCCCAACTACAGACATTGCCATCTCATGCAGACCAGAGTCGAGTCTGCATGTCTTTGTTTCAGCATGCCAATGGCGTGGAATATGGCATAGAGGAGCATGTGTTTGGCCAGCCTGCATAGAAGCACAATCTCAGCAAAAGCCCACGTGCATGCAACCATATACTCTGTGTTGATGTCAGCTCACCTGCTTCACCAACAATCATGGTTGAGATGATTGCGAGAGGCAGGAGTGCCCTTTTGTGTGTCTATAGCACGCAGAAGTGCAATGTGACACCGACTAACAAGAATGACAGCTTGAGGCAAGTGCAGCTGCAGGCTGACATCTCAGATAAACCTCGCTGTATAAACATAAATCAAACAGAATAAGGTTGAAATGTGCTCTGCACGCATTGCATGTTTCCCTTTTTGAGTAGCAAACAAACGACAATCAAGTCAATATATCATCAAGACAAGGAGTGCTACTCAGGTGAACTTGCGCTATGATGAAATTGTAGTCCCAACAACAGCAATGCAACATGGTCTATGCTGTTGACACACTGGAGAAGAGATACTGCGACAGCTGCACTCAACTTTGCTCATGCTGTACATGCTGAATTGCATGCTGACTCACCATAAGGCTGGCTGTCAACAAGCATGGCCTTATTGGGCATCTCGTCAAAATCTGCTGCATTTGTAGGCTCCAGCTTGCAACCTCCACCTCCAGTTCACCCACAACATGGCTTACACACTTGTTAGACGCATCTGCAAAAGTCGTACAGCAGGCTTGTGCTTAGGCAGCATGCAAGCCTCCATGGCTGCTTGCTGTCATACCAGTTTGCCTGCAAGCAAAGCTTGATCCTGTCAATGGGCATTCCAGATATGCAATAGCCAAGCGCACACCAGCTTGGCTTGCATGACGCAGCCTTCATGGACTTAAAAGTGAATGCGGAAACGCCACAGCAATGGTGTCCAGTCTTGCACTCTGGTCTGGGCAACAGTATAGCTGCTGTGCGAGCGCATACTTGTCTTTTGCAAAGTGTGCAATCCCAGTCCATGACTGCAACACCATGCGTGTCAAAATAGTCCTAGCTTGGCACATCTGCATGCCAGCAGCTGCAGCAGCAAATACTGTATTTACAATTGACTGGCTGCACTGAGACGCATAGCTGGCCCCAACCATGCCAACTGAGCGCCTTTTTCATGCAGCATGCTATACAATGCTGTCATTGCAAATGGTGAGAACTAGATAGTGAACAATGGTTCTTTCGTCATCTTCAAGTGTTTGCTTGTGCTATACCAGTCAGGGGCATACTCTGAAATTGCTGCAATAGCGGTGATGAACATGTTCAAACATGAGTATGAGAAAAGGCTGCTCACCATGGTCAGAAGCTGTGAGGTTATGCACTAGTTGCTTGATTTGCCAAGCTATAAGAAGCATGCTAGGATACAGCCTGTCTTGCTGCCCTGCCCTGCCCTGCCCTGTCCAGCTGCCCTGCCCTGCCCTGCCCTGTCCTGCTGCCCTGCCCTGCTGCCCTGCCCTGCTGCCCTGCTTGCCAGAGGCCTCTGCATTAGCATCAGCAAAACGTCTGGCATGTCTTGATGCCAAGCCATTTGAGATACATTATGTACATGCTGCTCAGTTGCAAGAAACAGCATTTGTCGCAGCTTCAATCCATAGCTGTAGCAGTGTGCAATGTTTGCTTTGTGAACATGATGACAATCAAGCTCGCCTTGTGCAAGGGTGGTAGGGTGTGCCTCATGTTTGCAAGTAGCAGTGGTGGCAGTAGTTGCAGTACAGTGTGAGCACACCCCAGGTAGCAAGGGGCAGATGCCATGTATGAGCTTCTTCATCACGAAAGACTCGAGACTTTTTTATTCACTTATCCTGATTTTAATATGCCATTTTGTATATGTTCTGTATGAAGTATTGATCCATATACTATTTCATAAACAACTTTTCATCATAAAATTCGCAAAAAATATGTGCATTTAGACAAATGCATATATACATTCTTTTTTCAGCTCCCAACAAGATATAACTGCCTCACCTACCTGCTGTACTGCAGCAACAGAGGAAGAGCACCACTAATAGGTCTGCATCACATGCAGTAGGGCCTGCATCACATGCAGTAGGAAACCCCAGGAAGCACGGGGCAGATGCCATACATGTGCTTCTTCAACATGAAAGAGCCTCACCTCCCTGCAGTATCGCAGCAACAGAGGAAGAGCACCACTAACAGGCCTGCATCACATGCAGTAGGAAAGCCCAGGTAGCGAGGGGCAGATGCCATACATGTGCTTCTTCATCATGAAAGAGCCTCACCCACCTGCTGTACTGCAGCAACAGAGCAAGAGCAACACTAACAGGCTTGCATCACATGCGGTAGGAAACCCCAGGTAGCAAGGGGCAGATGCCATACATGTGCTTCTTCAACACGAAAGGGCCTGACCCACCTGCTGTACTGCAGCAACAGAGGAAGGGAGCAGCACCAACAGGCTTGCATCAGTTGCAGTAGGCATCCACGGAGCCTTCTGATGCAGCTGTCAGGATGGACTCCAGGTACTCTGACACTTCCTTCACATCCACTCCAGCCCTGGGTGGGGCCAGTAGGACCAGCTTCCCCCCTGCGCTTCAGAGGCAGTAGGCATCCAGGGAGCCTCCTGCCGCAGCTGTCAGGATTTGCTCCAGGTACTCTGCCAGCTGCTCCACTGTGATGTTGTCACTGGTCATTTGGTAAGGAACATCAATCAGCCGGCCTTGCCTACCCAGCAGGTGGCTTCTGAACACTGCACGCCCTGTCAACCTGCAAATTCAACATATAAGTACACATGTATATATATAGGTTAAACATATATGCACATGTACACTATGTAAACACTTGCAGAGGAAGTGTGTGTAGGCAGAAAGCAAAAGGCAAAGCAAAGGCAACACAGTCTGTGCGGTTGACTGCAATGGCCCTCAAAGTAGCACAAGAATTCGAGACCGGCCAGCTTGTGTGGCATTGACTCACATGCATGCATACGTGCAAGTTGACACGAGGTTTTCCAGGGGAATGGTGCAACCAGTCAAGTACATTACCTGCCAGGAACATTTCTGATGCAGTCGGGTCTACCCAATGACAAGATGATCGGCTGAGCTTTGTCGCCTTTTGACTCAAGGACAGCATCTGCCCCGTAGCTCTGAATGACAACTCTGGCCCTAAAGGAAAGCTGCAGCTGGTTCAAAGCGCTGCACAGCTTGCCATTGTTGCCAAGATTGCACTTGAAGATGTGCGTAGGTCTTGGTCCTAGTCTGTGCAACTTCCCTTGCAGGCTGCACCAGAGCTCATGCTGGTGTGCAGATGCACTTGAAGAAGGCTGCAGCCAAGTCAGAGCCTGGTACAGCTGTTCCAGCCCGGCATTTCCCAGCAGTGAAGGCAGCAAATTCTCGGCATGTCCAGTTGATGGTAGAGACAGCCGATCTATCAATGCGTCAAGTAGTTGGTTGTGTAGACATCCTAAAACAGCTAAACTCCATGCTGTGTTTGTGTAGACTTGCGCAGTAACCTGGTTGTTACTGAAAAGCATAGATACTAGGCTTTCAATGTCAGTTTGCTTGACAGGCACGCTCAGCTGAGCGCAGGCAAGCAAAAGACTGCTGATGTTTGGTGGGGTAGGCTGTTGCCCTGGCAGGCTGCATAGAAAAACTATCCTGCCCATCATAGAAGTGGCCAGCTCATGTGACGGTACATACTTCAGCTTACTCAGTGCCCACATCATGTTTGCAACAGCCTGTGCGTTTGGACGCTCAGCAACTTGAGGGGTCCTGAGCAGGAAACCAAAGCGCTCACAAAGAGCTTCCAGCGCTTGTAAGGAAGGTGCACCATTTGGTATTGTGGCCAGGTTGTATGCCATTCTTGACACATGGTAAGACCATGTCCTTGACAAGTCTGCTACAGCCAGGTGCTTTGACACAGCTTGCAGCAGGTCTTCGCAGTAAGGGGTCAGCTGCAGCATTGAGTAACCTGCCACTACAGCAGACAGATCCTGCACGTTGGCGTGGTCCATGTTGTCCATGAGCTGCTGTGCTATTGCATCCACAGCGCCAGGCGCCATGCGCTTTGGGTCAATGCTGAGCGCTGACAAAGAAGAGAGGAGATTGCTGGCCTCTCGAACGCTGAGAGCTTTGCATACTGGCTGAAGCAGTTCAAGCATCTTGGCAGTGAATCTGTGCAGGTCATCGACAGTTTGTTGATGGTTTTGGACAGCATGGCAGGCTTCGCCTGTTGCCCAGGCCTTAGCCAGTCCTCCCAGGATGGCAGTCAAGTGGATGTGGTTCACGCATGACTCAGAATTAGCACACACTGCCAATATGTGAGTGTAGAACCACTTCAATGCTCTCTCAAAATGTTGACCTCTGCTGTAATGCCTCAAGTGACGCGTCTGGTCTTTGATCCAGTGCCCTGTCCGTTTAAACTGTTTTAGACAAGCTTCATCCTGACCATGCTGCATTTGCAAACGCAGTCAGGACTGCAACTATGATGCAGGACTTCTCAACTCATGTAACAGCCTACCCTACCTGCTGAGCGCCAGGCCACTTTGGCGTGTTGCATCGCACACCCTCGACAGCTGAGAAGGCAGCAGCTTGGTGGCGAAGCAACTGCGTGACGGACCGCAATGTATAAAGCGGCTCAATATGTATAGACCAACAGACGTGCAACCCTCACCTGTGCTGAGCTCTGCTGAGGAGTGGTTTCAACTGCAGGAGCGACGGCCTGTGACACTCTTTTTATTCCGTCTAAAAACTCGCCAGCCGGTTTACACAGCTGTCGTAACCTGCAGGTCGGTTTGTACCTCGTTAGTGAGTAGTTCTTGCATTATAGCTCGGGACTTATGCAGGACTCTTACCCTATGAGAGATGCACCTGCGTGATGTGAGGCGGGCTTTCTAGCCAGGCAAGCAGCCTTGCAAGCAGTAATCAGACACAATCGTGTCATCATGAGACTCGATTGCTATTGTGCAATCGATCTTCACTGCTTACAACGTGACAAACAGCGGCGACGCAAGACAGGTACTGTCAAAAACACAGCGGCTCCGAAACCAGTGGTTTGCTCCCTCATAACAGACAGCTGACATGGATGCTGCAGCTGGGTAGGGGTTTGTAAATGTACTGGTGGCATTTTTAAAGCTTCGGCTGAGCCCTTGCCAACTTGAAGGGAGGACTACTCAATCGAAGGCAACCCTAAATTGGTTGGCAGCAGCAGACTTGGCAAAATTGTCAGCCCTGTGCATATGCTGCATTCAATGGGCATTGCTGTGATTACAAAGCACGTTGCTCATCACATTCAGCTGTGCTAGCATTGTTCTGTGCGTCAAACACACAAGTAAGCTATATGCATAAACATGCTATCAAAGTCACGCTATCAAAAGCATATAGGCAGGCCTTCAACCAAATGTTTGCAGGACAGGACTCGTTGTGCATGTCCAACAGCGCAGACAGTCTAGCCTTTGAATGTTGCTGCTTTCTTGATTGATATGCAGGGTGCGCATCTGTGACATTTCTGCTTTGAAATGCAAAAGCATGTGGCATGCACATCCATCGGCTGTCACAGTCATAGCTGTCCCTTGGGACTGCAATAAGACCAATAAACTGTCAGTTGCTGGTTGTGTCTCGTCGTGAAAAGCATGTCTATCTTGAAATGCCAACAATTTGTATGAGCAGCTTGAATACAGCGGCATAGCACCGCACTTGTTGCATCTTTGCTTTTATGCTTGCATTTACACAGTGCACATTCATTATCTGCACATGCAGTATATGTTCAACCATCTGCGCATGCAAATGTGCATGCTACATCAAAAACACATAGCAGACAGATCATGCTCAAGAGAAACTTGCTTTGCAGTAGGGCAAGTACAGGTGCAATACGTGCCTGCTTTCCGCATTTGTGTGGTGGTAGTAGCAGCCTCTGCGCATTGCCATGATCTCTGAGGGCAGGCTGCCCACGGCCCCTCTTGTCTGAGGGCATCCTGTCCACAGCATCTCATGTGCAAGAGTCCAGGCCTCCGGTATTGCATGCTGACAATGACTTATGGCAGTCGTTGTCCCCATTGATGGGCTGCTGCTGCTGCTGGGGGTGCAACCTGCATTAAAGCATAAGCAAATGTTAACACATAGTTAAGCGGGTTAGGTGACTGTGCATGCAGGCTCATCGTACTGCATATGCCACTTTACAAGAGTATAGGCGCACCTGTGTCTACTAGCTTTTGGGCAAAACCTGGAACAGTATGTCATTTGCTGATGTTGAGTATGATACGTGTGTGATATGCGCACCCGCATGCAGACCAGCAGCAAGATCTACCTAAGCAAAAGTCAACAAACTGTTCCATGTTTTGCCCAGATGCCTGAAATTGCAGCAAGTCGTGAGAAAACGATATGCCCATACTCAAGCTCTGACCAAATGTTACAGCCAGCCCTGAACACTGAAGAAAGTCATGAACAGCATGTGCAATGTGACTGACTTGAGCGCGATCACTGCAGTGCTGATACAAATCACACATCAACTCAAGCCCACTCAATGTTTGGGAGCATTCACCTGGTCAGTGGCTCTAGCACTGTTGAGGTTCATCTGGTTTCTGCAAAGCCAACAGCCAGGGGCGGGCTTTCTCAAACAGGCTCCATACTTCAGTCTTGGGGCTCATGCAAAGGGATAGCCCCAATGGAACCTCTTGGCATACAAGCCCCTGCTTGCAAAGGCATTTTGGATGCTCTGGCTTTTGCCAGCTGGCCTCCGAAGAGAGACTGTGTGCAATCTGCCCAAAAGAGGAAGTCCCGCTGACCAAGATCATTGAAGTTCTTAGACAGCAGTGCCCAAGCATGGTGTGCCCAGGGCAGCATGGCCTGATGGCGCCTGTCAAGACTAGGGTTTAGGGTTTAGTCAAGACAGGTGCCTCCTGTATCCATCATGCCAAGGAAGCCAACCTGCTCAGTGCTGCACCAAACTGAGGAAACCCAGCTGTGTTAGCTCCTGGTTCAACAGAGCCGGCTCAGGTGCTGCAAGCCTCACATGCTTCATGATCTCAGAGCGTCGCACCTGAGGAAGACGGCACAAAGAAAAGGTGGGAAATAAAAGGCTTTTCTCATTTTGAAAAGATACACTTTTTGAGTGCTTTGAACTTCAGCTCACAAAGCATATGACAAAAGCTGTCGCTGTGCAGGTGAATTTGACAAGTTGCGACTCTCTCCTTTGTTGACTGCAGGACTACACTTTTTGTAAGACCAACAAACGTGCTGCTTGTAACAGAGCACGTAGTAAAAGTTGTAAGTTTGCTGGGCAGCCTCGCACAACCGCCTGCCAGACGGCCTGGGCTCTGGCAAATCAAGGAGTACCACAAAGCACATTTGGGCCTGTCAATGTGCACTTTTGCTTTCAGCTTGCCGCGTATGCCTCAGATGAGAAGCGACAGAGCAGTGTTCAGTGTGTAGTCAAGTGAGAGTATTGACATGCAACATCAGCGGTGTTCACAAGCTGTAATATATCACCTGACTCTCTCCTGTAAGGACTTGCAGCCTCCATGTCTCAATGGCCATGGCCTTCTGAAATCCAGCATACGTGCGTCTGTCTTTTGGAAGATATGGGTGAAACAGCTCCAGCACAGCAGGATCCTGGACATATCAAACTGCACTTACATGCTACTCAAGAATATTGCTGAGACACAAAGTCAACTCTGAAAACCAGGCAGAAAACAGCTGTTGAGACAAGACTTGGTTGGTGCATGCTGTTAAATTTTGACATGCCACTATGCAGATGAGCTGTAGCAAAGACTATCATTGAGAAATGAAGGCAGGCTGGCAGTGAAAAGGCAACTGCTGGCAAGCAGAGTTTTGCATGCTTGTCATACCTGTGCCACATCCACCATGATCTCAAACACAGAGGTTGGGGAAGGAACATTTGGGGACTTGTTCTGCTTGTCTGCAGCAGAGTCTGGGATGCCATTTCCTAGCTGCTGGTCAGGGACAGACAAGGTTGCATGCTGCAGCCAGGCAATACACGTGTAGGTAGTAGAATGGAGGTTGGCATGATCGCAAGTCAGGCCAGGCTCTATTCTCAGTCACAGGAATGCAAACCACTGGCAACCACCCTTCTGCAATGCTTGGGTGACAGTCAGCCGATGCTGTACACTCTGTAAGGAGCAAGTGCTTACCATTGCAACATTCGTGCTTCCCGTGGAAGCTGCAGGAGCACAAGCCGTAGTGGCAGCCGCCATGCGGATCGACTGTGGTCGCCAAATTGCCACTTTCTTCCTGTTCCGGATGGCTACAAGCGGACGGAACGGACATCTATAGCAGCTATACACTCTTTGGTGTTTGACAGATGAGGCTACTCTTGCCCACGTGCGGCATGCTTGCCCTGCAAAAGTAATATACAACCTTACTGCGTCTTACTCGAACAAGCATGCAATGCAGTCTATTGTGATCAGCAACAGACCGCACCGCGCTGACAGCAGGACTTGGCGCCATTCGCTTGTGAGCCAAGATGCATCATTGCTTGTAGTCGGAGCAAATAATGTAGTGCCCGCTAGTGTTGCTGTGGTGCAGTAGAGATGCTTATCGAAGAAGATTAGATGGGGCCTATATCAAACTCCCTGCAGTGCCCTTCGCCCTAATTTACTGAAACCTCTCTCCTTTGGGAACAAAATGGAGCCACACATGGCACACATAGGCGTCATTGACGCATCCTACGCTGCTACAAAGCAAGATCTATCTAGTCTCTCTCGCTCCCTGTAGGCACGGCAGGCAGTGCAATACAGGCTGTGAAGCACTATACAGCGAAGCACAATATGTTATATAGCTATTTACAAATTCAATTGACAGCAGGCAGCACATCAGTACTGGTCACATCTTACGTTTGTGGGCTGCATTAAATGCAAAAAGTCTTGCAGCAGACAGTAATCACAAAAGTATTAGCAGTGTGCTGCAAATAAGGCTTTGTTGAAGTTGCAGGAGAAACGTACCCTAGGGTACTGCATCAGACATGCAGCCCAGGCTTCCTCGATCAGATTGAATGCATGCTGTATGTGCTGCAAGAGAAAGTGTGTGTGCGAGCACGCCCCAAATACATTCGTGCTTCTGTATCATGTCTGGCTGTGTCACACTACTTTGCAGTAACTGTCAAAACATCACTCTACCACCGGCTAGAGTTCCTGTTAATTACAACACAAGAGCGAAATCAGCAGCATGCGCTGCCTCAACACTGAGCTGGCCGCCCAAAGCATGCACGCCAGCTTCACAACAAGGCAAAGCCAGCTACAGCTGCCTTGTCACTCCTACAGAGGAGGGCTAGATATGATGGAGCTTAGGAACGGTTAAAGACAGCAGCAAGTCAGTCTGCCCCTTCTCCTGCTTCTAAATAGCGCTGAAACCTCCAATAGCACCTGCCCTCTTCAACATATCAAGCAGGACAGCTGGCATAAAGGACAGCTGGCTGACACAACGAACCCATCAAGACAACGGTTACAGTCACAAAGACGCTGTCAACAAGACTTGTTCATCATTGTTCGACTATAGTACAACTGTGGGCAAGGTACTTCAAGATACAGATCAGGTTGTAGTTCGGCAAGAAGCCATTTCAAAAGCTGATAAGCAGCAAAACTCTGAACACCGAAGCGTATTTTCTGGATGACGACATGTAGCGATTTGCAACTGTTTATTTGAACTCCTTCTTGGAGCCAGTTGCAGCCCGCCTCTCACGCTTGGCATCTGCAGATGCCTTGTTTTCCTCAGCTCGCTTTGGGTTTGCTTTTGCCTTGTTCTCCTTGGCCTTGATTTTCTTCAAAGCTGCCTTCTCGCCACTGGTCAGGGCTGCTGGAGGAGCAGGCATGATGTGTAGATGGTCTGATGTTGGAACGGAGGCACTGCTGAGACACGGACGCGAGAACTTTCCAACGCGCCGTCGACACAATTGATTTACCGACCGATTTCAATCAATCAATCCGTCAATTTACAAAATTCTTTGCAGGCAACTCAACGGGTAATAAGGCCCTTTCCACACCTGGTGAACGCGTATTAAATGGGAACAGACACTGAGTGTTCAAAGTCGGCTGAAAATAAGCACCCAAAGAAACTTGATGTGCAAAGTCCTGTATGTACAGTCAGGTGTGGAGCTGTCTGTAGATTATAGTCTAGCTAGCTGGTGAATAATGTTTATCATAAGAGTAAATCACAACTGCAACACTGTTGAGCGCATACAGGCCAAGGAAGGATGCTGTGAACTCGTTGGATGATATGCCGAAGTCCATCCTCGGGGGTTATAGCCAATTGACTGAGGACTCGACACTCATGACGGCAATGAGATCTCATTTTAGAAGATATCAAAGCTTAGTCAAGTACTTCACATAACAGGCTTAAGATAAGCACTGCAGCATGCGTTGGACGGGCACGCATTGTGACCACTTCAAGAAATTTCAGAGCTGCAAGCAAGGAGGACAGTCACTGTTCAAATTTGGTTGTACCTCTCTCTGGTACATCATCACGTGCCGGACACTCCGAAACCATTCTCTGGACAGCAGAGCGGATCACAGCAAGTTCCGGAGCGTGGCGTGTTTCCTTCCTCCGCATCTCATCAACTAGGCACATCGGCAAAACCGCACACAATCACCCTCGTCGTCCCGTCGCCAAGCCAGGTTAGCCTGTGCCTTTAGGACGGACTGTATTGATCTGCTTGTTGCGTTTTGCCGCTGAGTGTGCCGGCATAGCGCATAGTGGTTTGTTAACCGTTTGCAGACGGCCTTAGATTTCGATTTGCCATCGAGACAACCCACCTTGCCGTAAAGACCCGTCAATCACCCACCGGCCCCTTACAGTGATTGCTCGCACCAATCAGAGCTGACCTCATGGTCGTGAGTTTTGTGTTGCTACTCATCTTTGCATGTAGTACATGCTGCTTTGGCTTTGCTGTTGTGGCAAGCGCTCAAGAAAGATTTTGTTCATTCTCGACACGGTACATCTCCCTTCTGCGCAGACACAGGTTGTTGCGAACGGTACCACCTCGGACAAAGGAAAGACGGAGCAATACGATTATGACTTCTTCAGCATTGGTGGAGGCACAGGAGGAGTCAGAGCAGCTCGCTGGTCTGCAATGAACTTTGGTCGGTTGCAATGCTGATGTTCACCACTCAGCCCTGCGCAGTTCTGCTTGTCTGTGCCAAATTGGCAGGAGCAGTAGTTACCTCCTACTGCAGTGTCACGTTCTGTGTCACACAAATCATAGCGCAATGCACACTGCAGGAACCAGAACAGCAGTTTGCGAGGTCCCTTTTGACTACATAGCGAGTGAGACACAAGGAGGTCTGGGTGGGACCTGTGTGTTACGTGGTTGTGTGCCCAAGAAGCTGCTGTCATATGGAGGCGAGTACAGCAATGAGTTCAAAGGGGCCGAGGGTTATGGGTGAGCAGCCCCACATGCTTGACTGTGCAGTGGATCTGGAATGCACTAGCAGTGCTCATTGTGCAAGTAGGCAGCGCACTTGAGTGATGGGCTCACATTTGCCTTGTCACAGCAACTACTCGACTTCTGTGAAGGGCTTGAGTGCAAGATAATGCAGACTCCAAACCAGCTTGATTCAGTTCATTGCCTTTGGTATCATCAATCCCCAAAGTGCCATTTTGCATGCCAGTACATGGCTCAGCAGAGTCCATGAGCGCTAGTGAGTTGCCCATTCACTGCAAGAGTGATTATGTTTTGCTGATGCTGTGCCATCTGTTGTGCTGGTACTACGCCACGCTGCTTTTGCAGGTGGAGTCTGAATGGCACGCCAACCCATGACTGGGCCAAGTTCATGGGCACTAAGCGCAAGGAGCTGAAGAGACTCAATGACATCCACAGCAACATGCTTGACAAGGTACTCTGCCAAACAGCACTGAGGTTCTCCAGGCTTTGCTTCTCAGTGCTATGTATGCTGTACCATCTGCGTGTCAGCTTGCATGTGCTACTCTTCATCTCTTGAACTGGCCAACTTCCAATGCCGTGAGAACATGCAATGTCTCTATCAGCAACATATAGGATGTTTGTGCATGGCCAAAATGCAGCACTGTAAAATACCTCAGGGCATGCAACATCTGTGCAATGTTAACCAGTGCAGGAATGTTTGGCACTCTTTGGGCGCAGCGCATCAAGTGATAGTGCATCTTTGCAGACACCAGCAGCTAGTTCTGTTGCTGGGCTCATGGGAGCATAGCAGCAGTCATGCTTGCGCAATAGGGGTACATGGAGGTCTGTGTCTCACTGTGTCTGATGCTTACAGGCTGGGGTCAAGATGATTGAAGGCAGGGGCAAGCTTGTGGACGCACACACTATCTGTGTCAATGGCAAGAACTACACGGTGAGTACATGATGGTCTCGTAGATGGCGCATCAAGCATGCAATGTCAATCAGCAAGTACTTGCTGTTGTCAGACTAGTCATGATCGCCATAGTGCACAAGGCGTTGCTGGCATAAAGTCACATTCCTGCCAGGCTGAGGCCCTACCCCGTGAGGGGCCATGTACAAAACTCCACCCCCCAGCCAATCCCCAATTGCTGCCAGCTGCCAGCTACTGACGCTGAATGATGATCTGTGCAGTCCAAGTACATCCTCATAGCAACAGGGGGCACCCCCTCTGTACCCCCCATTGAAGGCAAGGACCTTTGTCTCATCAGTGACGCAGTTCTGGACATCAAAGAGCGACCACAGAAGTACGTTCCATTTCTTGTGAACGCCTAACATCACTTCTTTCTCTGTGACGTCACTGCTCTGCTGATGCTGTGCTACTGCTCGGCATGGTGTCACATCTGTCAATGGCTGCAACAGAATTGCATGTGTTTGCGCTGGTGACTCTGCACCTTGTTTTGGCTTCACTGAACAATTTGGGCGCCCAGCAACTGCATTCAGGTCAGAAGGGGTTTGGGTGGCCATGCACCACCCACATTCTTGACCTGAATGACCCCTCTGCCTAAGCATGGTATCATGAATCTTGACCCATATGCCCCCCCTGCCTAAGCGTGCTATCATGAGCCTGTGCCAGGTCATGCACAATACTCATTCATTCATTTGTCCATTTAATGAATGTATGTCTGAGCATCAGCTCAGCCCTGACCACTACCAAAGTACACATGTAGCTCAGCTGTTTGTTCACTGCACAATGATGGTTGGGGTACTAAATCTCAGCTATCGTCAAGAAGTACGCCACAAGGAAGCCCAATACACCTCACCATTGGGCTTTTCTTTCACTGATCCCAAGTGTTTCCTTTCTTTTCTTACAGGATGGTGATTGTGGGAGCCGGGTACATTGCATGTGAGCAAGCATGCATCTTCAACAACTTTGGGACCGAGGTGCACATGCTCTACATGGAGGAAGTAGCCCTCGGAGGTGAGCTGATCCCTCAAATAATAAATTATAAATATTAAACGACCATGATGATGATGATGATGATGATGTTGTTGTTTTTGCTTTGCGGCTGATGATAATCAAGCTGTCACCAGATGCCCACCACAAGCCATGCTCATTAGTGTACTGACTAGTGTGAGACTCATCCTTAAACAAAGGATCCTTATCATAGGCAGCAGAACATCTCTGCTGGAAGTCAGACACATCATTCACAGGTGCAGATTCCTGTGCAGCTGAGTCATTCACAGGTGCAGATTCCTGTGCAGCTGAGTCAGATTTAGATGCTGGCAATTCAGGTTCAGGTGCATTGCTGACAGGAGCTGGTTTGCTTACCTGGCTGCGTGTCACAACAGCACACAAACCAGAAGCCATCACCTCAGTAGGCAGAGGCTCACTGACCTTGTGTCCTCCAGATGCTTGCGTCCAGCGGAAGGTCAGCTGCTATACAATATTAGTGTCCAGACCTTCTCACGCTTGCAGGTTTTGACATGGAGTGCAGAAAGCATGTTGAGGCAGAGTACCAACGCCAGGGCATCCACATGTGCCCCACCTTCTGCCCTGATGTACAAAAAAATGCAGTGCTGCAGGATTGCTATACAACATCAGTCATCAGATCTTCTTATGCCTTGCAGGTTTTGACATGGAGTGCAGAAAGCATACTGAGGCAGAGTACCAACGCCAGGGCATCCACATGTACCCCACCTTCTGCCCCCAGAAAGTCGAGAAAGACCCCGACGGTCACTTGACAGTGATTGCCAAGAACAGCGAAGGCAAGGAGATGGCACTCACCGGCATGGATTGCTTCCATCAGTGTGGTTGATATATTTGTTCAGCAGGCCTGCGATGGCTTTTGGAAAGTACAGATGACCATAATGTTTTTGTTTCAGGTCAACGCAACTGTGGGTGTCTGAAGGCGCTGTAGAGGATGCAGAGGCATTGAGCCAGATAATGTGCCAGAGGGGTTAACACATTGGCCAAGGTCTCCCTACTGCTGTATGCACAATGTTTCCAAGAATACTTTATGTTGTCATCACATGGTCAGAAAGCCCATGTCCCTTCAGATGCTGGAACTGGCTTTACTTGACAGCTGCTATGTACATACGCAAGTACAGCATCAGGATCATTCAGCATGATGCAGTTCTCACATCGGCTTATTGATGGACAGGGAATTGCAGTGATGTTGTGCAGTGCTAGTACTGTCGAACCTGATGTTGATGTTCATCGTCAGCCCAAAGGACAAAAGCAAAACTTTTGCTGCTCATTGCCCATGACCTCGACTTGCTCATTGCCATTGTAAAAGCTGTGAAATAAGTTCCTTTAAATAAGACCGCATAGCCAAGCTTTCGTTATGGCAACATCAGCGATAGAAGCTTTGGGTTTTTGCTGACCTTTGCGTTGTGATGCGTTTGCCAGGACTGTTGTGGTATGTGTACTGACTACAGTATGCACATATGAGCATGCATGCTTGCAATTGCCACTGTGGATGGTTAGATCTATAGATTGCTGTTGCAAAGTGCATTGCGGCTGAAAATCAACCATGGGTCTGCAGCTGAGACAGTTACACAGGACATGAGCACAAAACACGTTAGAATAAAACAATATACAGCAGTAAAAGACGAAGCACGAACAGCAGCATAGTAGGCAGGGACCCTTCTAAGGGGGTTGTGACATGTACACACAGCAGCAGCCAGCATTTGGGTGCAAAGCATTGGCGATCATAGAAAAAACTTTAGTTCTATGTCTTATATAATAGGGTAGGTGTGCCATGTTGCAGCCTTACCAGGACCC
>JAABUP010003051.1_pt1 | contig 30414 bp, 29 predicted proteins | sample 5559201 | NCBI WGS metagenome assembly JAABUP01 (sample SAMN10711887, study PRJNA513373) | rock metagenome | isolation source: Antarctica rocks | place: Antarctica | reverse complement strand
GTCATCGTCGGTGCGGAAGGCCAGGATCCGTGTGAGAGTCTCAACAGTGGTGATGCTCAGCACAGGTTCATGGGCTCGCTGGAGGCTTTGCTGACCATAATTATAAGGAGCGCTTTGGTGAGAGACTATCCGGCAGCAGGAAGCACGAGTATGCACCCTAAGCCGATTGGGCAGTGAGGCGAGAGGCAAGCAGCTACCCATACATCATATATGAGCGAGCCGGGCATCACGGCTCAATCTTCCACTCCGAACAATGGTGATGATGACCGACCAAGTCCTGAAGAGCTTACAAATACAAGTTTCTTCATGCGTAAGGACAGCTTCAGATCCTTGACCGCTCACCATTATCGCCCTGGAGGGGAGACAGCATCGTCAATGAGTTTTGAGACTCCACTAAGATATGTACGCAATGGAAAGCACAGCTGCTGCAATTGCGTGTTCGGCCATGATTACCTTGAAGTCTAGATAAGCCAGAAGCTGCTTGGGATAAATGCTACTCCAATTTATCGCTACTGTGCGATATAATGCGGCCAACACCCCGAATACCTGCACCTATCATTGTGGTCTAGTACGTATATCGGAAGTTCTCCTAGATAGAATCAGCTACTGATCATTTCGGGCAGTCAAGCTTACTTACTGTACCCTCTAGGACCTCTCTGTTCTTGGCTTGCCGCCGATTTGCGCCGTAGAAGTAGACCGAGAATAGCAGAACGAACATAATCATAAGGATATGTGATCTACAAAGGACAATTAAAGCTCTTGTATCCGACAAGTATCCTAGACGTCCTCACGTACCCTATGGAGACCCAAATTGCCGTCATGTAACGAGGAGCCTCACCTTGCCTGACGATAAAGCTTCCTGCAACACCTCCAAGACCGTTGCAAGCTGACACGGCAGCTGCTGTCACTGCACGCTTCCACTGACTATACTGAGTTTAGTCCTAAAGCTCACAGCGCCCTTGGCGAGAATGACCTACCCGACAATGTTATTGGCTTGGTAGGCATTTAGGGCGGCCCAATTCGAGACATAGGCTCCTGTTGCTAGATAAACGCCTATATAACGGACCGTGACTTGGCCAGTGAAACCAAGCATCCCAAAGCCTGCGATCAGACAGAGAGCGTTGAAAATAATGATCGGTCCGCGTAGTCGATACTCTGCGCGGGAATTAGAGCCTGCCCACGCAATATTGGCTTAGGGCAGACCGCTCAGAGAACTTACTATCACCAACGCGAGAGGAGAGCAGAACAGGAATCACCGCGTAATAGTATGGCTGCTCTTGGTCAGTGGTACATTCCAGTCTTATCTGGCAATTTTGCGGCCACACCGGAGCAGAGAGCAGTATAGCCTGGTTCGAGCTGAAGCCCATGCCTCCTTGCAGTCTGCAAATCGTTATAAGTAATTGATTTCTGGTAGACAAGATAACTCACATAATGGGTAGAAAGTAGGAGAGGGACGTCGAAACAAGGTTCTGTCGAAGAATTTAGTACTCTTGAATTACTAACCGGCAGACTCAAAATCTCACCAACAGAAAGAACATGCAACAGAACCCGTATATCTTGGGATCCGCGAAGTGATACAAAACCCTAGTCCAAGTGAAGGGTTCAGGTTTAACGTCTCCTCGGTCCTGCTGGATGCGCGAGACAGCAAGCTCGCTTTCAGCTTTAGTCAGGAAGAAGAAGCTATGGTAAGCTTGCTCAGGAAAATCGACCATCCACCAATAGGTGAGGATACCAACAACGCAAGCGAGCTATTGCAGTTTAGTAGGGTTGCAGTGCCAATGGACACGAGATAGGTAGCTGACCAGCCCTTGGACTAGAAACATCCATCGCCATCCTTCGAGACCACTTCGGCCATTTAGGTGGTTCAGCTGTCCTCATCTCAGCAGATTACGAGTTGAGGCTTGAGTAGAATGACAGACACCATAGTTCAGGATAGAGCCGGAAGCCAGGATCACGACCTCACCACTTTGGAGGAAAGCATACCGTAATTGTTGCTCTTCTGTGTATTGACGTTAGTTCAACGGCGACACACTGAATGGGTTTGATCTCCATACCTCTGGTGTACCAAGTACTGATTAGATAGGTAAGGCCTGGATAAATACCGGACTGGCCAGTTCCGAATAAGCTCTAGATGTCCGTAGAATGACCAGCATAAGGGTTTCTTGCCATAGAGATTCCTAACAGTACACGGAGAGCAATCATTTCTCTCCATGTTTGAATGAAAGCGGTGCACTGAAGTTGGACATGAGCACATTTCCTTCAGTTGTTATATCCAAAGGGACAGGTACCAGGGTGATCAGACCAAAGCAGAAGGTGATGACAGCGAACCATATCCGAGGACCAAAGACACGGACAGCAACAGTCGAGGGTAGCTGGAAAACTACACTGGCGATAGTGAAGGTGAAGATAGATATAGACTAGTCATAGGTAAAGATGTCAGCGGCCACAATTGTGAAAAGAGACCTTGTTTCCAAACAGTACGGATGCCACCGAGGAGTATCCATATGAAGCACTTCACATCATCTAGATTTTGTGCGGCCGCTATCCAGTAGAGCTATTCGTCACGACCAGCTTTGTTTGGGGCCCTCACATATCGATTTCCTTCAAGAGAAAGATCACTCAACATGCTGAGATCCTTTAGTAACATCGACTAGGTCTCAAAGTATGTACTAACCTAGTGACAGAAGCACTAGAAATGATTCCACTATCAAGCAGATTGAGACTGCACAGAATACCTGCCATAGTGCACAATCGCAAGTCCACTTTACGTCGAAGCCTGCTCTCAAGGTGCTGTTGCACTTCCTTTCCAGCTTCATCTTCGGTGATGGTTTGTTCCGCCCTTGGTTTCGAACTGGGTCTTGGATCGCCCTCTAGGAGAGCTGTCCCAGTCGCCATCGACGGCGAAAGTGACGGCGAAAGTGACGGCGACGGCATCTTACTCACGGATGTTGAGACTTTGAGCCCTTCAACTTCAACGCTGCGCTTCTCCCCACCTAAATAATGCGCCCCTCGGACCACGATCTCATCTCAACATCGAGTGGGTCATCATGCGGGTGGCGCCGCTTTTCGGTTCCCCAGCGAAGGGATTTGGCGGGATCTAGTAAGCGAAGTCGCTCGGTCGTAACCATGCGGATGCCGATCGGTCTGTCTAAGATTAGAACCCTTGCTGGAGGTTGGCGGACGTTGCGTGCGATCTTAGCCTGGCCAGCCATTCAGATACCTTCTCGATGTCGTAGCCTCCAGAATCTCGAACAATTTGGATATCATGCCGCTAAAGTGCGGCCAAAATAATGATCACGGCTCGCTTGTCAAGGTCCGGCCAAATGGAGCCTAAGGATGCCGTGAAAAAAGCCCGAGAAGCCACGCTGGGATTCAATAAAGAGAACCCACGATACTTTCTTCTCTCCACAGGCTTACTTAACCTTGTGGACGTGGTCAGAATAGTCTCTGTTTTGAATAGTCAGATCATACTTTGGACTTGGTCTTTGACTTGGATTTACGAGGGGCATACGATCTTGTTGACATCTGATGGTTGTTTGATCCGCATACCATTGTCTGGTTCGTCAGTTGGCATCGGACCGAATAAGCATATCGAAACTCATCTTCAGCTCTTCGAAGACTTCTCGCCCGGTTCCGTCAGGCAGCATGTTTCAGTACATTCCACCTCCAAATCCTCGAACACTTCTTCCACCCCTTCTAGCCTGCCTACCAACAGCATTTGCCTCACCACGACCGCCACCAGCACTTCTACCTCTCCTATCTCCTATCCTCCGGCAAAGAGTACAACTCCTTTCCTCCAGCACCTCCTCGGCCGACTCATGGCTACCTCTGCTATGCTGGCATACAACCAACTCTCAGAAACTCGCGAGCATAGTTGAGAGCGATGCGTTTGAGCTTCATCCGGTGTCGGGAGAAATAGAATTCAAGGATGTGGAACAAGTCAATTATAGGCGACTTGACCTGGAGACATTGCACGCAGAAGTGGTTATGACCGATCTTTCTTTAGTAATAACGTACCTGTGGTGCGTTGACGATGAGGAGGGAGGTGGGACGGGTTGGCGCGTCGCGGAGCTGGGTCCAATTGACCTAGCGAAGAATGATGAGAAAGTGTGGTGGAGCAGTATCGGGAAGGCTGATGACATGGCAACGGAAAATGCGATAGCAGTAGCTCTGAGAGAAGCGGAAAGGAGTGAACATGACATGGTGGACGCAGTAGAGGAAGACGATGATGACTATTGGGCACAGTACGACAGCACTCCGGGCCGAACACCGGCAAAGATGAGATCTCCAAACCCAAGGGATACTGCTGTTGTCAATGGTCGTCCGCGGACAACTTCTGAAGCCGAATATTTTGCGCAATACGCGGAAGTACAGCCGGCTCTGGACAGTGATGACCCTTCTAAGCAGTACGAAGAGTTCGGAAAGTCATCGTTGAACGGCGATGTGATCACGATTGCAACCAGTAAGCAAATCTCAATCGATAACGCAACGATACCTGCGCCATCCGAGTCACCACCGCAGTTGGGTGATTTTGAATCGCACATCAGCCACCCACGCCCATCGTCATCATCTGATGGCTCTGTTGCAGTGGCACGGCTCGAGCATACAGCTGCCTCCCTAGCTCAATCAGAGATGGCTGCGAGGCAACATATCAGCAGTACTATGAAGAACCTCTTTCGACTTGCTCGGAATACTGGGATAGGAAGATTAGAATTTGAGAGATTGGTTCGGACCGAGCTGGAGACGCTTAGCATGATCGATGGAGATGACTGACCGTTTCAGAGTACCTCTTGGAATTATGCAATTGTCGGGCGAAGCATTTCAAGACATATGTGGATAAAGATCCATAGATGATCTTAATGTTCCAACGTCAGGGGAACAGTAGAAATTACTCTGTACTACGTCCATTTGCTGTGGTCATGTCGTGCTACAGTTTAGTGTTGTAATGTTGGCCTTACGACGGCACCGACCTGCGCCATGAACCATGGACATTTTGATTTGTTAAAGCCGATGATAATACATAGTGCGAATAGAGTAATTGCTTGAGGGAGGAAATTTACAGAAATTGTCCCGCTCCATAGCAGGTTCCCACAGCTGCTTCCAGTAAAGCTTCGGCTGTCAAAAGCTTGGAACTGAAGCTGGAAGTCTAGGCGAAAAGCCATGATTCAAGGGGTGGAATTTTCAGAATAACCTCAGCTGGCAATCTTCCGCGTATTTCATGTTCACTCCTTTGCAAACTATTAATGATCTACTAACGCCTATCGTGAGTGATGTCCATCTGAAATTTTCCTCGACATTATGCTGATGTTGAGCACCAGAGTGGTCTACCCCCTTACGCGTTTCGTTTCTCACAGATCTAGCAAGAATGTCTTCACCACCACCTTCGATAAGGCAAAGAGGCGGGCAGAATCTGAAGAAGACTCATGCGACGTCAGCGCAAACGCAAGATGATGGTTTAAGTGGTCTCGTGAAAAGGGCAAAGCGGAGCACCGGCGTAGGTTCCGAGTGGGACTACAAAGTTGCGCTGCTGGTCATCACTGTACTTGCGTTTGTAACCAGGTTCTGGGGTATAGGTCATCCAGACCAAGTGGTATTTGACGAGGTGCATTTTGGCAAGGTGAGCGTCACTGGACGAAAGAAAACGCAAAAGAGCGATCAATTTGACAGCAGCCTTACAAGAAAGCTTGTACGCTGACATTGGCCCACTCTGCAGTTTGCCTCATACTATCTTCAGAGAACGTACTTCTTCGACGTTCACCCCCCTTTTGGCAAGCTGCTCTTCGCTTTTATGGGCTGGCTTGTCGGATACGATGGCCACTTTCTCTTCGACAATATTGGGGACTCTTATATTGAGAACAAGGTTCCGTACGTGGCGTTCCGTGCAATGCCTGCTCTGTTGGGCGCTCTTACGGTACCGACTGTGTTCTTGATCATGTGGGAATCTGGGTACTCCCTGCCGGCCGCCGTAGTAGCCGCAGGGTTGGTTCTATTTGATAACGCACACATCGGACAGACGAGGCTTATCTTACTCGATGCGACTTTGGTGTTTGCCATGTCATTGAGTGTTTTGTGCTATGTTCGATTCTACAAGCTTCGACATGACCCATTTGGCCGGAAATGGTGGAAGTGGCTACTTTTGACTGGCGTGTCCTTGAGCTGTGTTATCTCCACTAAGTATGTCGGCGTCTTCACCTTCTTCACAATCGGATCCGCGGTTGCCATTGACCTTTGGGGCCTTCTGGACATCAACCGCCGGCAAGGAGCTCTCACACTTCCAGAATTTGGGAAGCATTTCGTGGCACGGGTGTTTGGTTTGATTATTGTGCCATTCTTTTTCTACCTCTTCTGGTTTCAAGTCCACTTCGCCATCCTCACGAGATCTGGACCCGGCGATGACTTCATGTCGCCAGACTTCCAGGAGACCCTGAGTGATAATGTCATGACCATGCAATCTGTGGGCATTGACTATTACGATACTATCACCATCAGACACAAGGAAACCAAGACATACTTGCACAGCCATCCAGACAAATATCCACTACGTTACGATGACGGACGAGTTTCTAGTCAAGGCCAACAGGTCACCGGATATCCATACAACGACACTAACAATCATTGGCAGATCCTCCCTGCGAGTCCATACCCGGGTGACGGTCTAGTTGGACATCACGTCAAGAATGGAGACCCCATTAAGCTGCGTCACTTGATCACGAACACTGTTCTCCTTACACACGATGTAGCTTCTCCCTATCACCCTACCAATCAGGAGTTTACCACTGTGTCGCTCGACGACGCGAATGGAGAACGATTCAATGACACCCTGTTCGAATTGAAGATCGAGGGTGGGAAAGAAAAGCAAGATTTTAAGAGCATGTCCGGGCAATTCAAGCTTGTCCATGTGCCTACTAAGGTGGCTATGTGGACACATACAACACCTCTTCCGGACTGGGCTTACAAGCAAGCCGAAATCAACGGGAACAAGAACCTCCAGCAGTCCAGCAATGTATGGTATGTTGACCAGATACCGTCATTACCGGCAGATAGTGAACGCTTGATTATGGAGCCCAGGAAGATCAAGCACGTGCCATTCCTGAAGAAGTATTTCGAGTTGCAACGAGCTATGTTCTTCCACAACAATGCCTTAACAAGCAGTCATCCCTACGCCAGTCAGCCAATCCAGTGGCCGTTCTTGCTGAGGGGTGTAAGCTTCTGGACACAGAATGAGACGCGGCAGCAAATCTACTTTCTAGGTAATCCTATCGGTTGGTGGCTGGCCAGCAGCATCCTTGCAGTTTTCGCGGGTATCATTGGTGCAGATCAACTGTCGCAACGTCGTGGTGTGGATGCTTTGGATGAACGTAAGCTATCACTGGTACATCCTTTACATCGTTTCACGTGATTCTAACCCGACTCCGAGGCCCAGGCACCCGATCTCGTTTATACAACTCAACTGGTTTCTTCTTCCTCTGCTGGGCGGCTCATTACCTTCCTTTCTTCCTGATGGGCCGGCAACTCTTTCTGCATCATTACCTTCCGGCCCACCTTGCCTCCGCCCTCGTCACTGGCGCCATCGTCGAGTTTGTCTTTAACCTCGATCCAATTGGTCTCGATGAGCCGAGCTACGCCCCAGTCGCTGATGGCAAAGGCGGCAAGAGGAAAGGTGTGGTGGTCGCCGGTAAACGGAGTGTGTTGGCAAATGAAAGATTGGGCACGCAGAGTCTGTTGGCGACATGGGCTGCCGCTGGTGTGGTAATGGCAGTGGTGATTGGAGGCTGGTATTTCTTCCTGCCGTTGACGTATGGGAAGCCCGGATTGGATGTTGCCCAAGTTAACGCGAGGAAATGGCTGGGCTATGACCTGCATTTTGCGAAATAGGGCGTTATGTCACATTTCAATGGCCGTAGCCTGCCTGTCAGTTTGCCCTTGCGGAATTGGCCATATGTATAAAAATAGCGAGCTCTAACGAACCCCGTGTGAGGAACCCGTTCTTGCGAATAACCTCCCGATTGCCCTTGAAAGTCTTCTCTTAGTTCCGTCGCTGGGGTATACCATCTTAACGTTCTCGCCGGTGGCTGACAGTACAGTCTCTTTGCGTGTTTTTCTTCAAAATGTTCGGTATTGCATCAATCAGACATTCTCAATCAGTACGGATAATCGCTGCAGGACATTGAGACTTGACCGCGATACAGAAATGTACAGTATACATGGTATGTACAGCTGGAGAGACATCTATCGCTTTCAGGAACCATAAAGGGGATCTGCAAGGCGATCCACAGCTCCAGACTGGAGAGTACGAGCTCGCCATTGTATTATCTGTAGCTTAAAGACATTTCAGGATTATCAATAGTTCCCTGACTAGCATGTGCCATGCTTTTCGTATGCAACGTAGTCTTATTTCGCCTCATCCGCCATCTTCATCGTCAGATATGCTTCCAGATCAAAATTCGAGTCGTCAGGATCCGTTATAACTAAGCACAAGACCGCTGTCAGCTAACTGATTAACTGTCCCAAGCCGCAAATATTGCGTCCTTGAGAGGGTGGATGGCATGCGGCGTACCGTTCCCACCGGCTGTCTTTGACTGTGATGGCATTGTCTTCTTCGTGTACTCCGCCTTCGCCTTCTGTATCAGAGATTCCTTATGCTCGTATTCCCGATTGATCTCATTGACTTTCAGTTGTGCGCCTAGTGAGCTTTGGTGGTAGAAGCCGTAGAAGACACCGAATACGAGGGCCGAGTAGCGAAGGACCTGGGGAGAAAGACAGATATTTAGCTGCTGGAATTGATATGCCGAGATGATTCAAAGCTGCGCGGAGGTGCTTCGAGATTACAGCAACACGCGATGGGTGGGGGCAGCTCACGTTGACGCCAGATGTGGCCATGTTCCTGGTATGCACCGATGTCGGGTCCACGAGGATCAATGTGCGCCCAATGGGTGTCTAGGTTTACTAATCAGAGGCGCGGAGGCCTGTGAGTGTCACGGAACGTGTGTAAGGGAGTAGTCTGAACGGTGAAGTCGTTTTTTGAGAGCTCCCTGCTGCCCTGATCTGAAGAGGATAAGATTTCGGGGTTTCTGCCGAGGGAGTTGTTGCTGACTCAGCATCAACAATCGGGAACTCTAGGTTGAGACTGATAAATCACTGTAGTCCACATTGCTTGTCGACACGGTGCGATTCCAAAGGCAGAGAAACTTCGTTGGTTTGAAAGATGTTACTGCGCGTCAAAATAGGGTCTGAAACCTGTCAAGCGCTTTGAGCAACGCGCTCGTACTTACTCCAGCAACGCCAACTATCTAGGTCAATAAACTACCTAGGGGTTGGACAATTTGAGGAACTGTTTGGTTACAGAATAGTTCCAACATGCAACAGCGACGAGATGAAATTCTTGCCAAGAAGGCGAAGCTCGCGGAGCTCAAACGGCAACGAGAGCTTCGGCAGAAAGAGTTTACGCAGAGCAGGCAGAGCATCGGGGAGCAGGTAGTGGTATGCACGCTTTTAGACCCTCTTGGGAGCATTTGCTGATGCTCAACTGTAGCTAGCAGCACCAACACCCGCACGTGCCGGTAATCGCAGAGAACTTGACGACTTGATCACAACCTTAGTAGGAGATAGGCCGGGCTCGGCAGGGCTCAGAGACGCAGGAGCTGCATCGCCAGCAGCGAGAGGTAGTCGACCAAACTCTGTATTGAGCGCTGGCCAGCTCAGCTTCGAGATTGCTGAGACCGCAAGCCCTCCTGCCGAAGCAAGTCCTGCTCCTCAAGCGCCAACAACATCAACATCCACTCAGACGCTCTCTACTGCTCCTCTCCACACGCTCTATGAGTACGCGCCTTCACCCACCCCAGAAGTGCTCTCGTATAGTAAAGGTATCCAAACGACAGAGCCCTGGTCACAACAGCGGCAACGGTCACCCGACAGGTTCTCTGATTCCGAAGATGGCGGCTCACCTTCAAAGTCACGAACGCCACGAAATAGCAAAAGACTAAGTCGAAGGGAAAGAGAGAGAGATGAAGAGTTACGCCGTAATTTGCGTAAAGAGATAGAGGAGGAGTTGAAGGTTTTGGGAGAGCCTAAAACAGATGATCGTTTGTCACAAGCTGCACAACAGAAGTTCCCTGGGCGGTCATTGACGAACGAGGAACTCAACGCTGTTACTTCGTCAAATGACTTTTTGGACTTTGTGGAGAGGTCGAGCAAGGTCATAGAACGTGCATTGGATCAGGAGTATGATGTCTTGGCAGACTATGCATTAGGTGGTCTCAATGGCGTAGACGATGACGATGAAGAGTATGGAGGCGTAAGGGGTCGGAAGGGAAGACAGATTCGAGAAGTGGCACAATTCTGGGACGAGAGATGGAGCAAAAAACGAATGATCAGCGATATCGGCTTCTCGCCCAAAGTAAGAAACTATCGTTACTGAGAATATCTTCACTACTGACCCTCTCGTAGTTTCCAGAGCTGGTACTAGCATCATATACGAAAAACCCCACGGCACCACACGACCCAGATGGCCTAGTCCAGATCTGGAATTTGCATCTCCACGATCGCCCAGAATACGTCTTCCACGCACAGTCCGACATCCTCACGGCCAAATTCTCCCCATTCCATCCCAATCTCATCATTGGTGGCGCATACAGCGGACAAGTTTTGCTCTGGGACACACGTGCCAAATCCGCCCCAGTCCAGAGAACACCCCTCACCGGATCCGGTCACACCCATCCAGTCTACTCCATCGACGTAGTCGGCACACAGAACGCAAACAACATCATCTCCTGCTCCACCGACGGCGTCGTCTGCGGCTGGGCAGTCGACATGCTCTCCCAACCCCAAGAATTCCTCGAACTAACCACGCCCCCACCCGCGAAAACAGAAGACCTCTCCCCAACATGCATGGCCTTCCCCCACGCAGACCCAACCTACTTCCTCGTCGGCACCGAAGAAGGCTCCATCTACCCCTGCCACCGCTACGACCGCGCGGGCGCCAAAGCCGGCGCCGACACCCGCCTCAGCTACCGCGGCCACGCCGCCCCCGTCATGAGCCTCGCTTTCCACCCCGCCCGCGGCCCCGTTGATCTCGGTGATCTCGTGCTGAGCGCAAGTCTGGACTGGAGCGTTAAGCTTTGGAAGGTACGCGCGCCGGCGGCTACGTCGGCGACGGCTGCAGCGGGCTCGGCGCATGTGGCTACGCCTTTGCTGGAATTTGCAAGGGAGGATGTGGTGTATGACGCGGCGTGGTCGCCTGTGAGGCCGGGGGTGTTTGCGCTCGTAGATGGGGCGGGGAGTTTGGAGGTTTGGGATATCAGTGTCGATACGGAAGTTCCTGTCGCGAGGGCGCAGCCCAGTAGTCGCAAGGGGGCGAGTATGTTGATGAAGAGTCTGAATAAGGTTGCGTGGGAAGAGCACGATGGGAAGAGGGTTGCTGTGGGTGGGCTGGATGGGGTTGTGAGTGTTTTCGAGGTCGGTGGGGAGTTGGGAGGGCAAGAGGGTGTGAGGAATGAAGAGTGGGCCGGAGTGAAGAAGTTGGTCGGTAGACTTGACGTTGGTGCAGGTGTGGTAATCAACGGCAGCGGGCGTTGAATCTTATTTACACTACAAGAGGTTCCTTAAACATAGTGGAGTTTTGGCGTCTCGACCACTCTCACCATTGGAGAAGATACTTTCTCATTAATATTATACCCAGAGTCTCCGGATGGATATGTAACAATCCCCTGCGAAATCGCCGGGCACTTCAAGCCAAGACCCTAAATTACAAAGCTCCAATGCCACCCAAAACGACCAACAACAACCCAGTAAATGAAACAGGATATCGAGGCGGCTGTTTCATACCTGCTGCCGCTGCCTTTGACGTTGCAGCCGCCGAAGCCGTGCCAGACACGCTACTACGTCCCGCAACGCTTTCCGTCGGTGCAGCAGTAGCCGAAGGGGAGAAGCTGGTCGCCGAACTAGCGCTCGACGTCGGTGGCGGGGTTGGGATGTTCGCGGTGTTGGAATACTGTGTAGCGTTCGCTGGGGTTGTGATGTTCGTTGTTGTGTTTAGAAAACCCATGACCTGTGTTTCATCAGTAACGTTAATATAGTTAAGGCCAGAGTCCTAGAGAGCAGAACGTACACGATCCAAAGCATGAACAGCGCCATTATTAGCGATAGCATTCACCCTCACCAATTTCGCATCATTCAAACAAACCGACCCGTTCCGCACAGTGACCAAGATCGGATATCCATTCTGACTATGCAGCAGATCGCCATGACGGAAATCAGTCGAATAGTACGAACCCTTGAACGCATGGCGCGTGAGCGTAGCGAGGAGGGAGCCGGGACCGTCGGTTAGGTTGCCGGTGCTTTTGTCGAGGTTGCCCATGGCGGCGAAGGCTTGGTCGGAGGGGCAGACGCAGGTGAGGCCTTTGGCGGCGTTGGTGCCTGTGGTGACGTTTGTGCGGTTGAGGCCGCGGACGAAGGAGGTGAGGTTTGGGCTGTCATTGTGTCGGTTGCGTTGAAGGGGAGGGTGAGGAAGCTGTAAGGTTGGTTAGAAACGGTTTCTGCGAGTAGGGCAGAGCAAGGCGAGGGATTGGGACATGCTGTGACGGTTCATCACCGTCTCGTTGCGGGAAGCTTGAACTGTGCTGATGTAGATTATTGAGGGTGAAGAATTCCAGTAGCGTATGTTGATGTGCAGTCGTCACCACCGCAGTCTTTGCGCAAACCACATGACGCACCGCTCGAACGGCTAAAGTCCTCAGATATATTGAATGAATGACGTACTCATCGACGATTTGAAACATTCCACCGTCAAACTTTCCATCCACAAGGTCCACATCTACCTTCGCCCCCAATCCTGATTCCACAAACCCACCCGCGCCATTCGCACCTCCAGCCTGCCGAGCGACCATACCATTTGTCGACGTGGACCCGATGTATACAACCTGAGGCTGTTGCGCGCCATCTGAACCAAGCTCCCTGTTATCGTACCGTTGATCATTCAGCGCTGTATTGGAGATTAGGCCTTGCGGCTTTTGAAGATCCGATGATGACAGGGCTCCTTGCAGAGAATGATATTGTACCAAGTTGGTCAAGTCGGAAGACGAAAGACTGGTTACGGGGTGGCCGTTGGCCCGTTCATAGTTCGTAAAAGCATCGTTGCGGAATGGTCTGCATTGTGATGTTTGTGCCATTGTGACCAGTTGTTGTGGCATTACTGAGAACCCCCGCAGCTATGGTGGAGTTCGCGAGAAGCAATTGATGAAAGGAAGATAGTTGTGAGTATGCTCCTGTTGCTTCGAGAAAAGACTGGGCAGTAACATACAGCGCCTGATTAAGCACGGCCAACAGCACGATAAGCTTCATTGTCACACAGTCACGGTGCAAGACCGGGAGTCGTAGAGGCAGCGGGGAGCGGGCTGCAGTATTGTATACGTACAGGGCAATCGAGAAGAGCTTCATTATGGGTAACGCTGCCGCAAAGCCATCTGCATGACCAGGGCTTTTCCAGCACAGAAATGCGTGGGAAGTAGCGAGCACTGTCTTGTTCCAGTGCAGATTCCGAGGCCAATCAGCCGTAGAGCCCTCCCGATGCGGCTCTCAGACCGTCGTCAGTAGCCAGAACGCAACGCCGGTTGGGAGGGGCAGAGCTGAATTGCTGTAGCTTCACACCCGGCTAAAGGTTGGGGCTCTCGTGCGAGGCTGATCATGGATGTCCACACTGTTCGAGTGGAGTTGTGTTGGCATGGGTGGCACAGAAGCTTCCAAGTTGAATCAGAAACAAGTCCTGGGATGCGAAGCGAAAGCAATGATCGCCTGCATGTCAGCATCGGTTCCATTAATGTTGAGCAGTGCAAGAGTACGTGTATTTATAAGCCATACATTTTGGGCCTGCGTGAACAATCTGCCTACTCGTACCACCACGGCGTCAGCAAACAGTGCAATGTATTAGTAAATGCAGCCTTCGTACAAGTACGATTTGGATTCCCTGAGAATGTCATCGGGCGGCAAGTTGGGTCAATCACTGGAAGACGTCAATCACTGGAAGGCGTACCGGATGCGGCGTCCTGTGGCTAAAGCTTTCTATGACTGGTCTGCCAATCTGCCATGCGATAGGCACATTAGCGGCGTGCCGACATGCTTAAGACGACACCCAGAGACTTTACCCTATATATGCGGAGAGCATAAAGATGTGTACGACTCAGGCAACCCACACCTTTGAGTCTGATGATATCTTTCTTAGTCTTGTGTAGCGACAAGATAGAGCAAACATGTCTCTGCCTCGGCGAACATCTGTCAGATTCCATGTGCCAGCGAGGCCCTTGATGATCTGACCGGATCAATTCCGAGACTCAATTCCATACCTTCGAACCACAGTCCACTGACAGGACCACGGCGAGTTCTCGGTATCACTAGCCAATAGCTGATGTGATCCTCCACATCCCGGTAAGAAGGTCGATCCTCGCTGAGTCTGGAAGGGAATCCACCGCGCGAATAACAACTGGCATATCGACCAAGCTTGACATTCGACCTTGTCTTCGATTCTGTCAGACATGTACCGACCGCAAAGTATAGCGATATCAGTCTTGGCCATATATGTGCAGCTTTTAGGAACTGTGACCGCATCGTCGCGCCTTTTTCCAACACCCACTGTCGCCGGCTTGGACGATAGTGATGTCGGCTTCGAGGTTCTCCCAACCTCGAACCCATCGAGTCCTTCAGAGCTTTTCAAAAGATTGAATGGAGATCCGGCGATATGCGGATATGTAGAAGGGAACCCAAGTAAGCAGACGCTCTAAGACCAAGACAGTCGGTCGAAGACCTAACAACCATCAGATAATACGGTCTCCTGCAATTCGGGCTACACCTGCGCCGCGACGAACACTTATGTTGGCTGCTGCTCGACTGGCTTGCTCGGATGCCAAGCACTATTTACAACGTGCTACGACGCACTTGGGGTAACCTGTGATGCTGCATGCTCTACCAACAGCGCTGCGCTGATATGGTCAGTTCCACTCGTCCATGATAAGAATTTCAAGGATGTACAGCACTCGGAAAGATCAGAGACTAGAATAAAGGATAAGGTTCAATGGTGCTTCTGATCAATTCGTCACTGACCTGATGAGTAATAGCGAAGGGCATACCCCTTACTGTGCTGTTTATGAATATGCATCACGATCAATAGGTTATGGATGCGCGGCGATGACCGGGTATACTCATTCCGTACTCATCACAACGACCTCGGGGGTCGACCATGATCCTTTCGGTAGCAGCACTACGCCTTCTTCGGCATCAATCCCAACTATTTCAAGCTCTGCCACCGCTAGCGTTTCCACCTATACCAGCTCTGCTTCAGCTACTGCAACTGCATCCCCGGTTCCCAATTCACTTGGTGGAGGTGCCATCGCGGGAATCGCAATTGGAGGCACCGCAGCTGTAATTATGTTGCTTGCAGCAATCTGGTTCATCTTTCGAAGACGCCAGGCAAAGAAAATGCCGCGACAATCGACTTCAACCTACCACTCGGCTGCTCCCCCATATTCTGGCCAAGAGCATATGGCATATTACCCAAAGCCTGATCAAGGCTACTATTCGCCACCGATCTCGCCGCCACTATTTCATTCAGAGCCACAATTCCAACATGAATATGTTTCGACTCCACCATCCGAGTCTGGACACCCCTTCTCCCCAGAGAGCCTCGGCCAGAATTCGAATTCGACTCCAGACATTCCGTTCGCAAGACTCATCGGGCTCACTCCGGCCGAGAACCTTGCCCGCACCGGGTCGGTGCCCGCAGAACTCTCCTCGCACGACCACGCACATTCTCCGACTTGATTGCTTTTTTAGGCGGCTGCGGGATGTGGTGGTGTCTTTTCAAATCTTTGGACATACTATGGTACTCTCTCTCAAAGATATGACTGTTGCAGGTGGGAATACTTGGTCCTTGATATAATTCTTGACCTAGGTAATCAAACGAGTGTCCCACTTTGTATGGACTTTGGTATGTATCAGAGAAAAATCTGAACAGGATCCAGCACACATTGAAGACCTAGAAGTTCTGTAGTACCCACCTTGATAAATTCACTGCTATAGAGTCAGACTTCGTGACTTCTAGAGTCAGCCCATGCACGGAGATTGGTTCGTAGCTCACATACATTTCCTTCAATTGCCCTCAGAAATCGTCCACGACGCATTGCTAGCCAGAGAACGAAGTAAACTTGACCTTGATTATCGATTCGACGGCGCCGAAGGCCGTCTTATTCCCCAAGGAAGCCTACCAACCCAATCAAGGAGGCCATGCTCTGAACTCCACGAGTATTTCCGCCATTGACTATGCTACGCTGACTTCCACTTTCCCCAACTCGTACCGGTTGCAGTAATCTTTGTTCGGCATCCCTTGCCCATCCTCTCTGCAATAGTTTCTCCGTCACGACTTTCTCATTTGGAATATCGCCGTTGGTTGTGCCATGTCCGGCGCCAGTCGATAAGCCGAGATACGTGCTGGCGGTGCTAGGAGTGATTGATGTATAGGCTTTACCCAAGAGAGCGAAGGTTTTGTTCTGAAAGTGCTCTGCAAGATCTATGGATCAGTCTATCGCTTCACAGGCGCGGCGGTGGATTCATCTCTGAGGTGGGAGACCGACCAAGGTACCTGCTAGCAAGAGGTTTAAGGAGGTCCGGCCACTGGGATTGCTGAAGGGCCTGGTAGATTGACGGATACTGTCGGGACCATACGGCACGTAAAAGCCTCTTGGTGTTGACAAGAACCTGGTCTGTATCCGACAGTGTAGGTGGAAATCTCTGAATTAAGAAACGTGCTTCGTTTCTGTATGCGGTGTTTGTTAGGAGCTGTCCGGTGGCGGTGCAGACCTTGTGAACGTACATATCGTCGACAAGCAGAAGAGCTAGAAGGTAGCTGGTGTAGAAGCTGCTTATTAAGCCCACGTCTCCGCTGGTGTTTCTGTCTGTGAAGAGCATCGCAATCTGGGCTTCGTGGTTTGCCAGTGTATCCACCAGTATCGAAGCCGGGAGAGCTGTCGGTGAAGCGGCGGCTAAAGTGGAAAGCTGCTCTATGGAGAGCAGCTGGTTTGCCATGGTCATTATAGAAGAACGCGACCCAAATCATGAACTGTACAATAGTACTCCCTGCTCTGTGGGTAGGTTCGAGGTTGTATAGCTTGCTAATGTGAACCACACAAGGTACGACCGTTTGGCTGCGTTGCGCGGCGCTAACGGAGAGCCTCATTCGCCAAACATTGTAGAGGACAGCTTCAAACTCCTATGATCTACGACAGCAACCTTCAACCCTACCACAGTTCCCTTCTCATCACTAACGGCTTGCAATGGCCGTAGCTTCTGTGGATCCCTTCCTGAGAGGCAATACTGGCCGGAATACAAGGGGACTTCTCCGGCTCATTATTCTGTGCACGATTGCTGCAGCGGCAGTTTCCAGTCGTTTATTCAGTGTAATAAGTACGTCCTGCCAGGCGACGATACCACGCAAAGAGCAATGCGGTGTAATTATCTATTTGGTCATCAGCTGACTTTTGTTAATGCAGGATTTGAGAGTATCATTCATGAATGTCCGTATATCCCAATACTGACATCAACATAATCATTCAAAATCTACCTCGTTACCGTACAAGCACACCAGCATTCCTAATTGACCACTATTCCAGTCGATCCATGGTTCAATTTCCGAGCAACGAAATACTTGGTCCAGCACGGCTTCTACAGCTTTTGGGACTGGTTCGATGATCGTAAGCTTCCCTTAAGCCTGACAAACTGCTGTATACGTTGGAAGAACGCTGGATAGGGCAGGTCGGAGACGATGAGATGAACAAGGCCTGAATCCAGCTGATACTGTCTGTCTAGGAACATGGCATCCTCTCGGCCGTGTCACCGGAGGCACTCTTTATCCTGGACTCATGGTCACAAGCGGTGTTATTTACAAAACCCTCCGTCTCCTCGCTATGCCCGTTGACATCCGAAACATTTGCGTTCTACTTGCGCCAGCATTCTCTGGCCTCACTGCCCTGGCGGCGTATCTTCTCACATCTGAGATGTCGACTTCACCGTCCGCAGGTCTTCTCGCCGCTGCGTTCATTGGCATTACACCAGGTTACATTTCCCGATCCGTTGCTGGAAGCTATGACAACGAAGCCATCGCAATCTTCTTGCTTGTGTTTACCTTCTATCTTTGGATCAAATCCGTGAAGAACGGATCGGCTATGTGGGGTGCTTTGACCGCACTCTTCTACGGCTACATGGTTTCTGCGTGGGGCGGCTATGTCTTCATTACCAATCTATTACCACTACACGCATTTGTTCTTATCGCGATGGGGCGATACAGTCCGAGATTGTACGTCAGCTATAGCACATGGTTCGCTCTGGGAACGTTGGCCAGCATGCAGATTCCCTTTGTTGGGTTCTTGCCCATTCGGAGTAGCGAGCATATGTCTGCTCTAGGTACAGAGACCTCTTTTTGGCAGCTTCTAGTGCGGTACGCTGACAGTGCTTTAGGCGTATTTGGTCTCTTACAGATTGTTGCTTTCGTTGATTTCGTCCGTCAGCAATTGCCCGGCAGACAATTTCAGACCCTTCTACGGAGTCTGATACTAATGATATTTGCCGTGTCTGTCGGAGGTCTTGTGCTCTTGACCGCATCTGGAGTTATTGCACCCTGGAGTGGACGTTTCTATTCCCTCTGGGATACGGGCTATGCCAAGATTCACATCCCCATCATAGCCTCGGTCTCTGAGCATCAGCCGACAGCCTGGCCGGCCTTTTTCTTCGACCTCAACCTTCTGATATGGCTGTTCCCGGCTGGAGTCTACATGTGCTTCCGTAACTTGAAAGACGAGCAAGTCTTTATTGTCATTTACGCTGTCTTGGCGAGTTACTTTGCAGGCGTCATGGTCAGACTTATGTTGACCTTGACGCCAGTGGTGTGTGTTGCCGCAGCTTTGGCGCTGTCAAGCATACTCGATACGTACCTGGTCACAGAGTCCCCTTCAGCAGAGGCTCGCCTGAACGGCAGTGCATCGGGTGAGCATGCGAAAGCAACCGCAACAGCTCTACCGGAATCCCTCAGGTCTACACGCAGCCCGTTGGTGGGGATATACTCATACGTTTCGAAGATCTCCATGGTTGCTTCCTTCACTACTTATCTCCTCCTATTTGTCCTTCATTGCACCTGGGTGACGTCAAACGCCTACTCCTCGCCTTCGGTGGTGTTGGCAAGCAGGCTGCCGGACGGTAGTCAGCACATCATTGATGATTACCGAGAAGCCTACTATTGGCTTCGACAAAACACTGCCGACAACGCTAAGATCATGTCTTGGTGGGATTACGGATACCAGATTGGTGGGATGGCGGACAGACCCACGCTTGTGGATAATAACACGTGGAACAATACGCATATCGCTACCGTTGGTAAGGCAATGAGTTCGAGAGAGGAAGTGAGTTATCCCATTCTTAGACAGCACGACGTGGACTATGTGCTCGTTGTCTTCGGGGGGTTGCTCGGCTACTCCGGAGATGACATAAACAAGTTTTTGTGGATGGTGAGGATCGCGGAGGGTATTTGGCCCGATGAGGTCAAGGAAAGGGACTTCTTTACCGCGAGAGGAGAGTATAGAGTGGATGAGGAGGCAACACCCACTATGAAGAATAGCTTGATGTAAGCATTCCGTTCTGATCCTCACATATTTTTCGGAATTTTGGACCTAATCACGATCCAGGTACAAAATGTCGTACTATAATTACAACTCTCTCTTCCCGGCCGGTCAAGCCCAAGATCGAGTCCGCGGCTCAAAATTGCCTGCTGAAGGCCCTCAGCTCAACACGCTCGAGGAGGCCTTCACAAGCGAAAATTGGATCATCAGGATCTACAAGGTGAAAGACCTCGACAACGTGGGTAGAGACCATGCGAGTGCGGTGGCTTTCGACAAGGGTAACAAGAAGAAAAAGGCAGCAAACAGGAGAGGCGCGCGTGTGCTGAGGGTGGAGTAAATCTTCATCATATCGAATAATAGCAGAAGATGGCGTTTGTCTGTACAATAGGTCAACACGATCTGTAGTGTGCGCCAAAGGAATAGAATCCTTTCATTGATTCTGGAGCAGACGTTGTGCGTATCATATTATCTTCTAACTTTCTTTTCGTTCATTGCAGTCTAATGGACATAGATACATGTACGAAGACGATTTACAAAATTCTCCGCCACCCCACACTTTATGCTAGCTATTACAAGAGTCACAACAACGCCAAAAACTGAGATTCTTCTGCAGAGTTAGAAAGTTCAGAGGTTGTCTTAGACACCGATGCATCTGCTATATGTTTTCATCATTTATAGCAATTTGAGCCCTTCTCAGCCCTTTTGCTCCAAGTAGCAAGGAAGTCGTGGGGTGGCGGAGTATTTTGCAAATCGCCTTCGTACTCGTACATGTATTGTAGGGCAGAGCTAGTCGGGAATGACTCAGCAAAACTAACCACATCGGCCACGATCACGCTCACTTCAGCATCAGGTCATGCAAATATATCTCGTGCTTTCAAACTCCAAATTCAGAAATCAGATATTATTTGGCTATATTGCTGGCGACTAATCTGCTTCTCAGCCAGTCATAAACCCGCTCCAGTGTTTGGCTGCCGAACAACACAGCAGTTCATGCATGCAGAACCCTGCGCTAAAGATGTCATACAGCATCAGCAGCCGTAAAGGAGCTGTAGGCTTGCCACCTATTACCAGGTATTGATTAAGGTATCTGATCAGCTATTAAATGGTAACCATTCTTTTGTTATACATATTGATGCCCGATGACATGGTGATAAGTGCACGGTTCGGGCCGCACGCTGTCGCACACAGGCAGACAGACAAGACCCTCTGCAGTCATATGTTGTGGGATAAAACCCGATTCTTTTCATTCCCACGGAGCCATTCGCTGTCTCTCTGGTCCAATAAGTGGTCTTCCCGCTCTGTCCACAGACCTTGTTCGGACCTCCAGCCTACCACATCTGGGCATCTGCACATCGAATATACCATTGAGAAGCGAACAAGTACGGGTTCGACAGCTGTTCAGTTTAATTGATTTCCTGTGTGTTTGCTGGTGTCCGTCTGTCTCGGAGAACCAACACCATTTGCCTGGTGGACAGCTGGCTCGTCTTCGCAAGTTTGTAGGCTTTCCTAATTTCGATTCTGTGTCTGTGCGACGTCCTACACGATGCAGGTACATGAGTTCGCCTTGACTCGATCAGTAGGTGCTATCTCAACCTGTTGGGCCAGACGATTCCACGACACGGTTTGCGTACAGTACGGCTTTGGAAACAATAGCCCTAGCTTTATTGCAAACCTTCCATCACTACCGCTGGTTGTGTTCCATCTCAGACAAACCTATCAAGCAAACAAAGCTGCCGACTACGTCTTTCACCGTCTGGTGATTCTATATCTGGACTGGCCCCAAGCCTGACATCATGCCATTTTCATACCCTCCGTCAGCATCGTCGCGTGTACGCAGAGGGAAAGACAAGGACAAGGACATTCGCAGCAGCATCTCAAGCACCAGCAGTGGTAGCGGCAAGAGCCACAGAAGACCTTCAAGGTCTTCTGATCGATCAACACCTCGGAGTCCGCTTACTGTAGCGCCAAGCTTATACACCCAACAGAATATTACCCTTGATAAGCTACCACCCCTTCCAGAGTCAGAGGCCACATCCCCATCATCGGTAACATCTAGGTTCCATCCTCGAAGCCCGACGAACTCGAATTTTGCAGTCTCTGAAGAGCCCTCCGAAGGTACTATCGTCCGATCAATACCTCCCCCGCCGACTGTGGAGGAAAGCATTAGCGAAGCAGAGCTTACTCCTTTCCGAGCGGAGGAGGACGCAGCAAATCTAACTGTCAGTTTCCCTAAACCTGAAGGTTCAAACCTTACCGGATCACCTATTCGTCACAAAGCAGAGCCGGCGGACACTCAATTATCAGCACCTCGATCACCTTCTTTGCCTGCGTCTGTCAAGGAAGCCTTGAGCGAAGAAACGAAACCTCTACCAGATCTTTGTTTCTCGCCGAGTCAGTCTCAGCGACAGCTGACGGCTGCGTCGCCATATTCTAGTCCGCTGCAACCATCACCACACCTCTATCGCACCACTTCTGATGTTCGACCTGCGTCTCCACCGTTTCATAGCTATTTGCAGAATCAGTTCTTTCCTCCGCCTGCTACTGCTGCGTTCTACTACCCAATGGCTTATCCAAACAGTCTCCCACCACATATGCAAGCCTTTCCTCCTTCTGCACACTCAAGTTTTGCAGGCTTTGGAACCCCTCAGGGTTCATTCCCGACGATCCCAATGCAAAGTCCGCCTCTACAGCGACAAGGATCCCTGGGTTCTGGGACAGGCTACGTTGGAGATCCGCTTACTGGTCCTCCTCCTCCCCCGCCACCACTATCTGCTTCGTCAGCTGAAATGGCACTTATCGCTAGCGCGGGAGGCAGTGTCGGCGGCGAAGATGATGCCAATGAGCTTCTTCATCGGATACAGAGCGCTATACCCGATCTGCACCAGCTCCTCAATCGATATCGAGAGACGTCTGGTCAGCTGGGAATGCGGGAAGAGCTCATTCGTAAAGCAGAGGCGCAACAGGCGGATGCACTAAAGCAAAAGGAATATTACATCGATTCACTATGCAAGCAGCTAGAAATCACTGCACACAAGCATTCGGCTGAGAGCAGTAAGTTGAGACTGGAAATAGGCAATTTGGAGGAGAAGGCCAGGGAGCTTGCGGATAGCTTGGCAGCTACCGAAACATCAAGGAGCGAACTTGAAGAGGCCAAGAGAGCACTAGAGAGAGAGAAAGCAGACCTTGAGAAGCGGTTAGCTGAAGAAAGGGAGGCCTTGCAGCGTGAGTTCGAAGCATGGAAGTCGACTACCACCAAAGAATTTGAGACGCAGAAGAAAAGCCTGGAAGACGACTTTGAGCGACGAAGGAAAGAACAGGAAGATGGTTTTCAAAGTCTGGATGCAGAGACGAGCAGTAAGTTTTTGAAGGAGAAAGAAGCGATGCGTCAAGCATGGGGTCGACAGAAAAGAGAGCTTGAGGCCAATTACGATAAGCAACGCAGAGAGCTTGAGGGCAAGCTTAGTGCGAAGTCGAAGGATCTTGAGACTGCACGCAGCCAAGAACGCGGTTGTCGTGAAAACTGGGCTAGAGAGCGAGAAGCACTCGTCAAGAGTTGGGATGAGGAACGGGCTGGGATGGGTAAGGGGTGGGAAGAACAGCGGCAGGTTTTGATGAAGCAGCACAGGATGGAAATGGAAGATATGCAGAAGAGATGGAAACAGCTGCAGGCTGAGGCGGCTAAAGAGGCTACCGAAGAGAGAGTGGCAGTGGAGAAGGAGAAAGAAGCACTAAGGAAAGGTTGGGATGCTGACAAAGAGAAGTTTGATAGAATTCTAGGGGAGTTGAAAGTTGTGACAGACACCCTGGGTACCGAGAAGCGTAGGCTTCAGAAGATGGTTGAGACTTTCGGGGAAGCTACGGATCTCAGAAGTAAAGGAGACACATACTTGTAAGTCGATGGTATTGTGGCACATGGATGTTGACTCTCTTGCCTAGCAATGCACTGCTGTACTAGTAAGTGTATTTGAGCACGCTGCTATCTTCACGATGTGTTGTTGGAGCGTGGATTGACGGTTAGGTCTCGTTCAGCATCGATGCGTTCGCCCAGTTACGCAAACAAATCGTACAGTTGTCAGAAGAACACTTTCAAAACCTCCCAATAGCCCCGCCAGACGACATTCTAGCACGCGTTCCACCAGGCATACCGTCCTTCCTGGCAAACACCGACGCTTCTCGCAGGGTCCGCCAAGCCTATATTCAGCACGTCGTTTCTTCTATATTAACTTACCGTATCTTTCACCCATTTTTATTTACGCTCGGCCGAAGGTACGATAGAGCCGACATTCTTTTTCAGGACATGTCAACAAAATTGAGACACAAGTCGACCCGAAGAGAAGCTGTCTGGCGCCAGCATACCCTCCACGCGGCCTATAGCGTCTCAAGTGCCAAGCAATCGATCAACAAGGTAGCAACAGTCATCATCGATGAGATTGTCAATCAGATTAAGTACTTCGCCGATCCAAAGCATCTAGAGAAAATCACGACAGCCGTACGACGCATTGTGAAGATCGCCGCAGAGACCTGGCGGTATGCGAGGCTGGAACGAGAACTCATCTCTGCGAAGCTGCCTGCCGCTGAGGACAGCGAGGAGCCTCTAAGCGAGTGGTCGGAGGGTGATGGTCATGCCCACTCAAGAGTTGATCAGTTGCCGTCAAAAGAAGGAGAGCGGCGACGAGTCCTTCTTAGGCTCCTCCCGAGTGTACGTAGAGAGCCAACTCATGAGGATCTGAGAGACGATACCAAGATTGATGATCATGGTTGCGTCTATTCTCACGGTATTGCACTCTTCTCGGACTCGCCGCCAGTCGTGGCTCGTATTCAAGAACTTCAGCAAAGAGGGTTTGAGCGGCCTGTCGCCCCAGAGCACCTTGGAACGGTCGAGCAGCCACATACTCACACCCAGTCAAACAGTGCGGTCCCACCGATCCAGTCTGCGCAGGCATCATCGATACCGACAACCTCGACATTGCCTCTCATTATCCCACAGGCCAACATCACAGAGAGAAGCGGGGCACAGATATCGGGCAGTAAAGATATTGCACAGCATGGAGAAATCCTCAAAACCCATGGAGAGAACAGAAACGAGGACAGCGCATTCCAAGACCGCTTCGAAGCCCCAGAGAGTAGTGAGAAATCCAACTCAGATTCCTCACAAGACACATTCGACGATCGTCCATTATCAAAACCCAAGAGCGCAAAAGACGACACGGTCCCAAATTGGGGAGCTTCGGGTGGCCAGGTACCGGGTGACAGCGAGGGGTGGTAATGATGTTGGCTCCAACTCTGGGACCGAGCAACAACAGCGCGAAACAATACCAGTGTGACAATCAAGACAAAGCACAGATTCAACCCGTACTGTTGTAGCATGGCCACTTGTGCCTACGATATATACTCGGTACAACAAGGAAGTCAACGATGGCTATCGGAAAGATAACAATCCAAAAGTATATCTGAATGAACTCCAGGTAGCACCGCTCGCCTTACGCAGGCTAATTCTCAGGACTGTGGAACCCCTAAAGCTTGTGCTTGACCATGACTAGTATGACCAACTTTTGCCGTGCTTGGTATAACCATATGACACGGTGATGAGAAGTCATGGGAGGTTGCAGTTTTTGACCTTTTTCCATCCGTAGATGATTGGAAGACCATGAGAGAAGAGCGCGCCTACTCAGGTAGATGTTACAACACCTCAAGGAGGACTACACATGCGAATAAATCGCTTCATCATTCGCGCACTGGTGCAGTTCGAGATGCATGCTAATACCCATTCTGTTTTGACAGGTCTTCCGATGCTGGGCCAACCCCGACTAACATAGCCGATCTGAGGTGGAATCTCATCTCCCAGTGCTTGCTGTCGATTTGGCTGCTATCCGATTACTCTACTTTGATCTGTTCAGTTGATGGGGTACATGTATCTAATATTTCATTTCGTTTGACGATTGGAATGGTATCTGGAGGAAGTCAAAGCCTGTGTCGATGCGAAAGTGAGGCTGTGCTCGAACCAAGGCACAATCTGTACGTTGCGCAGGGAGATGGGGATAACCAATAATAACAGGCTATGTGTACTGAGGTAAATAGACCAAAAGATTGATAATAGCCTCAGTGTGGCGTTGGGTTTGGGGTCTGCCTTGCTAACTTACTTTCTTTTAGTTAGGACTGGCTGAAGCTCAGGATTCCCGGCGATCAACAATGCAGTAAGAAAGATCACGGACTAGCACAAATATTCTGCTCCGCTAACGAATTGTGTCCAAACATAGCCCTTGGCTTATGAAGCCTACCTGCCTGCCGGACCCTTACTTTGTCCCACCGCTACATTGTAGAGTACTGCACCTTAAGTCAGCCTCAGGAAACGCCGAAGTACTAAGGTACCACTAGTCTACACGACGCAGCGGTGACCGTCCTCCAAGCTCCATGTAATAATGACAAGCAACTCCGCCTCAAATAACACCTCATTATGCAGACATCGAAAATCTTCTAGAAGATTTTCGCTCATCTCCCTATCTTTGTGTACGGCAGCTTTGTCAAACAGTACTCGTAGTCCAGCGTCTGTACCAAGTACTCGTACCTGGCCGCCAGCTAAACGATCGCCGGTGGGGTCATCTTGCGGCACAGTCATGTCCAACAGCTATTATTACCGGACTTCGCCAGAATTCCACACTCGATTGAGACTATTTCTAATCTAGCTTTGATTTTCTGCATCTAATCCGAGGTGCTGAAACATCGACCTGGGTCGACGATCCCGGAATTGCGATGCGCCTGCAGCACTTTCATCGAGCACACCCAGACATCTCGCTATCTGCCCTCTGGTCCATGAAGACTTTCCAATATCGAACACGTTGTTTCAGCTCTTCGGGCCAGTCAACCCAAGATCGCGTTGGCTCATAAGTACTTCAACGCGCAAATATGTCAGCCGTTAGCTCACCACCGGCCGCTGATGGTCACCATCACCGCTTGACTGGAGTCAAAGATCAAACACTCACTGATCCATTCCTGCCCCCGTCACCAAACGAGGAACAGCTGCTGCGACTCCCAAGTAGCATCGCTGCATCGGCTGTACAGGAATCTCAAACAACGTATCAACTCACTCACAGCCCTACCGGGCAACCTGCCCAGATTACGAGCGACATATCACATCCACCACCTGCCTCCTCTTCCAGCTCCTATTCATACCCTCATCGGAGCTTTGCCGTTCATGATCAGTTAATCAGGCGCAGCGGAAAATCTACCGACCCTACAGCGCCTTCTGTGCACTCGCAGCACCATAGCGCCTCGCTTTCTCCCGCGTCGGGCTCCGACTTCCTAAGTCCAACAGCAGTATACAGCGAGTTTAGCGAGATCACAACGCCCAGCTTTGACGATGAATTCTATCTAGAAGCCAACTTTGGTCCAATACCAGCAATAGAGCCTGAAGACGACATTCAGTACTCGATCAACTCTTATGGGATATCTTCACAGGATCCTCTTGCCTCTAAAGCTCAATCACCTTCTCATGTGGGTCATAAACAGCGACCATCACTGGGCAGGGCCGACAACTCGTCACTTCTGCTGAGTCCAGTGCTTACGAATACACCCAGTCCACCCCAAAGAGCCGAACAGTACAGGCATCTCGATATGGGCCCTACTTCAATTAGCGCAGGTGTGACTAGTCCACTGCCTAGTGAGGATCTTGCAGAGACACCCACAAGGATGGAAATGCCGGCTGCGGAGCCACAGCATACGCCTGCTCTGACTGGCAGCCCCAGCGATGTCAGCCTTGAAGTCGAGCCTGGGAAGCCTATTGCACGCGCCGCAAGTCCAATCGTAAGGGTTGAGAGTTACAGCAGAGGAGACTCACCGGCGAGAGCCGGGCTTCTGGGACGCAATTCGAGTAAACGGAGCCGAGCCAGCCGATCATCTGTACATCTTTCACCCTACGACGAAGCCGAATCTTCTGAAGGTGAAGTAGAAGATGATCAGCACAATCAGCAGATCAGATGTTCAGAGGTCTCACCGAGCGCGCTGCGAAATCATGATGGCTTAACCGCTTCAAGTGCCGCCACTGGTCGAAGAGGGGTCAATCCTGATATGAGAAGCCATATCAACGAAGCACCTGTTCCGAATCTGCAGGAGCAAGAAGAACATCGACATATCGCCGAGAGGAACGCAGACGTAGAGGATTGGTTAGCACGTAGCGAGGCAGGCAGTGAAATCGAGGGCGATCAGCCTTCTCGTGCTAGGTCCAGCACATTTAAAGCACTGGACAAGCGGAGGAGAGCCAAGAGTATGGGTGATTACTCTGCTCCTCGTGCTGATGCCCTCATATTGGAAGAAATTGGCTACGACGACTCTGGCATACCAGGCCCTGGTTTACTTCTTGATGAAGAAAGCGGTGAGGAGGATGATGAGTCTGAAGACACGGGGGATGAGATGCCAGAGTCACCTCCAGCAGTCATCGATAAGCATACTATAGCTGAAGAAGGAACCAAAAGTTATTTCCCTACCGTCGATGAGGAACCTTTGGCAAGGCAATTCTACCGTTCTCGACCTTGGCAAGATCCACCCTTTGATCCTGGTGTACAAGGCATGAAGATACAGCCAGCCACTTCGAACGCTGCGATCATGCGTTTCAAGCAGCGCGCCGACAACGTTGAGACCGCGTCCCGTGCGGCGACTTGGGGCACTCGTAGACTGAGCGAGGCCGATATTGACAAACTTGTCGGTGATGGTGGGCTCCTCAAGAGGCTTTCCTTTGGCAAAGAAAAAGATAAGAGTAAAGGCAAGGGCGAACGGCGAGGGAGTTTTCTCGAGCAGGCCGCCACGAAGCTGCTGCCAAAACGCGGCAACAGCAACCATAGGAGAAAGACAATTCCACAAACACGGCAGAGTCCAAGCTCCGAGACCGTTGAGAAGTCGAGGAAAGAGAGTCTTGGGAATCCAGCTCCCTCAAAGCTCGGCAAGAAACCTAAAAATCCAATGCCCACTACCGGAAGCGCCGTGGCCGCCATGGCTGGTCAGATTGCTGCTATTGGAGGGAGCGGATCCATCAGCGCCACTGCTGCTGCCGCGCCACATGGCCCATGGACGCATGCGAAAAGCGTGATTAAGAGAACCAGAAGTCGCAGTGAACTCGGTGATATCAACAAGGGCGCAGCCGCAAACCTAGGACTCGCTGGTCTGATGACCCAGCATGGTGGACCTCCAATGCCAACTCTTGCCTCTCCGCCGAAGGAGAACCCATATGCCAAATCTTTTGGCCCTCCTGGAGACGAGGAGGATGAAGAGGCAGAAGAGGCAGAAGAGGCAGAAAGGGAAGATGAGGTAATGGATGATAAAGGAGTCATTATGGATCTCAAGATGCGAGCGGATGAGATCAACCCGACTTCCGAGGGCTTTAAGAGTAATGTCCGCCAGCTCAATCCTCGCCTCGTCCCGTTCCTAGTTGACCGAATTGGCCAAGAGCAAGTACGACGGTACAAGAAACTCATTGAGTTCAAGATCCAGCACCTCAACGCAGTCAGCAACGGCAGTTGTACCTCGGGAAAGCATTGTTTTGCTCTGGCTGGGGAGGCCTCGGTCTTACCGCGGAAAGCGAGTACTAAAGACCCGGAAGTATCTTACGCGGAACTTCAGGTTACTACTACAGGCGCTTCTGACGATGAGTCGTCCGCTTTTGGAGAAGGAACCGTCACTGCCACACAATTTCCCCCTGGCGTCCCTCTCCCGCCAGTTAAGCGCCTTCCTACCGAGTTTGAATGTCCGCTATGCTTCAAAGTGAAGAAATTCCAGAAGCCATCCGACTGGACGAAGCACGTGCATGAAGATGTTCAGCCGTTCACTTGCACCTTTCCCAACTGTGCAGAACCTAAGTCTTTCAAGCGTAAGGCTGATTGGGTAAGACATGAAAATGAGAGACACCGACAGCTTGAATGGTGGACTTGCAATATGCCCGACTGTTCGCATACCTGCTACCGCAAGGACAACTTCGTGCAGCATCTTGTACGGGAGCATAAAAAGCCAGAGCCTAAGGTCAAAGCTTCGAAAGGCCCCACCAAAGGCCCTGCGAGCGGCAAGGCTAGAGTTGCAAGATCGCAGATGGAAGTAATCGAGGATTGGAAGGCAGCAATCCCAGGCTCCCCTGATCCAGCGCAGGATGAAGTTGACAAGGTCTGGGCGCTTGTAGAGGATTGTCGTCACGATACTCGAAAGCTACCTCGAGAGGAGGCTTGCAAGTTTTGCGGCAACGTGTGCAATAGCTGGAAGAAACTTACTGTCCACTTAGCAAAGCATATGGAACAGATAAGTATGCCGGTTTTGCGCTTGGTCGAGCAGAAGGCCGTCACACTTGACACAATAGTCAGCCCCGTTGAACAACGAGTACCGCAGCAACGACAATCCTCCTCTCCAATGAGGCCTCTGCCTATGCTGAAGTTTGAACCCCTCTGCACTTCTCCATATGGCATCCCAGCGAATGTTACTCCTGAAGCCGGCAACCTTTCGGGCCCTTTTGGAATGCATAATCCAGGCGCATATTACGGCCCTACTAGCGCTGCTCAAGTGCAAGCGATGAAGACCTACGTCGCAGGACAGGCTGGAGGTTACAGCGCCCGTGCTCCTCTACCGACCTCGATTGCAGACTACCCAGAGGATCGCAATCCGGCTCTCTCAATGCCGTCCTACCAGTCATATGAAGAGCTTCCTCAGCGACAATTCGTAACTATCAACGCTGCTCAAGAATTCACTGGGACCCCTACTGGGCAAGGCCGTGGCGATTACGAAATGATGAGCG